>Ga0180433_10008215_pt1 | contig 13064 bp, 12 predicted proteins | sample SS_ome_8_FD_132980 | JGI IMG/M metagenome (GOLD analysis project Ga0180433, IMG submission 132980) | Hypersaline lake sediment archaeal communities from the Salton Sea, California, USA - SS_1_D_1 metaG | ecosystem: Environmental > Aquatic > Non-marine Saline and Alkaline > Hypersaline >... | reverse complement strand
TCTTTCCCGATAATCAGGTAGTGAATCCGCCGGTCCCCCAATTCCAGTACCGCCGGAATGCTGACATGAAGCCGTTTGTTCCGGTTGATGAAACCGGCGGAGACCAGAAGGATATCCTCTTTTTGAATTCCCAGTTCCCGGCGGGTCCGCTGATCGTCAAAGGACTTTTCCTGGTGGCCGTGGTGGGGAATGACGGCCACCGGCAGGCGGTGTTTTTTCAGCACCTGTTGCCGGACAAAATCCGAATGAACCACCAGGCCCTGTGCCTGGGAGATGATTTCTTCGTTCATCGGGAAATGGATCCCCTCGGGGGTATCCCAGATGGGGATCGGTGACCGGGCCGCCAGGTCACCGGCAATCGCGATTCCTTTTCGGGGATAATAGCGGTTCATCAGCCCGGAAAAAGCCGCAAAATCCTTATCCTGGAAAAATTTCTCACAGTAAAATCCCAGCATGACGTAATCATGCAGTACCACGATTCCGGGAAATCTCATCAGCGCCGCGTACATGTACCGGTGGGGAGCATAGCTGTTGCCGAAATGGTAAACGATCCGGTGGTATTTTTCAGGGGTGAAGGTGCCAGGAGTAAAGGACAGAATCCGGCAATAAAGAGGGAGTGCGGGAGAAGAGGGTTTCAGACCGGGGGGCACGTACAGGTCGATATCAAAATACCTGGAGAGAGCGGGGAGCAGTTCTTCGGAATAGTCGGAGATTCCGCTTTTCACTGGGTTGACCGGAGTGAACAACGCGATTTTCATGGGGCGGTCACCCGGTGGCCAGCAGGGTATTGATGACGTGGTCCCACTGCATATCCTGAATGGAACGGTATCCTTCTTCCCCCAGCCGCCTGCACAACTCGATGTCGGTGAAAAGTTCCCGGATCCGCCGGCCGATATGCCTTTCTTCCAGCCGGTTCAGGATGAGGCCGGTCTGTCCCTCCCGGATGAACTCCAGCGGGCCACCCGAATCAAAAGCGGTGATCACCGGCTTTCCGGACAGGAATGCTTCCAGGGTAACATAGCCGTAATCCTCGTCGTAGGGGGCGAAAAATACCAGCCGGCAGCGGCTGTAGAGATCCACCAGGTCGCGGTCGGAGACATATCCCAGAAATTCCACCCGTTTGCCCAGCCGCCGCTTTTTGACCAGCCTTTTCAGTGCGGCCAGGTCCGGTCCGGTTCCGGTGATCTTGCAGGTGATGTCCGGAGGGGTATGGGATAGACCTTTGATCAGCAGATCCACCCGCTTGAGGCTGTCAATCCGCCCGGCGCAGAGGATGAAAGGCTCATAACCGCTGGTATGATAGGCGGCGTGATTCCGGGGCGGATGATATAAAGGAATGGAATCCAGCCGGTTGAATTTTTTCAGTCGACGGGAAGTGTTGCGGGCGATGGTATAGATGGTCCGGTATTCCTCCAGGGCCCGGGTATCCCGGCGGACGAATTCTTCCCATCGTTTTTTCTCATCGGGATCCTGCAGGTCAAACCCGGAATAGGGGGTGTTCAGCAGGTCGTAGGCCTGCCGGTACTGATGAGTCAACCACACCACCTTTCGGGGATGGCGCACGAAATAGGAGGGGAATTTGGTGGTGATCACCAGGTCGATTTTTTGACCGTCGGATTCGGTGAGGTCCAGCATCTCCCACAGCCGAATGCTGTTAAAAAGCTGGGGAAGGGGATACCATTTGAAGGGGAGATTGATTCTTTCCACTTCGTATCCCCGTTCCCGTAACTGGTACACCAGGGAGTTGACCTGTTCTTCGGCTCCCCCCCGCCGGAAAGGAACCTGGGATCCGCATACGGCGACGGTTCTGATCTTTCGGCTGGATCCTTTCAGGAGGGGGCTCATGGGATCAGGATTTGGTTTTCAACCTTTCTACTTCCTTTTGCAGCAGGCGAATCTCTTTGACCAGCCTGAGGTTGATTTCCTCCTGGCGTTCCAGCTCCAGTTCCAGGGCATGGGCGACTTCCCTGACCAGGATCCGGCGGATCCCCCTGATCAAAAAAGAGAGGAACTTGAAGCGATTGGGCAAAAATACCTGAAATTTTCTTTCCCCGGCCCGCTTCTCGATGGTTTTGCAGTTGGATCTGACCACCGAGTCCCGGGTTTCATTTACGGTTTTCAGAATCTCTTTTCTGTCCATGATATTCAGAACATATTATAGCAAATGCGGGGATAATTTGGTATGGCCACTCGGAATTATCGGCTTTCCACGATGCACAAATCCGGGGCATATTGAATAAAAATCCCCTGTCTTGGGTATAATAAACAGATACCTCTATTTTAATTCCAGGGAGGTCCCCATGAACGGAATCACCGTGATCATTATCCTGCTGGTCCCGATCCTGTTTCAGGTTTTTTTCATCCAGACAGAGACCATGAATTCTGGAAGCGGGGATGGGCCGGTGGGATAATCCGAGGCCGTAAAAATGGATGATGAAAGCTTCCTGATTGTCAATAATGCAGAACCGGGGATCGAAGAATTCTGCATTCCCCTGGTTGACATCCTGCAGCGGGAGGGCTGTACCAGCCGTATCCTTGAATACCGCCAGGCTCCGTCGGCTGATTTCGGAGGCTGCCGGGGCGTTTTCCTCTCGGGATCTCCCCGGGGAGATGATATCGTGGAACATCACCAGCCCTATTTTCAATGGATCCGGTCTGTTCGAATCCCGGTGCTGGGCATCTGCGCCGGGCATCATATCATCGGGCGGCTTTTCCAGGCCCGATTGATCCGGGACCGGGAAAAGGAGGTGGGGGATTATACGGTGACCGTTGAGGTGGGGGATCCGCTGTTTCAGGGGATGGAAAATCCCCTGACCGTTCGTCAGGACCATCATGATTCCATTACCCTGCCCGGGGGATTCGTGCGCCTGGCCCGTTCCGGCCGCTGCCGGGTACAGGCCATGCGGCACCGGCACCGTCCGATTTACAGTACCCAGTTTCATCCGGAGGTTCTGAACCCTCAAATGATCCGGAATTTTGTGAAAATCACCCGTCGGCCCGTTCCCTGAAAGGCGGATTCCCGGCCGGCAGGTCGACGGGGGTCAGTCGGAGGGACCGGGGGATTCGGAGAGGGTCTGGGCAAATTCGGCCAGGGTTTTTTGGGTTTCCTTCAGGGCCTGTTCATCCAGCTTGGTGATGGCAAATCCGGCGTGGATCAGGACATGGTCTCCCACCCGGCAGTCCTCGATCAGATCCAGGCGGATCTTCCGCTGTACGCCGGATATTTCCGCCCGGGCGTCCTTCCCGTTTATTTCAACAATTTTTGCCGGTATTGCGAGACACATGGGATACCTTGATAATGGATATTATACCACACCAACGGATAAATGAGAACCGGAAAACCCCCGACGGGGTTTTCCGGTAAAGAAAATACTGCTGCTCAGGCGACGCTGGAGGGCAACTCCAGTCCATGGCCGCGTTTGGCCGAGGATTTCTTCAGGGCAATGGCCAGAAAGATGGAGACCACCCCGCAGATAATGAACAGGGAGATGGGAACGGTGTAATTGTAGGGGGCGATTTCCCCGATGTTTTTCAGCTCCTGGATTCTTTCGCTGATCTCGTAGTTGCTCAATCCCATGGCCTTGAACTGATCCCGCAGGGCCTGGATCTTGGCCACCACCTCCGGGTTGACCCAGTCCAGTACTGTGCCGATTCCCTTGAAAAAGAGAAACAATCCCCAGTTCTGAATGGTGAACATGGCGGCATAGGCGGTTCCCAGACGTCTTTCCGGCACGATCTTGGCCACTGAGGGCCACATGGCGGCCGGCACCAGGGAAAAGGCGATTCCCAGGGCCAGCAGGCTGACGTAACAGAGGATCACGCTGTTGACAAAAGCGAATATGAAATGGGAAAAGATCAACAGGCTGGCTCCGATCAGCATCAGGGAGGCCGCTTTTCCCTTTTTATCTACGATCCGTCCGAAAATGGGAGTGAACAGAATGGTACCCATGGGCAGGAAAGCGGCCGCTTTGGGTCCGTTCTTGATCCAGAGGGCGAAGGTATCTTTGAAGAGGTAGACAAATCCGATAAACAGAAGGGAAAGGACAAAGAGGGCCAGGGTTTTTTTCTCCTTGCCTTTCAGATAGGACGGGACCATGGGAAAGGCCAGGCCGAAAATGAAAAGGCTGACGAATATCAGGACGGTAATGAGATTGTTGCTTCCGGCCAGCTCGTAGGTAAACCCGAATTCGTTGACCAGCAGGTCCGGGGCGTACTGCATGAAGGGAAAAACCGCGGAGTAAAAGGCCACGCATAAGCCGGCGATCAGCAGGAAGGACTTGTTGGTAAACAGTTTTTTCAGGTCATTCATCCGGAAGGGTTCTTCTTCCTCCACTCCCAGCTGCCCTTTTACCTGCTTGTCAATTTTGATATCGAATATCAGGTATATGATCATCATAATGAAACCGATACAGATCAGGGTGGCCGCCAGGGTGACGGCAGCGGGCACCATTCCGCCACCAATCTCGGGGGAAATGGCGGTTCCGATAGCCGATCCCAGTCTTCCAATTCCCATGTTGATGGCCATGGCCAGGGCCAACTCGTACCCCTTGAACCATTTTACGATGGTGCGGGTGATCAGCACACAGGTGATTTCCAGGCCGATGCCGAAGACCACCCGGCCGATGGTCATGATCAGCAGGCGGGTGTCCGGGTCGGAGGACAGGACATCGTTGGCTCCCAGGGCGCTGATGATGCCCCCCAGAGCGGCCACCGTACCGAAAACCAGGGTGGTGATTTTGATTCCCCATTTGTCCAGGATGATACCGCCGAGGATGATCATGCCGATCAGGTTGGCCACGGTGGTAAAACTGATCATGGTGGAGAATTGGGTGGATGTAATGCCCAGCTGGCTTTCCATCAGGGGTTTCAAACCGGAATAAAAGTCCTGAAACCAGTAGGTGGCAAACATAAGTGCACTTACCATGAAAAGAATAATCCAGCGCATCAGAACCGAATCGCGCAGGGTTTGTTTCACTTTTTCTGTCATGAGTCCGTCCTTAGATTGATTTTTTTGGTTGGCAACGACAAGGCGGTCCAAGAATCAGAGAAGCCGGGACCTGCAAACCGCTTGTCCATTGCTCGATTATATAGAAAATGAGATCAAAAAGCAATGAGATCGCTGGGGCTTAGTATTTCTTGGATGCATCCAGCATGATCTTCTGCATCCGTTTGATCATGTCGTCCACCTGGTCCAGGATTCCCTCCCGCAACAACATGTTGTCCAGCATCTGGTCGGCCAGGGATTTCAATTTCTCGGAAGCGGGATTCTTATCCTGGATCCGGGTCATCTCCCGGATCAGGGGGTGACCGGGATTGATTTCCAGGATACGTTTGGAGAAGGCAAAGTCCTGGTTGGCCATTTTCATGATTTTTTCCATCTGGATGGATGGTCCGGTGCCGGGATGGGAGAGCATGCAGGGGTTATCGATCAGCCGGTTGGAGATCTTTACGTCCTTCACCCGGTCTTTGTAGTGGGCTTTCAGGTAGGTGACCAGGTGATCGGCTTTTTTCAGGGTCTCCCGGTCGGGTTTCTTTTCCTGATCCACTTTAATTTCCGCCGCTTCGACCGCCTTGAAGGATTTTTTCTGAAATTCCCGCAGATGTTCAAAGACAAATTCGTCCAGGGGATCGGTCAGGTAAAGCACCTCGATTCCCTTTTTCAGGAATGCTTCCAGGGCCGGATTGGTTTTGACCGAGCTGACTTGATAACCTGAAACATAATAGATATCCTTCTGGTCTTTTTCCATCCGCTTCACATATCCGGCCAGATCGGTGTGTTTCTCTTCGGCCTTGGAAGAATGAAACAGCAGCAGTCCGGCCAGCTTCTCGCGGTTTTCAAAATCCTTGATGATCCCTTCCTTGAAATTCTTGTGGAAATTCTTCCAGATCTTGAGGTATTTTTCCAGGTCATTTTTCTTGATGTCGGCCAGGTGATCGATGAACTTCTTGAGGATGTATTTTCGGATTTTGCGGATCTTCAGATCGTTCTGAACTGTTTCCCGGGAGATATTCAGGGGAATTTCCTCAGAATCGATCACTCCTTTGACGAAGCGGAAATATTCCGGGAAGATTTCCTGGTTCTCCTTCTGGATCAACACCTTTTTACTGTAAAGGTCCACGCCGGGTTTTTCCTTGATAAACCCCAGGGATTCCAGGTTGGTCTTGGGAACGAACAGGATGGAATGAAACTGGACCGGGGCGTCCGAAGAAAGGTGCAGGTAGGTTTCCGGATCCTCCTGGCTGAAATCGATGGAACGGTAAAATTCCCGGTAATCCTTGTCTTTCAGGCTGGATTTGGGCTGGGACCAGATGGCGGGAGCGGTTTTGAATTCCTTGCCTTCCAGGTACAGGGGAAAGGGTAAAAAACGGGAATGCTTGGATATGATGCTTTCCAGCCGCCCCGGGTCTAAAAATTCCTCCGCATCTTTTCTCAGAAGCAGTTCGATTCGGGTGCCCCGCTGTTTTTTTACGGCTTCCTCCAGGGTATAGCTGTTGCCGCCCCGGGATATCCACAGATAGGGTTTCTTGTTCTTTTGGTAGGAGCGGCTGTACAGCCGTATTTCCTTGGCCACGATAAAGCTGGAATAAAATCCCACTCCGAACTGGCCGATCAGCTCGTTCTTCCGGGCATCATCCACCTTGGCCACCTTCCGCAGAAAGTCGCCGGTACCCGAATGGGCGATGGTGCCGATGTTTTTGATGATCTCCGTTCGGGTCATCCCGATACCCGTGTCCTCGACGATCAGTTTCTTCTGACTTTTGTTGATTCTGACCTCGATTTTCAGCTCCAGATCCTGTTCGGTTTGTTTGTCGGTCAGGGTCTTGAATTGCATCTTGTTGAGGGCGTCAACCGCATTGGAAATCAATTCCCGCAGAAATATCTCTTTGTCTTTGTACAGGGAGTGGACCAGGATGTGGAGCAGCTGCTTGACTTCCGATTGAAATTCGTAGTTATTTTTGTCCGCCATGGTTCGTAACTCCTTAGATGAGATATAGGCTTTTAAAAAATGATTATATCACCGGGGGGAGGTTGTTGGCAAGGCGCGGAAGCGGAAGGCTTCAAAAAGCAAAATGGGAAAAATCCCGGGAAAAGGCCTCGATGGTATCGATGTGACCGGTGAGGGTGGTGATTTCGTTGCCGTTGAGCAGGAGTTTCACCTCCTGGATCTCATCCCGGAAGTTGTACCAGAGGTTGTTGACAAAAAAGTAGATGAATTCCAACTCGGCCTTGGTTCCCTGGAGAGGGGAAAACTGTTCGGAGGTGGCCAGATCCAGGACCAGACTTTTTTCTTCCTGAAAATAATAAAGCGTGCGCAGCCGGACGTCTTCGGGTACGGGTTTGATCAATCCCCGGGCCTGGCGGGTCAGCAGAAGGTTCAGAAAGTCCCGAAACAGGTCTTCCTTGCGTTCCCGCAGGTTCAGTTCCGCCTTTTGAGGAACGAACCGGTAGGACCGGTTGCTCAGGTACAGCAGGGTGACTTCCCGGGTGCGGGTCTGTTCCGGGGAGGCGTCGGTTTCGGAGGAATCCGGTCTGGTGGGGGAGGGGGTATCGGCAATTATTCCGGTACTGTTGCGATTGTGCAGTATGATGATAAGCACCAGCAGCACCAGGAATACCACGCCGGAGGCGATCAGAATAATTCCCTTTGTGCGGTTCATCAGGGCAAAGAACCCCGGCTGTGGTAACTCATGTATTTTTCAATACCCCGGTAGATTGCGGCCGCCACCTGGTCGAGGAATGAATTGCGGGATAGTTTTTTTTCCTCTGCAGGATTGGTAATAAAGGCCACTTCGATCAGGACCGACGGCATATTGGCCCGCATCAACACCCGGAAAGGCGCCTGTTTCACTCCCCGGTTGACCGTATCGAGCAGGACGTTCAATTCCTCCTGAACCGCTTCCGCCAGCAGGCTGGACTCCTTGATGTGCTGGGTCTGGGCCATGTTCCAGAGGATCATGTTGAGGGTATCGTCCGGTTGATTTTCACCGGAGCCGGTGGCCAAATTTTCCCGCTGGGCCAGGTCGAAGGCCTGGGCATCGGTGGCCTTCAGGCTGGCGAAATAAATCTCCGGCCCCCGTACCGACTGGCGGTAGGACCCGTTGATGTGAATGGAAATAAAAAGTTCGGCCCGGTTGTTGTTGGCGATGGCCGCCCGCTGATTGAGGGAGATTTCATCGTCCCCGTCCCGGGTGAGGATCACGTTGATTCCTCTCCGTTGGGTAATCATGTCCCGGAGTTTCCGGCCGATGGCCAGGGTCAGGTCTTTCTCCAGCAGTCCGGACTGACCCTCGGCACCGATATCGTTGCCGCCGTGCCCGGGATCGATACATACGGTTTGAAGGGTGAATTGCCCGGTTTTGGAGGCCGGCGGGGGGGTCTCCCGGGACCGGGCGGATTCGGCTGGCGGGTTGTAGGGAGGTTCGGGCCGCTCGGTGCTGCGGTCGCCGGAAGCCGGAGCAGTTTGGGTGGATTCAACCAGATCGATCACCACCCGGTGGGGGTTGTTCAGCACAAACCGGTTTTGGATGCGGTACCGGCTGCGTACCTTGATTTCGAAGACCGTCTGCCGGTTTCGCTTGGTGGCGGAGATGCTGTCCACCAGGATGGAATCGTCCTGGATGCCGCCGGCATCAAACCGGTCGATCCGGCGGTCGATGGAAAAGAGAATCGTCTGTCGTTTTTCGGTGATTTCATGCTGAAAGGGGAATTCTGATTCAAAGACGACCCGGGTGAAATCCCGGTGATCAAAGGAACGGACTTTTACCAGAGGGTCCTGGGCGGCCTGGCCGGGGCAGGGGAGAAGGGCCAGGATGATGATTGGGATAAACAGTCTTGATATTTGATGCATGGTTATCTTCGAAAAAAAATGGAGGCGGCGGGAGTCGAACCCGCGTCCAATAAAGAAAAGGTAAGCTGGTTTACAGAAATAGTCTGTTTTGGACTGTTGGCCGCAACTCAAAAACAAACAAAAATATTGTGACCAGCCTTTTTTTAGGATTCATCCGGAGATGGTAAAAGGGGCACCAGGACCGAACTATCCCGCTATCCGACACCATTGATCCCCCCGCGGGAGAGGAGAATCATGATGGCAGCATTCTGTTATGCTGCAAGCGCAAAATCGTGTTTTGCCTTTCTTTAGGGTTGGGACGGTTTTGTGAGCGATCCCGAGCTCATTCTGCCATTCTTACCCTTCCAAGATTGTCGAAACCCATTTCGCCCCCGAACCTCGGGGAAATGGCGGGGCCGACGAGACTCGAACTCGCGGCCTTTGGCGTGACAGGCCAACGTTCTAACCAAACTGAACTACGACCCCGACTTACTGGGCGGTAGAGGGTTCGAACCTCTGACCTCCGGCGTGTAAAACCGATGCTCTTCCAGCTGAGCTAACCGCCCGGTTTTTCCAGTACTCAAGGTACATGATTACAAAGATAAAGTCAACAGTTCCGGGGAAAAAAAACTCGCTATCCGGATCGGGTACCCAGGATCTGGACCGCGATCCGGCGGTCCCGGTTCCGGTTGTCAAATTCCAGAAAAACCACCTGTTGCCAGGTTCCCAGGATCAGGTTTCCCTCCGCCAGGGGGATGGTCAGGGAAGGACCCACCAGGGTGGCCCGGACATGGGAATGCCCGTTGCCATCGCCCCAGGTGGCATTGTGATGGTAGGATTTTCCTTTCGGGATGATGGATTCGAAAAATTCCGGCAGGTCCTCCAGGAGCCCCGGTTCAAATTCCACGGTGGAAAGGGCACCGGTGGATCCCGGTACGAAAGCCAGTACCTGGCCGGAACGGATCTTCGATTTGTTCACCTGTTCCTGCAGTTGATCGGTGATGTTGATCACGTGATCACATCCCCGGGTATGGAGATGGATGTAGTCAAAATAGGTGTCGGTCATGGTGCGATTATACCACGGGGCGGCGGTTTCCCCTATTTCCCCGTCGGTCAGGCAGGGAAATCAGGATCCGGGGGCAGGGGAAAGAGAGAATCACTGTTTCAATTGCAGCAGGGGATCCCCGGTCCGTATGCGGTCCCCGGGGGTCAGGGGGAGGGGACTGACCAGGGACTCGGGGGCCAGCAGGATAATGGTGGATCCCATTTCGAATCTGCCCATCTCCCGGTTTTGCCGACAGGGCCGGTGCAGGGATTGCCAGTGGTTGTCCCGGGATTTTTGGGGAAGGAATTCCAGGCGGATGCCGCCCACGAATGACGCCCCCACCGCCGCGCAGTAAATCGACTGATTGTTCTTTTGGAACTGCATGATCACCCGCTCGTTTTTGACAAACAGTCGGCGCACGGTGCGGATGCCCAGGGCATTGACCGGATACAGGCGCCCGCGGGTATGGCAGTACGCGGTCAACAGGGCGTTCAGGGGATAGTGGAACCGATGGTAATCCGCCGGAGAGAGGTAAATGATGGCCAAAAACCACCGTTCTGAGAAATCCATCTGGCTGCGCAGCAGATCGCTGATCCGGTAATGAATTCCCTTTACCTGGGTCACCCGGTCTTCGGTCAGGTACTGATACTGTTGAAGGGTACCGTCGGCCGGGGAGAGGAGACGATCCGGGTTTTCCCGCAGGGGGCGGGTGTCCGGATCCAGAGGCCGGACAAAAAAATCCGCCAGGGAGGGGTAATCCTCCGGGGAACCGGAGAAATCCTCCATCCGGATCCGGTGAGTGCGGACAAAAGTTCGAATCATTTTCCGGGCCAGGAACCGGGGCCGCCGAATCCGGGCGAGCAGTCCCCAGGCCCGGCTGAAGGGGGGAAAAGATACCAGGTAAAGCAGAAACCGCCATAAGGATTTTTTCATCTTTTACGAAACCTTTCTTATCATAGGATTTATCCTTCCGATTGTCAATCTGCTTTGGGGGATTTAAAAAAAACCCGGGGTGGGCTACAATGAATTCGTTCACAGGAGGAATTCGGTGTCAAAATATGTAATGGTCATTTTCCTGCTTGCCGGAATGTTGTTCTGGTCGGGGACCGGCTGTGACCCCGCCCCGGCGGATTCGTCACCCCCGGCGGTAGACCCGGAGGAGGACATTTACGATATCGACGCCCTGGGAATTCCCCGCTTCGTCCAGACCCAGTACATCGACCTTCCCAAGATATGGAGAATCTCCCGTTTCCGGTCCGGGGTCGGACATGATTATTCCGACGACTTTGAATCCTGCCGCAGCATGAAACATTATTTTCAGCCGAAAACGGGGCTGGACTGGTCCGCCATCTCTATCGTCGCGCCGGTCAGCGGGATCATCACTGAACTATACCCGGAGTGGGCGGGCACCCGGGTTGCCCTCCAGTCCCGGCAGTATCCGGCCTTCCGGTTTGTTCTGTTTCATGTGCAGGTCAAGGCGGGGATAAAAGAGGGAGACCGGGTCGAGGCCGGGGAGGCCCTGGGCTGCCATATCGGTTCCCAGACCTGGTCGGATATTGCCATCCGGGTCCAAACCCCCCGGGGGAACCGGCTGATCTCTTACTTTGACGTGATGACCGATTCCCTCTTTCAGCGCTACCGGGCCCGGGGGGTTCCTTCCCCCAACCGCTTTATTATCTCCCCGGACGCCCGGGACCGCGACCCCCTGAACTGCCATGGGGATCAGTTCGAAGATGCCGGCAATATTGCCAACTGGGTGATCCTTTATTGAAAAAAAGGGGATGATGATTTACAATGGTATATTCATGTCCAAAATCAAAGATGGAGGTCTTTTTATGGCAAAATTCAATCGATCGATGATGGTCATCACGGCCATCCTGATTTTCCTGGCAATACCTTATAAAGTGATATCCGCTGATCAGACGGTGGTCAAAAAGACGCCCCCGGAGCTGCGGCTTCAATGGTATCAACAGCATGTGGAGATGAAGGCGGAATCTCTCTTCCAGAATCTCCCCTTCCAGTTTCTGGGTCCGTTGAATATCAGCGGAAGGATGTCCGACGTGGCGGTGGTAAGCCCCAAGGGGAAAAACTACACCATCTACATCGCCGGCGCTTCCGGCGGCATCTGGAAAACGGTGAACGAGGGCATCACCTGGGAACCGATCTTCGAACATGCGCCGTCCACGGCTTTTGGCGATATCGCCCTGGCCCCTTCCAATCAGAACATCATCTGGGCCGGTACCGGGGAAGCCAATATTTTCCGAAGCTCCCAGGCGGGCGCCGGCGTATTCAAGTCCTCCGATGCCGGCAAAACCTGGACCCATGTGGGATTGACCGATACCAACACCATCGCCCGGATTGTGATCCATCCTGAAAATCCGGAAGTGGTGTACGTGGCGGCATCGGGTAATGAGTGGACCGATAACGAAGCCCGGGGGATTTACCAGACCACCGACGGGGGAAAAACCTGGGAAAAGATCAAATACATCGATGATAAAACCGGCGCCATCGACCTGGTGATGGATCCCGGCAATCCGGAGGTTCTGTACGCGGCTTTCTGGCAGCGAATCCGGAAGAAGTGGAACGACCCGCGCAATGAAGCGGATTACCGGGGCAGCGGAATTTTCAAAACCACCGATGCCGGTAAAACCTGGACGGCCATCAACGAGGGCCTGCCACCGGACCGGTATCGCGGACGGATCGGGATCGATCTCTGCCGGAGCCGTCCGGAGGTGATCTATGCCTTCGTGGATAACTACGAGGTGATCGGGGAGTGGGACGATGCCACCGATGCCTACGGCCGGCCCAAGGGAGGCAAGATCAAGGGTGCCACCGTATACCGCAGCGATAACGGCGGGGAACAGTGGCGGCAGGTCAGTCAGGCCGATGATTACATGACCGGTCTGGCCGGCACCTACGGATGGGTCTTCGGGCAGATGCGGGTGGATCCGAACGATCCAGATACCGTCTACGTCATGGGCCTGGCCCTGAACCAGTCCACCGACGGAGGCAAAACCTTCCGGCCGATCGGGGATATGCACGGCGATCATCACGGTCTGTGGATTGATCCGGAAAATTCCCACTATATGGTGAACGTCAATGACGGAGGTATCGCCATTTCCTACGATCACGGAGAAAACTGGCGGACTTTTTATCACAACCTCCCCCTGGTCCAGTTTTTCAATGTCAGC
>Ga0180433_10008214_pt1 | contig 13066 bp, 9 predicted proteins | sample SS_ome_8_FD_132980 | JGI IMG/M metagenome (GOLD analysis project Ga0180433, IMG submission 132980) | Hypersaline lake sediment archaeal communities from the Salton Sea, California, USA - SS_1_D_1 metaG | ecosystem: Environmental > Aquatic > Non-marine Saline and Alkaline > Hypersaline > Sediment... | reverse complement strand
GTCGTGCGATATGGATCAGGATCAGGATGGTAATGGTGAGTATGGTCTGATCGGCGAACTCGCTGGCGAACTTCTCGTGCGCGATGTCAACGCCACCGTCCCTGGGCGCAACTACATTTCCAGAAGCATGACCACGGAAGGAAGCGCTGGCGATGGCTGGGCCAGTAAGCAGGGATACTTCTACATGGTCTATCTTTCGGATAATGCCGGTGCCGCAGACAATGACCTTGGCTTGGGCGGCACAGATGTTGCTCTAGGTACCATCTATGATCCGACACTTGGTGTAGCCGATGAACTAGCCATCGACACTCAGGAAGTACACTGGTGTTGCTACGCCTGGCCGCAGGATGTCGGTACGACCGGCAACCGCACTTTCTTCATCAATGAAGAGGGCGATGTTTATGCAACAAAGGGTAGCGTCCTGCAATATGACGGCGATGTTTCGACCCCCGCTGCCAGCGCAGCCTTTGATGCTGCCGACGCTATGTGGGGCAAGGTCGCCAGAGGTGCCCTTAATCCTGGTTTTGACGGTAACACCTGGGTGATTGCCAAGTAACAACTTGCATTAACTGGAGCGATTGTCTGATTGCTCAGTTGTAAATGATTTCGACGGCTGGCCGCGACTAAAACGGTCGTCGGCCAGCCGTTCTCGATTTTGCCGATTGACGCACTTGGTTATCCCGACGCACCCGACCTTGGAGTGTGAATTATGCCCGGCGCAAAGAAAAGCTCATCTCTCACCCGACTTCTGGATGTCTTTGGCTTTGGCTCCGCTGTTGGGAACACAAAAAAGCTTGTTGGCCTCGACATAGGCACCAGCACTATCAAGGCAGTCGAACTGACAAAGGCCGGCAATGAGTTTGTCATTACGGGTTTTGCCAAGTGTCGGATTGCTGCTGATGAGCCTCCGCAAAATGCGATCCGCGCTTTGCTGCACGAGCGCAACATGCTTGGATCACCGGTCGCCACGGCGGTATCAGGACAGTCGATAATAGTACGACATATCCTCCTGCCCGATCTTTCCGATGACCGACTCGAGAAGGCCGTCAAAGAAGAGGCCCCCAAGTACATCCCATTTGAGATTTCCGACGTATCCCTGGACTTCCAGAGGCTCGGCACTCGCCAGCGTGAAGGTGAGTCCGCGGAAAGCCGCGTCGCTCTTGTGGCGGCCAAGAGACATTTCATAAGCGAACATGTCACGCTGATGCAACAGGCGGGTCTCCATTTGCAGGCCATAGATGTCGATTGCTTTGCGATCAACAATGCCTTCGATTTTTACGCCTCCCGTACGGCAGACGATGAAGGTGAAAAGGAAGTGGAAAACGTCGCCCTCATCGACATCGGAGGTGCCAAGACAGAAATCAATATTCTCGAAAAGGGCAACCTGGCGTTCACGCGCGAAATTTACGTTTCCGGCGACGACTTCACACAGGAAATCGCCCGTCGCTGCAATGTTGACCCGGAAAAGGCCGAAAAATTAAAGAGTGACCCCGAAGAGGATTCCGAAAAAGTTGCCCTCAGCATTCAGAGAGTGCTCGAAGACCTTGCTCGCGAGACACGCCTGTCTTTCGATTACTTCGAACACCAAACGGATGAGAACGTGAAACACGTTTATCTCTCGGGGGGAGGCTCTCGCCTGACGAACTTGAGAGAAGGGCTAGAGGAGAAAATTGGTATTCCGACCGAACTGTGGGACCCCACAGAGGGTCTGGCTGTAGATGACTCACTTGTGTCTGTCGACGAGCTTCAGGAGTGTGCACCGCAGCTTACTGTCGCAGTCGGCTTGGCCTCAAGGTTAACATAGGGGAGCACGGCAAGAAATGCCTATCATTCGCATCAATCTTTTGCCGAAGGAAGCTCGGAAAGCTGAAAACACACCGCTGCCTCGTCTGCTGGTGACTTTGGGCGGCACAGCTATCATCGCAGTAATGTTTTTCAGTGTGCTTTGGCTGTTTGCAGCGGGCATACCGAGCCAAAAACGTCTGAAGACCACCAAAGAGCAAACACTGGCGCAGCAGAAGGTGTTGGCAAAAAAGGCGGACAAGCTTCAGGCCGAGGTTGACAAGATCCACCAGCGCGTAGCCGCAATCACATACCTCCACGCTGGGCGCGTTCTTTGGGCACCCCAGCTTGACTGGATCTGTAGCATTGTGCCGGAAGACATTTGGCTTACATCACTCGATGTGAAGAAGCCAAAGGCCGCGCGAAAGAAGGGGGGCGTTGCTTCCGGACCGGTCGTCACGCTGAAGGCCTTCTGTACGAGCACAGATGAAAAGAGAATTGCCTCTTTCTTCAAGAAGATCAAAGAGCACCCTAATTTTCTCAGCAATTACCAGTCAGCAGAATGGACCACCGTGACAAAGAGTTCCTCCGATGAGGGAGATGTTCTTGGGTTCTCGATTTCCCTCGGAATGAAACCTCGCATGGTCCCCGCAGCTGATAGTGGAAAGAAACGACCAACACGACCCAGGGGCCGGCAAAAAAATGGCAATACCAATGTCGCCTCAGGGAATATCTGATACGGAGCGCAGGAAATGAATCTCAACTTGAAGAATATGAGTGAAAAGCACCTGCTCATCCTGACGATCGTGACTGTTCTTGTCATCGCGTTGGCGTTGGGTGCAGTGTTTTTCCTTGGCTTTCTCAGGTATAGAACGATCAAGACAGAAATAGCGGAGTTACAGACAGAACTCGACAAGGTCAGGGCACGCGCAAAGAAGATCGAACCTCTCAAGAAAGAGCTAAAGAAGTGGGCTGCTGCGGCAAAGGATAACGAACGTGTACTGCCTGAACATGCAAACAAAGAAGAACTGCTAGAGATGTTTGCCGAAATGAAAGTCGCCAGCAACATCAACATCAGCTCTGTAAAGATCAATACTGCCGCCACCGGCAAGAGAAAAACACGTGCCTCGACCGATCCCGAATGCCTGCAGAAAGTTGACTACGAAATCTCAGTTCACGGTGAGTACTTCAACCTGGGAAGCTTCGTGAACATGCTGGAGAACTATCCGCGGTTTATGGCGGTTAATGAATTTGCCTTGAAAGAACCCGACAATGAGATTCATGCGGTCACCTTGCGCGGCTGCACGTACAGGTATGTCCAGGTGGAACCCAAACAGGCAAAAAGAAGCAGAAGACCCAATAGACAACAGGGCACTGGCAAGAGGTCAAAATAACATGCCTATAGCACCGATCTGGATCGCTTTGTCACTGGCGCTATCGATTTCACCGGAAGGCGGATCGGTAGGCGACAACGCCATGCCAAGCTTTGGTCAGGCGGCAATGGTGTCGCAAGCATCACCTCTCATGAGCGACACGTACGTTTTCAGTCGCAAAGGGAGACGGAATCCATTTGAACGGCCGTCTACGGCTCCGCCACAGATTGGTGAGCGCCTGACGTATCATCAGCAGATCAGCCTTTTGCGCAAGGCACGTGGGCTATTGAGTGAGCTCCGCAAGTCTCACGGCTTTCGGGACAGATCCGGCGTCCTTGCTCGCTACGATCAATTGCTCTACCTGAGAGCCTATCAGTTTGGAATTGAAGAACTGAAGAATCAACTGATGGATACGATTTTGCAGGCACAGCCAATGGTCGCTCAGGCAACGACCGAAGAGGTCAGATCACTACTGACCAGGATACAGAGGTCGGCGAATGCCGGGGAGACCGAACAATCGTTGGTCTTCTATCGTCATCTTGTCAATCTCACCAGTCCTGATCGCTTCACCAACAACCTCGTGAAGCAGCAGATGCTGGATCTGCGAAAGCAGGCAAATGAACACGCAAAAGGGCTCATCATAATCCTTGCAAGATGTTCGCACGCCGACATGGAGAGGTGGATGGCAGAGGGCCAGTTTGAAAAGGTTGGTGCCGAGGCGGAAAACCTTAACATCATGCTCAAAGACCAGCCGTTGGAAGCTGAAGAAAAAGAAGAAGCTCAGCAACTGATGGCCAAGGCTCAAGAGCTTCGAAACGAAGCCACTCTTCAGATGCAATTCGCCAAGGAAGAAATCTTCGTATCGGCCGTCGTGTACACCACAGCACATCCGACAGCGATTGTCAATGACACCGTGGTGCGCGAGGGCGATACGATCAAAGGAGTAGCAGTGACGCAGATCTGTCCCGAAACGGTGGTCTTCTCTTACCGCGGTCAACAGATTGCGCGCACATTATCAAACCAACAAAAACCAACAAAGACGGATACGCAAAGCAAGAAGGGAATCGTAAGGAACTACGATAAGGAACGCTGAGCACGAGTTTGGCACCCTTTTTGTCTAGTAACCGTAGGCCCTTGAAGGAGTTATGACGCCATGGCAACTCGTCTACTCTCCAGGCTCTTCATCCTGGCAGCATTCATCGCAGTATGTCAGCCGGTCCTATCCGGCGAACAGGAGGCCGATCCGACCGGAGAGCCTCCAAAAACAATCACCATCAAGGCCACCAGTCAGGATCTGGCGGAAGTCGCTCAGGTCATTGCCGAACAGGCCGGCATCAACATCGTTGTTGCCGACGATATTTCGGCCAAGGTGACCCTTGAGATCAAGGACCAGCCGTGGCCGATTGCGCTCGACGCATTGGTCAACTCACTCAATCTCAAGCTCGAAGAGAGACCGAACGGTGTTCTCTTCATTGCCAGTTCAAATGCAGAGCCTCAGGTTGACGAGGAAAAGTCGGCAAAAGGAAAATCGGTAACCCTCACATACCGTGATCGCCGCCTCGGAGACGTTCTGTCAGAACTCGCAGAGAAGGCTGGTATCAGCATTGTCGTCGAGTCCGGTCGAATCGCGAAGCTCGAAGACCTGAAAGTGCCGTCCGATCGTCTGATTGACGTTGATCTGCGTGACGTGCCTTGGGACGATGCGCTTGACGTTCTTGTCCAAAAGGCGGGTCTCGAGAAGGAATTGATCGGCGATAATCTCTACATAGTCAGACGACCACATGTCAACTATGCATTCTCAGACGCTCCGATCAGACAGGTTCTCGAACTTATCGCCAAGTTGAGCGGCAGCAATATCGTGATCTCCCCTGAAATCGACGGCAAAGTCACGATGAAGTTTTCCGAGGTACCGTGGATTGATGCTCTTGACGTTGTCGTAACCAGTCTTGGCTATACTTGGCGACAGGAGTCTCCCAATACCATACTTGTCTACGGCAAGGCCAGTAACGCTCTCGAAAGAGAGATCGCCTTCTTTGAAGTCAGATTTTTGCGCTCGAGCGAGTTGTCAACACTGCTGAATACGATTGTGAGTGAGAAGCAAGCCTACGGATTCTATCGTGATGAGAGTCAGGCCGCTGAAGAGGGCGAGCTGGAGGATGTTGTCGATGTGTACGAACGTGTGATCTTTCACAACGCGTATCGAAACATTCTGATTGTCCGTGACGCTCCTTTCATTGTGCGAAAGGTCAGTGAGCTTTTGCGGCGATATGACAAGCCAAAACTCTTTACCATGCAGCTCAATCTCAGCGATCACGAAATACTGGTAAAGAGAAATGACAAAGAAATAAGCTACAGCTCGAGACTGAGTGAAGGAATGAAGAGGTCCTTCTTCAATAAGGTCCTATCGGAAATTCGGCCTCTGCTTTCGGCTCGCGGCGAAGCCAGATTCGAAGCAGTCATTGACAGCGTCTTCATCCACGATGACGCGTGGTCGCTCAGACTTGTGAGGGAGTATGTCTCGCGGAATTATCCGCCCCGGCCCTTCTCCTCAAATTACCAAGTCAAGACTCACTCGTTGCTGTACAAGGATCCGGCATCCATTGCGGAAGTCCTTCGTGGTAGGCTCAACGAGGACGCCGTTGTTGAAATAGACCCGTACCTGAACACGGTGTCTGTGGCCGCTTCGGATGGTGACCAAGTCTATGCGGCAAAACTCATCTCTGTGCTCGACATACCGCCGGAGAATACGGTGGTAGTTCGAGTGTTCAAGTTGAAGTACGCACAGGCAGAAGACGTTGCCAAACGCATCAATGAACTCGTCAAACATGCTTCCGACCTGCTCAAAACACAGGAAGCTGAGGAGCAGATGAAAGCGGAGGCGGCTGCAGCAGTAGCTGAAGCGGCAAGCCCTAGTGGCGGTGGTCTAAGAGCCATTGGGGTTGATAGCACCACTCTCAAAGTCACGCAAGGGCAGACTCAGTTGCTTGAAGAATCCATCGCGGCGGCGGGTGAGACCGAGGCTCCAGAGGCCGAAGGAAAGCTTCCGTTGCCAGGAGGACGAATCGGAGCGATCAGTGGCAATGCCATTGCCGACACAGCCAGCAATTGCGTGATTGTCACGACACGTGCTGAGACACTTGCGGTGATTCAGAATCTTATTATCCAACTGGACACAGCGCCGATGCAGGTCCTCATCCTTGCGCAGGTTCTTGAGACCACAGCCGACCGTATGAAGGATGTTGGCGTAAATTGGAATGTCGAGGGCAGCATCACCGGATCGGCTGTACCAACGATGTTCCCATTCCCGAAGAGTTCCCCGGACTTGATTCGTATGGTAGGAGACATCGATCCGACTCTGCGAGGTCCTGGTGGCACTTGGCCGGAAAGCGAAAACAAGGCTTTCCCCTATATCTCTTCCGGTGATTTTACTTTCGGAACTCTCTCTTTTGCAAAACTATCAATGACACTGAAGATGCTCAGAGATGATGCTGATACAAAGTTGATCTCGGCTCCTCAGGTTGCCACGCTAAGCAATCAGACAGCTCACTTTGAAGTGCGCACGTCTTTTGAGTATCGAAAGCGTACCGATGTGGCTCTTGGAGACGGGGGCCAAGTCGCAATTTCATATGAAACTGATACGGCAGAAGACATCATTGTGCTTGATGTGACGCCGCAGATTACGCCGGACGGAAACATCCTGATGGAGCTTGAGCCAGAGGTCTCAGACGTTGTACGATTTGACCTTCTTGAGAATGCTGATGGCACAGAAGACAAGCTCCCCATCACCACAACGCGTAAGACGAAGACGCGTGTTATGGTGCCGAACGGCAGGACTATGGTTCTCTCAGGGCTGATCCAAAACAAGGACACAGCAGAAGTCAACGGGGTTCCTGGCTTGTCGAAAATCCCCGGTCTCGGCAAAGCGTTCAAGAAGGAAATGAAAAGCCGAAGTCGCAGAAGTCTGGTGTTCTTCATTACTCCAATCATTATGGAACAGGGAAGCGACAAGTACATAAAGGATCTTACAAGTTCGCGCGTGACTTTCTGGGAGCATAACCAGGATCCCTGGACCGTAATCCAAGATTTGCCGCAATAGGAAATGCGCGGCTCTGATACAAGATAAGGTCGTTCATATCTCTGCTTCTGTCATCGAACAGGAGCAGAGATGTTCATGAGCAACGCAAAGGAGTCCTCATGCCACTCAGCCGTAGAATGACGAGGAAAATGCTCGGCGAACTTCTTGTTCAGGAAGGCTTGGTGACTGAAGAGCAGATTCAGATCGCGATAGATGAACAAGAAAAAACAAACGGACTTCTTGGCGATATCCTTGTTGACATGGGAATAGTCACTGAGCGCGACATTACGCGTGCTGTTGTCTCCCAGTACTCCTCACCATACCTGTCTGTATTCGACCACTATATTTCGAAGGAAATGCTGGACCTGTTTCCAGCCCAATATCTTACCAAGCATCTGTTCTTGCCCTTGGATCAGTTTGACAATCTGCTCACTGTTGTAACAGCCATTCCCCCGTCTGATGAGGTGATCACTGAGATCGAAAAGAGGTCCGGATGCAAAGCCGTTTTCTTTGTGTCCAGCACCTCGGAACTGAAGGCCGCTCTGGAACGTGTCTTCCCGCAGGAAGCAATGCGAGCACTGGACGATGTCTTTCCCGACACAGATCCGGTTGAGGAGGACACGACGCCCGAGACTGTTGAGCGGAAATTGAAAATAGGTGAGCCAGATCCCGTCTGACGCCAACGCACACAAGACCCGGTACCCTCAGATTCACCATCGGTGATAGAATTCCACCATGGAGCCGGCCTTCATCAGCGTTGTTCTGGGATTTCGTCACGTAAATGAACACCCAAACGTCTTAACGCTAAAATCGTCTTCTCATCAGCAATTCTCTCTGCGAGAACAGCTGCTGTCGGAGCAAGTCGTTTGACAGTCACATCCTTGATATCCGGCAATTCCAGTATCATATCCAAAACATCTGCATCCGCTGTTTCGATGATATGTACCTCAGACATCGCGGCAATGTGAACTCCGTGAGCCCAAGTCTCTACTGAATAAATGACGTTTTGAGGGACTGGTGCGCGACTGTGTGTCTTCAAGAGATTTACTATATCCGTCGCACACATTTCGCTTGCGATAGCACGCTCCACACTTCTCTTCGTAATCTTCAGGTGATAAGTCTGATCCGACTTGCCGCGTTCGCAAAATCGCCCCAATTGATACAATAGCTCGTCAACAGATCCCTCGGGCAGAACGATGACTTCGAAGTCGGGGTTGACGATTAGAGCCTTGTCCGAAACAGCGCTTGTGGTTGTGGCCTTTCCCAAAGCTCGCGCTCCAAGATTGCTGAGACGAATAGCTTTCAGCGAACGTCGCTTCACGGCCGTTTCCAGAACACCTATCGCATGCATGCCAGCGAACACCTCTTGAGCAACATGCTTATGCAACTGTTTCAGTGTCAAAGAAATCCGTGTTGCGGAGTCTGGAGGTGCATTTGTCGCATGCTCCGAGGGGCGAAGAGGGTTGTCCAACTGGAGAAGCAATCGGCATATGGTGCGGCGCGCAATGGTTTCTGCGGAGTACCATTGGGACTTGTTCAGTCCTTCCACGAGCGAAACTGCAATTTCAGGGCAACTTGATATGGCCAGACCAGCACTGGATTGTGACCGTAGCTGTGCCCAAAGAGCTGTCAGTTCAGATAGCTGCGTTGCAACCGGTTTGCTCGTCCATTCGCGAGCGTGAAAGCCGACATGTAGAAAACCGTCTTCCCCAGGCTCCACAAGGTTGAGCTTCTCTGCCAAATCGAGTCGCAGGGCAAACAGGTCATCCTTAGTGTGAAAAGGAGAACCCTGCACAAAGCTCTTCTTTACAATACGATTGGCTGCCGCCCTATGAAGCTCGCCGTTCAACTTCAGCCGAAAGCGGTTGTCACTGACCATGTCGACAAGCAAGCGCAGATCTGACAAGAAGTCAACACCGACACTACTTGATGAGAGACCATCTAGATCAGATGGTTGCATGGCAGACAGCTGCTTGTCCACAATCTCCTGATAAATGATCAGACACACATCGTCAAGCTCAATCCCCAATTTCCAGAGTGTCAGCATGCCAACGGTACCAACCCGCGCTTGCTCAAGCTTTGCTCGATAATGCTTGAGCGATTCGGAGTCACACGATAAGCCGAGTGTCTCAAGAGAATGCTTCGGCACTATCCCACCGTATTTGAAGATCGCTATTTCGACCGCTTTTCGGAGAGCGGGGGTTGAAAGACTACTGATGCGTTCCATAGCTGAGTCACAAAGGCTTTGCAGCTCACCTGTACGCGATTTGGTCTTATCAAGTTGTTCCTTCAGGCTGAGCAGCTTCAACAGCGACCGGCGCTCAATGTGGAGTTTCTCAATGAGATTCTTCGCCATATCGCAAGGGACGACAATTCGTTGCTTTGATATCACGGACCCCGTATTACTGTCATCAACATGAACAAAACCGCTGTTCGCCAAGGTAATAACAGATTTCTCGACATCGTCCACATGGAGTTGACCTGGGAGACTTGCCGCAAGCTCTCCCAGTTCAAGAGCAAATTCGGAAGACCGAAGTAGCGTGCGCAAGCACAGTTTGGGCAATGCGGACAGGTGGCTGTGGACGTGTCTGGCTGTGTCTGCGTCGAGCATCACACTACGAAGCGAACGGAGAAGTTCAGATTTTGATCCGGACATCAATTGTTCCGGCAGCCATATTGTATGAAGCCGTTGAAGTACTTCTATTCCCTTGTTGTTCAGGTATTCGTCTATCCGCATAGTCTTGAGTTGTTCTTTCGTTTTCACAAATACGATCCGATCATTTGTCCGCGGTTCTTCTTGCAAGTCGGCAGGAGTCTACGGATCGATCTCATGCTGATCGATGATCCGATAAGAATAGCCTTGTTCTGTAAGGAACAATTGGCGGTTTGCCGCAAAATCCTGATCCCTACTGTCGCGTGTAACAATGGAGTAAAAATGAGCCAACGAACCGTTCACTTTCGGTCGCAGGATTCGCCCAAGTCTTTGGGCTTCTTCCTGACGTGATCCGTATGTTCCGGATATTTGCACAAGAACATTTGCGTCGGGGATATCTACGGAGAAGTTCCCTACTTTTGAGACAACCAGACATTTGCAGTGTCCTGAGCGAAAGTCGTCGTAGAGGCGTTCTCGCTCGTGATTGGGCGTGCTTCCCACGATCAGCGGAGCATCAATACGCCTGGCAATAGACCGGAGTTGATCAAGGTATTGTCCGATCACCATGACACGATCATCCTTGTGACGTGCGAGGAGAGCGTCAAGTACATCGAACTTTCTCGGGTTTTCAGACGCTAGTCGAAACTGCGCTCGTCGATCGGCAGTGGCGTACCTGATTCTCTGGTCATTTGGCAAACGAACCCGGACTTCCGTGCAATCCGCCGTCGCAATCCAGCCTTGGTGCTCGAGTACTTTCCAGGGTATGTCACATTTTTTCGGCCCAATAAGGCTGAAGACGTCGCTTTCCTTGTGATCTTCTCGGACAAGTGTGGCTGTAAGCCCCAGACGGCGGCACGCCTGTATCTCAGCAGTAATGCGAAAGATGGGGGCCGGAAGCAAATGGACTTCGTCGTAAATAATGAGACCCCAATTCATTGAGTTGAAAATATCAAAGTGCGGGAATGGACCGGTCTTGCTTTTGCGCCATGTAAGGATCTGATAGGTCGCTATTGTTACAGGACGATGCTCTTTGGCTTCTCCCGAGTATTCGCCAATTTGGTCCAGCGTCAGAGTTGTCTTGTCGAGCAATTCACGGACCCATTGACGAGCGGCGGTAATGTTTGTCACCAGAATGAGTGTCTGTGTCCTGAGTTGACTCATCACACCTATGCCGACAACAGTCTTCCCTGCGCCACATGGGAGAACGATCACACCGGCTCCACCACGCACATCGCCTCCTGCGTGAAACGACGAGACCGCATCAACCTGGTAGTGGCGAAGAGAGAAAGCCTGGTCACTTGCGGCGTTACTCTTGATCTCGATGTCCAGTGACGCGCCGTCAGCATATCCCGCAAGGTCTTCAACGGGAAATCCCACATTGATGAGTTCCTGCTTGACACGTCCTCGGCAATTGGGGAGAACCAAGAGCCTCTGGAAATTGAGCTGCCTGTCCAGGAGTTTACGAACAGTCTTGATGCGCCATATTTCAGCAATGAGATTGGCGTCATCTGATTCCAGAATCAGACGGTTTTCATCTTTCAGTAGCCTGAGTCGTCCGTATCGACCGATATACTCTATGACCTCGCTACGAATGTTTGGTGGCACGGGATACTTGCTGAATTCGTCCAGGAAATTGAGGATGGCGTCTGTGCCCATTCCGGCTGATGCAGCGTTCCACAGAGAAAGTGGTGTGATACGATACGTGTGGATATGCTCGGGACACTTGAGTAGTTCTGCAAAACGCCCAAGCTGATTGCGAGCTTCGGCGTATGACGGGTTATCCGCTTCCAACAATACCGTACGATCGCTTTGCACGATCAGCGGATTGGATCTGTCATGCGATTTTGACATCATGAGCTGTCACTCTTGGGGGACCGGGGATCGAATGCTTCGCAAAACCTGCATGATACCTGCCCAGGCAAAACAGTTCAACAGCAAGAAGTCTCATAAGGACCTTAACCCTTGCTGAATGAAGCCTGTATCCTATAATGATGAGTGAAAAGACTCATGCAGCATTGCAGTTGGAACAGAGTGAGGACATACGATGAGAATAGGTGTGCTCGGCGGCACGTTCAATCCGATTCATAACGGACATCTCATACTGGGAGAACAGATGCGGGAGCGCCTTGATCTGGAGAGATTGCTCTTTGTACCTGCAAGAATGCCGCCACACAAGAACGACCATGATCTGGCGCCCGCGGCTGATCGCTTGGAAATGGTGCGTCTGGCCGTCAACGGCAACAACACTTTTGAAGTGTCGGACATTGAGATCCACCGGGAAGGATGTTCTTACACTATTGATACTATCGCCGAACTCCGCAGGACCTACGGGCCGCGCTGTGATCTTTTTTTCGTCATCGGTTCAGATACAGTGCAGGAACTCCCAACTTGGCATCGCATCGGCGAACTTCTCCTGATGTGCAAGTTTGTGGTCGGAGCAAGGCCCGGATATGAACCAAACGTGAGAAAGCACCTCAGCCACATTCTTCCCGAAGCCGAACTCAAAGCAATGGAGTCAAGGATCATTCAGATACGTCTAATAGAGATTTCGGCCACTGAGGTGAGATCGCTGGTGAACACGAATGGCAGCATTCGCTATCTTGTTCCAAGGCCGGTTGAGGACTATATCCGCAAGCATGCTCTGTATGTCTGATACTTCCCGGACGCCGCGAGGAACCAAGATGTGCCCACACGCTACTTAGGATTCTTCTCAGGCACGGGATTACCTGTGATTTTCAGGTTGTCAATAATCACACCTGTCGAAGAGCCAAAACCAAGGTAACCCTTAAAATCTCTCCGTGTCATGGCGATTTCTTTTATCAGTACACTCTTACCGCGTATCAGTTCGATATTGGGGGAGGTCACAATCTTGTAGTGGTAGAAAGTGTCCGGTACAATCTCGGTATCAAAGGAGTAGGGAATGCCGATTGCGGTCATCTGATGTTCACCATGATACATGATCTTCGTTTCACCCCCTGAGGGCATGAACGCTTGATAACCAACTGATCCCTTGTCAGGTGCGTAAAAACTCACTCGCAAGTCATTTACGACAGGCTTGTTTTTTCCCCGTTTTTTTCTGGGAACAGCGTACTTGACATCGAATTCAATCTGAATCGGACCGACAAAGAGCACATCAAGCCACAGGCCAATCGCTGCTTGCTCCGCTTTCCCCCTGAGTTCGCC
>Ga0180433_10008212_pt1 | contig 13068 bp, 20 predicted proteins | sample SS_ome_8_FD_132980 | JGI IMG/M metagenome (GOLD analysis project Ga0180433, IMG submission 132980) | Hypersaline lake sediment archaeal communities from the Salton Sea, California, USA - SS_1_D_1 metaG | ecosystem: Environmental > Aquatic > Non-marine Saline and Alkaline > Hypersaline >... | reverse complement strand
GCAACTGACGCAGCACCGCCAACGCCAGTCAGCGGAGTCGAAAGACATGATGGATATAACACAAAAGAACAGCCTTTGAAAGTGACTGCCAAGCAAGATCAAGTCGTACAAACATCAGACGGAAGACCAATCACCGTGCCACGAACATTATTCGACAACGAAGGCGGCAGAACTGAGATCAGGATCACAAAAGGAGGCGGCGATGCCGCCCTGCAGCAAAGGTTCAAAAGCCTGGCCGATGGCTCAAAGGGTGGCGCAGGTCCGGATTTCCGCAACCAGTATTCTGTTAGAGATTGTATGGCATGTAATGGTACTGGAATATCGAGAGTGGACAAATCCAAGTCGTGCCCGAAATGTGGTGGAGACGGGTTCTTTAAGGGCTAGTGTTGGCTGTTCACATTATATGGCCTGAGCCTCGGGTTACTAGGATTATACGCCCTGATATCACTCCACCCTTGATCTGGATATCCAAGTTTATCCGTGGCTGGTTGATTACTATATGCATTGAAATATTTTCTGTGGCGTGGTTTCAACGGCGTATCTTGTACACCACTCCTACGAGGCTGAGAAGGAGACCCAGCTTTCGGTCTTACTGGCTCGCCTTCTAACTCTGGAGTATTCGGATCTTGGCCCTTCTTCAGCTGTGTCCTGAAGAAGTCTTCCAATTTATTTTGATATAGCGATTGCAGTTTCATGGATGTCTCAATCTAACAATGATCAAGAATCCCTTGTCGTTTGTGCTTATATCTATAAAGGAAACAGTGAGACCAGATTTGTTTATGCCCGTGTCTAAAGCATCTAATAATTCCGTAGAACTGGTAGCATCATCGGAAACATCTGCAGCGCTACCATTCGCAGGCCGCATATCGATTACCAATGTATTATTATCCCCAAGTCCATAACCGTTGGAGAAAACCGGCTCCCACTCAGATATACCACCTATATCCAATCGTTCAAGAAGGCATCTAGTATTGTCTGAGATTAGGGCAATAGAAGATTCGTCGATGACCATCAGTTTTCGTTAGATTCCATATAAGCGCCACCCTTCCCGCCTCTTTCTCCTTCTGGAGCTGGACCACCGCCAGTGAATGGTTTCGAGGGTTTTGGGGTTCTATTGTCTGCGTTGCTTGTCAAATCAACAATTTCTTTCATATTGGGATTCCATCCGGCATCCCTTTCTGATAGCTTGCTGGAAGATAGCTCGTCCTGCATGTCATCAAGGTATTTAATGGCTTGTTCTCTTTCTGGAGTTGGCACCGCTCGAGCGCTCATTTCTTTCTCAAACGATAACTTGAAGGTTGGATTATCAATGTATTTATGGCTATGGACCGCAAAGAAGGCTGAAGTGATAGAGTCGGCAAAAGGAGACCCTGCCACCTTTAACGCGAAGGCATCGTCTATACCTTCCCACCGGAACTGCGATGTGTGAGAGGTCTCATTGTTGATAGGTAATCCCAGTTTGGCATCTTGCTTCAACATTGAAGAAACTGCCTCTAGGAGAGCTTTTTCGTTTCTGTCTAGTGCCATATCCAGCGAACCTCCATCATTTTTATCTACATTTACATTTGCTTAGGATCTACAATTGCTAAAACAATTTGACATTGTCAAAATTTTGTCGGTAAAGAACATAAGATTTGTGTCTGGTCCTCCCGGGAAACGGGCAGCACCACAGGGATATTGGTCTGTTGTTGGCTTTATCGGATCCGACATACTTATTGCGAAGGACGAAACAATCGTCAGAGCACCATTGTCAGCGGTATCTAAAGTTGCCGCATTCGACAAGAACGTAACCGAATTAAAACGGATTAAGGAGGCTTTTCATGGCCGACAGCAAGGCACACAAGATACCCAAGGACGCTGACGATGCCCTTAAAATCATCAAAACCAAGTATGGTGACGGTTCGATCTTATGCGGCGACATGGTTGTCAAGAATATCGATTCGATATCTACTGGTTCTTTGGCGTTAGATATTGCCATAGGTATTGGTGGTTTCCCGCGAGGGCGCTTGTGCGAGATTTTTGGCGCAGAAGGATGTGGCAAAACAACCATCACTCTCGAAGCTATCGCCCAAGCTCAGCAGGCAGGTGGGAAAGCGGCATTTATTGATGTGGAGCACGCACTAGATTTTCAATATGCGCAGAAATTAGGTGTTGATGTACAGTCTCTTATGATATCGCAACCAGATTCTGCTGAAGAAGCATTAAATATTATGGAGATTTTGTGCCAATCACGATCAGTAGACATTGTGGTTTTAGATTCCGTTGCGGCATTGGTGCCACAAGCCGAATTAGATGGCGAGATGGGTGACCACCATATGGGGCTCCAGCCCAAGTTGATGTCTCAAGCACTCAGGAAGATCAAAGGAGTTGTTAATACTAGCAAGACTTGTGCGCTTTTTATCAACCAATTAAGGCAGAAAATGGGCATCTCTTTCGGTAGCCCAGATGTCACACCAGGCGGCAAGGCACTGAAGTACTATGCGACTGTAAGAGTCGATATGAGAAGAATTGGAGCAGTAAAGGATGGCTCAAATGAAGATCCTACAGGACATAAAGTGAGAGCCAAGGTTATTAAGAATAAGGTTGCGCCACCATTTAGGATTGCGGAATTCGAAATCACATATGATGGTAGAGGAGTCAATAAGGAGAAGGAGATTCTTGACATCGGCGCGAAATGCGGAGTTCTTGACAAATCTGGATCATGGTATAGTTATGGCGAAAATAAATTAGGTAACGGGATGGTCGCCTGCGGCGAATTTTTGCAGGAGAATCCCGGCCTAATGGCCGAGATCAAACACAAGATCCTAGATTTAAAACTTCCGCACAGGAGGGAACAAGATGAGCACACCGAGGTGGCAGGTTGATGACTTAGTCTATTTAGAAGCATCAGCTCGAATTGGTTTTCTTGAATCTTATAAAGTATCTAATGTAGTAAGCAATAGAGGCAGGTGGATCTACACGATAAACATAGAACAGAAGCCTCCAGCAGAAACAACGGTAATGGATTTTAATGATCTCAAGAATACAAGAATGCTGTGGTTTGGTGAAAATGAACTTATCAGCTTCGAGGATGCACTGTATCTTGTGAAGCATTCGCTAGAACTTAAATTGAATAAAGTCAATGCTCTTATCAACAAATATTTCCCGTCCGGTACAGGAACCGAGGGATGATCTGGAATCTGGGTCTAAAGATAGGCCATTTGGACCCAGTGAAGAAAAAACTATAGTTTCTCTGGCATTTTGTGCACCAGAATTCTTCGGTTCCGTAGGCCAGCATCTAGATCCACAATATTTCCATGTCCCAGAGGCCCAGTTCGTTTTTGCGCTGATAAGCAATTTATTCCAAAAGCATGAAGTAGTCCCTACGCGTGATGCGATAAGGGATGCTGCCATGAAATTGCTGACGGTCGATGACGATTACGAATCAATATTAGAAATAATTGATTATGAACCGGACCCACGGGAAATACCAATAGCCAAAGAGTCGCTGCTCGATTGGGCTAGAAGCAAGGCGTTCGGGCTGATATATAGCGAAGATGCCTTAGATGCTTATGAGCGCGGTGAATATGATGCGCTAACGGAGATCGTAGAAAATGCTAGACGTATAGTAGACATTTCTGATGCTGGAGTCGATTTCTTCAAGACTTATCAAGATGCGTTTGAGCCAACAACAGAAGTGAAGCTGACCACTGGCTTCAAAGACTTAGACCGCCATATCAACGAAGGTGGCCCCACACGAGGCGAATGCTTTGTCTGGATGGCACCGACTGGGGTCGGCAAATCATTAGTATTGGTCAACTCTGGTGTCATGTCATTTAGAGCCAATCTTAAGGTTTTGCACGTTACTCTAGAATTGTCTGCATTCAAAACCAAACAACGATACATCGGCGCTTTTACTAAAACTCCACTCAAACAAATTCGTGATAAGCAAGATAGGATTGTGCATCTAATAGACAAAGAAGCCGCTACATCCTCTGGCGGTCTTATCATATACGAATTTCCACCAGACGAAATTAGTGTAGACACATTATACCAAGTTGTCAAATGGCTGCGTAGAACGAAATCGTGGATCCCAGACGTACTTATTGTAGATTATCTAGAATTAATGATGTCTCGCCGATCACATTTCAATAAAGAGGATTACACACAACAGAAGAAAGTTTCAACTGAATTGCGAGGCTTGGCGAAGAATGAAAACGTCTTGTTGTTTACTGCCACACAAACCAATCGTGAGCTTAGCAACAAAAAGGGCCAGGGTGATCAGGGTGGCGGCGTGATTGACGTCAACCGTGTTGCTGAATCATATGGCAAAATGATGCCAAGCGATTACGTGGTAAGCCTAAATCAATCGCCAGACGAGTACAAAAACGGTCGTTTGAGATTCTACATTGCCAAGAATAGAAATGGCCCGAAATTCAAAACAATAAGTGCAAAAGTGAATTACGAAACGATGGTGATCCGCGTAGATCAGCACATGCTTTTAGGATAAGACAATGCCGACATATCATTACGCCTGTTCTGCAGGGTGTACATTAGACGATGTAAGAAAATCGTCAGGTACCTTCACGTTTGAAGGCACAATTATAGCCGTAAAAAGCGGCACGCTAATATGGGAAGTCCAGCACGGAATGTCTGAAGAACCATCAATAAAATGTCCATTGTGCGGCAAAAAAGCCAGCAGAACGATGGAAGGGATTGGTGCTCCTGAGTGGTTTATTAGAGGCAATTGTTATCTGGATAAAGCTGGGTGCAAAAGGGAAATGGATCTCTACAAATTAAACAAAGGCGACGATCCATACGCTGGTATGAGACAACCAGGAGAAGTTGACCACATAAAAGACAAACTAAGACGTGGCGACAAACCAAAGCCCAAGTATTTCACGTAGTGATGCAACTTCTGACGGCCTTTAGTGATTCGTATCCGCCGAAACCTCTTATCACCGCGATATATGACGAAAAATTAGAGGTCATCCCTCTCTATATTAAAGGAACTAGCAAATCCTTATTCGATGTCCAAAAGGACATAAAGGATCTCACGAATAAAATTGAGTTGTGTAAAGAACCAGTATTACTGAACGACGCTAAATCACATATCCACGCATTCGGGTTAGAATCATCACGTCTTTATCAATCATCGTATAACATCCCCACAAACCGCAAACTAGCTGTTTATAAGAAACTGTTCGAGACGATATTGCCATTCGATAGCGACCACAACGAATGGCGTCGAGTATTGAGCAATAGCAGCATGGCTTACCTCACAATGGAATCTAGACCTATATTTTTAGATGAAGTAAGAATATATCCACACTACTACCTAGACACATTTTCAGGCAGATCGCGGTGTTGTAATTACAACATCCAAGGTGCATCGACCGATACACCGATTAGAACCGCCGACCCAGACGATATATTCATTTGTTGCGACTGGATATCAGCAGACATCCGAGCTGCCTCATCTATATCTGGAGACAAAGAATTAGCAGACACCTATACCAAGTCCGACCCATATACCGCCCTGGCGGAAATGCTAGAAATGCCAAGAGAGGAGTGTAAGCTGGCATTTTTCGGCATCATTTATTCGTTAGATGTAGATTCACCAATACTAGAACTTTTCCCGGTTTTTAGACAATGGATAAAAGACCGGCTCGCAGAATTAAACGAGAACGGATATTTGTGTACTCCGTTAGGTCGTAAATTTAAATTGGGTAAGAGAAACGAGAAAAGCGTATTTAATGCTGTGCTACAAGGGACAGTGGCACACGCAATGCAATCGAGCTTGGCACAAATGAATGACAGACTAAGTGACTTTCTGGTAGCTGAGACTCACGATTCGATAATCTTTGCAGCCAAGAGGCCACTAGTACCTCATGTGATAAAAGAGGCTGTTGGTATTATGTTGAACCCATTGAAAAGCCTACCATCATTTCCACTTCGTGTGTATTTAGGAAAGAAATGGAAACAATGGAAGCTATATAAAGAGTACAGATGAGCGACTGGTTTGAACAAAATATACCCGAAGACGTTGCGAAACGCATCATTAGGTTGAAAATTAGCATTGGCGACGGTAAATTTATTCAGAGGGATTTCAGGCCCGATCTCAGCATTGATTATGAAACTTTAGAACAGGATTTGGAAACCATACCCCAGTCATTTGCGTATTGGGCGATGGTATATAGCGAAGCAAAAGCGGAAGTCGCCAAATTAGAAAGAATTGCAAAAAGACGAAGGGCAATTATCACCGACATGATACTGAAAGAGGCCAAAGAAAATGAGATGCCCCGGATAGCAGAAAAGGTATTTAGAGATTTAATAGAAAAAGATTCAAAATTGCTAGAGATAGAAGGAAAAATCATACTAGCAAATAGGACAATGGGCAAATTGTGGAATATAGTTGAGGCGATGCGGATCAAAGCAGAAGCATTAAGGTCCCTAGCTGGATTCAAAAGGCAAGAGCAACGTAACCCTTAGGAGAATTGTCATGGACAAAAAAGAAAAAGAAGCATTGTTGGCCAAGGTAAGAGGCAAGTTGAAGCAGGGGAAGGGGTCAAGGCGCGATCCAAACATGTTTCGCACCATCAATGTCAAACCAGGAGAATCGGCTAAATATCGATTCGTAATTCTTCCTGGGCTGGTCGAAGGAGACAAATGCGCCGAGGGGGTAGCCTCAAAGGGCATGGACGATATGTTTTGCATTTCTGGTGGTCAACACTGGATTAATGGCAGGCCACATGAGTGTCCAAGGTTGTTTGACGGCGATAATTGCCCGTGGTGCGATTTCGGGTTCAATTTGCTGAATGAATGTGATGATGAAGAGGAACGCCGCAAGATCGCACGCAACTATCTTCCGAGATCCATTTTTGTTGTAAACGCATATTTCCCGGCGTTCTCGACAAACCCACCAGAGCTTCAGGATAAGGTACTCTATTATCTGATGCCTAAGACAGTCTACGACAAGATGGAAGATTGTTTGATGCGTGAGGATGCTGGCGACGATCCTGAAAACGACCCGAAGCCTTACGGGATGTTCTATGACCCTGAGGATTGCTTGGTCTTCCAGCTTGAAGTCACCCACAAGGGCGGTTTCAACAATTACGAGAAGTCCAAGTTCCTCCTCAAGAGACAAAGTATCGGCGAAACCAGCGATCAAATTCAAGCTATTCTAGATCAGCGGCATGATCTGTGGGCCAAATTCAATAACCGCGATCCAGAAGCGCTGGAACAACTGCTCGAAAAACTGTACTCTGGCGGTGGTGCGCCTAGAGAAGCAGAAAAGAAGGAGTCCAAACCTTCTGACGATGGAGACGAAGTTCTTGCGTCTAGCAAGAAACAAAAGCCGGTACAAAAAGAAAGCGCCAAGGAAGAGGATGAAGAAGCCCTACCTAGCTCCAAGAAATCAGTTGCTAAGAAAAAGCCAGCTGCCGAGGAGAAGGAAGGGTCGGATATCATGGAAGACGTTGATGACGAAGAGCTGAAAGGGCTGCTCGACGAAATCGATGCGTAACATTTGGGCGGGGGCGGAGGGGACTCCGCCCCCGTTTGTATATGAAGAAATATCATCATATGTTAGTCGATGGCAAGAATGCGGTATATCGTGCCATTTTCGCAGGTTATTATGACAAGTCTTTTAAGAGAACAGGCTACGATTACTTTGTGATTCTGTTGCGGTTTTTGAGCAATTATGTTACATTGCTTAAGCCAGATTCAGTGCACATTTTCTGGGATGGTCCCAGGAAGAATATTTGGCGTTTAGATATAGCGCCAGAGTACAAGGGACATCGAGCATCAAAGTACAAAGAATTGGACATTGATATCAAAAGAGAAGTAGCAAAACAGACTGGCCTAGCTGTTGCTATTTTTGGTTGCTTAAATTGTCGCCAATATTATAGGCCGACAATGGAGGCAGACGATCTAATATATTCGTTTTGCACGTTGAACCACGATAGTAACCTTGTTATTGTGTCTAGTGATCAAGATTTTAGACAGATAACGCAAAAAATGGGTTATGTTTCATTGTACAATCCTTTGGCTAAAGCTCAACAAGTAGAGACTAGACCTAAAGATGACATAGTGACGATCAAAGCCTTAATGGGCGATAAGTCTGACAATATTGGAGGTTATTATAACATAGGACCAAAAAGATCATTAGCTTTATCTCAAAGCAGAGAAGCGAGATATGAATTCTTCGATTCTGAAAAAGCAGCTATTATGGTTGATGGCGAGCTACGCCAAGTTGGAAATGATATATTTAGAAGAAACCGCCGCATTATTGATTTATCGTGGTGTCCACACCTATGGGAAAACTGCGAATATGTTGAAGACAAACAGAGATCATGTATTAAATTCGAGAGGAAGAGGGTAGAAGAGATAGCTAAGAAATATAAAATCAGAGGTCTATTATCTGACCTAAAGCGCTATTCAAAACACTTCGAATCTATGTGCTAGTTACTATAATATTTTGGCTTAGATGCCGCAGAATGAACCCATCGGCTGCTTCCGCCATAATATATTCTTCAATGGTTGGGTAGGCAGCGACAATTACCCCATCGCTTCCGGTAGTATATGTATTTGGTACATTTGGATTTAACATCACACGATCTTCCGATGAGAAGTCGAGGTGTTGAGATATGGCTTCGCTACCATCTAAAACGGTGCCAGTGGCACTGATTTTTGTGAGCTTAGTTCTAACAACATGGGCTTCAGCCATTTTTGCCTCCTATTTTATCTATATATACTTTTGATTTCAATAAGTATATAGCGTATAATGGGATCTAAAAGCAAACAAAAAGGTAATCGATACGAGCGCCGTTGCGCAAAACTGCTCGCAGAATTTACAGGCGTCAATTTTAGGAAAGTCCCTGCTTCTGGTGGCTTCAATAAATTTGGCGGCCAAGTAGTGGCTGAGCATGCATTTTGTGGCGACATCATCTGCGACAAAAAAGAGTTTATCTTTTCTGTTGAAGCCAAGAATCAAAAAGCCTTTTCATTTCCAGCCATATTAAAGAGCCCTGACACCGCTGCATTCACTGACTGGTGGGAACAATGTGTGACAGATGCCCTAGGCGTCGAGAAACTACCGATGTTGATGTTCAAACCGAATACCCAAGATGATTTCGTGGCCTTAACGCAAGTAGGCATAGAAAAGTTAAAAATCCCAAATGCTACTCCGCACTTTACTCTGGCGGTTTATAGTAATCTCCCAACACCAAAAATATTTGTGTGGAAAATGTTGGTTAAGGTTACAGACCCCAGCTTAATGTTCGGAGGATAAAATGGCGTGCTGCGGAAAATCTAGAAATCGACCAAAAGCAAGGCCACAACAGATTAAAAGGGGCGGCATCAGAAGCGGCAGAAACAAATGTCCTTTGTGCGGTGGGACACTCACAAGAGTATACAACTTCGACTTCGCTTCCAAAAGAAATAGAGTAATGCTGCGATGCTCAAAATGCAGATATAGGGCTAAAGTATGATCGAAACAGTCGTTGCATGGGCAGCTGCCATTGTGTTCATCGAAGCAACCGTGGAAATTGAAGTTGCTTCTGAGATTTTTAGAGGATTTAGATCTAGAGTTGTGCGCGTACCGTTGATTGGGTGGTACTTAAATGGCCTTTTTAGCTGTGGGTATTGCCTGTCTGTATGGGTTAGTGCTATAGCCGCATTATTCGTTCCTGGCTCGTTATTGTCGGTTTGCGATAGCGCGGTGGCGTGCAAAATTTTCGGTGGCGTTTGGCCCATACTTGTCGCAGATTATCTATTCAAAGTATTCGTTCTTCACAGATTATCTAATATCTGGCACGAAATGGTATGGAGATGGTTAGGTAGGATGCCGTTTGTGCTAGGCTTGCGCCCAATAGAATTCGAATCAGAGGAAAACGAAACAATGGAGCTAGATGCAGATGAGCAACAAAGAAATGCAGATTCCAGACACGACAATCAATAGCGAGTCTGAATTGCGAGAAATGTTGAAGACCTATATGCCAGGTAGCGATGCGCATGTCCGAAAGACCATGATGGACGGGTTTGAAGCAATTAGGCTAAAGAAGGAAGTAGAAGAATCATTAGAAGAAATCGATCAAGACTCTTTTGGTGGTTACATTCCTGCTCCTTTGACGATCAATGCTGCAATTTCAACTTTAGATAATTTTATACGAAAGAGAATGGGTGGAGAGAGGAAAAACTTAGTCATAGAGTGGCATATCAGAGGCGTGAAGTGGGTATTTGACCCGTGGACAGGCAATTTGAGCAAGCACGATGGAAGCAATTGAAACGATCATCCTTGGCATCGGAATCGCATCCGGATGGTTCTATTTGAGAACAATGTTTAGCGGAGACTTAAGCAATAGGTCTGTTTCGCGATGGGTGGCTATCGTGGTGCCACAGGGTATATGCATCGCTTGGGCGATGAAAGTTCTAGAACTGGTATGATCAAAAAATTTCAAGTTGATGTCGCTTATTACAAGCCGATCCAAGATTGGGATGCCGAGATCGGCGATATTGTAGTATTTCACGGGTGGATATCACATTGGTTTGGTATTGTATGCCAATTAAACCAAGATGGCACGATCGAGGTGGCGAAAGCCGGTATACCTCTGCTATTGTTTACGATGAACAATTCTAAAGTAAGCAAATCAAAAGTCACCTTAGATCTGATCGACATAAAGGCATCCACTGGCGGAAAATATGCTGCGTTGAAGAGCATCCAAAATACCTTGGTTTGGCATGTCTGAGATCCCATCCATATTATCGTATCCTCCTATTCTGCCATTAGACGAAGTCCCCGAACTCGACGGTAGGCTTGTATATGTGGTAGAAGGATATGAGCTTGATGGAGTAGCCATCTTGTTGTTTTTCCAAGATGGTAAGCTAGGAGTTAAAATTGGCAATTTCGATGGAGACACCCTAGACCTAGACGATATACATAAACAAGCCTTGGACGTCCCGTCTTTTGTGGATAAGTTAACGCCATTAGTAGCTACTGCCAGGATACCAAAAGCCATATTCTACTTTTCAAATAGTGGGTTTTTGGTAGATGTTCGAACTTCTCTAAATGTAATGGTTGGGCCTGGCATGCTCAAAGATTTATGTTCGAGCGTAGTGCCAACGCAAAAAATCATAGAAGTAAACCCTTTGGACGATAATCTTAGGAATCGCATAGCCGATCAAAACCATATCATTCTAAAACACAGTTCATTCAAAGTTATTACTAGAAAGGGTGAGATGGTCCCGCTATATGCGATTAAGAGGTCAAAATGAAGAAAAAATTACTCTCGTCAGTTCAACGTAGACTGCTAAGAGAACAAGACGAACTTGAGTTGGATATGAGTGAAGAGAGCGAAGATGTAGCACCAGAAGAGTCGCCAGAAATGGGCGAGGATGAAGCCGCATTAGACGATATCCCAGTCGAAGAATCAGAACCAGAAGAAGATAAAATCAGGCTGCTCACTACCACCATAGACAGTTTGGAGAAAATGCGTGGAAGCCTCAACAAAAAGGGGCTGTTAGTCGCCATGCAGCTTAGTGATTTTTCTACTCAAAGAAGAATACAATCTATTTCTGATGAGCTTGGGCAAATAATCAACCATCTTAATGATAAAATGCTGAAAGCTGTAGCAAAATCTCCGCTTGAGATGGGTCAGGCAACAGAGTGGCTGGCTGGAGACGAATAACATGAAACTGGACGTATTACACGAGACGGTCTTAGTCGGCGCTGTTGCATTTCGACCGAATCTCCTAGGCAAGCCTTTTGGCGATCAAGAAGTGTCCAGACCTCGCGGGCAACAGAAATGGTACCTGACATTCTCGTCGGACGAACCCATCGATGGGTTAATGGAAGGGGAAGGCGAAAAAAGTGGCACCAAAATGAAAACTCAATTTGGCAACCAAACAACCAAACCCAAAACATTAGTATGGCAACCAGAAGAAGGGCAGGGTAAAGATCTAACAAACAAATCGCTATATATTCCTCCGGGCACTAAGAAGGCCTCACAATATACGTGGCCAAGAACAACATTTCATGGCCAATCAGAAGGGCATGCAGCTCACATCTTAAAATAGCCAGAGATAAATAGCCAAAAGATAAATAGATTTGGGCTTTATGAAGGTTAGATATGTCTCGCCTGGTTGAATATGTTAATCCGCACCCTTATGCAGTACAAATAGCTGGTCCTGATAGGCAAGTCATAAAAGTCAACAAATTCGCCAAAGTAGTCTTATCGGATTGGTTTATTGACCGATATACCCCAAAATTTCTGCGTGTAGTCCGCATTCTAGGCGATGGAGGGCAACAGTCGTTGGGTTCCATACTGAAGAAACATGAACCAAAGAGAAAAGTTAAACTTCTTGGGTCATCAAAAAAGAACACCGTCGTGAAAAGAACACCGCGTGTTGCTGGCGCTTTTGGTGGCGTCCGAAGCGGTCGTGACAGGAAAAGAAGTGGGAGAATTTATCGAAAACGCAATAGGGTAGTTGGCAAAGCACTGGCACACGCATCTGAATTATACACACAAGCCATTCAGGATGTTTTCGTTCCCGTAAGCAACAATATAGGTGTTGGTATACTCAGTTTTAATAGGCTATCATCTCTACAAAGATTGATAAATTCCATCAGAAAGTTCACAGATCTGTCCAGAACGACTGTGTTTGTCAGCGATGATGGGTCCGACCATGCTATTGTAGAATGGCTTTCACACCAGCGCGACATAGTTGTGCTAACCAATCGGCATAGGATAGGTATATCTGGAAATACCAACAGACTATTAAGGTGCCTGAAAAGATTCAAACACAAAATAATACTCAACGACGACGTTGAGATTATGGCTGCAGGTTGGGAACGTTTTTATGCGGAATCTATGAGTCGTAGCGGGTTCCATCATTTCTGTTATAGGCAGCCAGGATTATATGGTGCTAAACAAAACGATGGCAAGCAATCGACCAAAGCTGGTGTTGTGATCAATTCTATCACAACAAAGCCACACGGCGCTGTGATGGCTTTTGATGATGTGGCATTTGATAAAGTTGGCTATTTCGATGAAGGTCTTGATCAATATGGCATGGAACATGTTGATTGGT
>Ga0180433_10008211_pt1 | contig 13071 bp, 10 predicted proteins | sample SS_ome_8_FD_132980 | JGI IMG/M metagenome (GOLD analysis project Ga0180433, IMG submission 132980) | Hypersaline lake sediment archaeal communities from the Salton Sea, California, USA - SS_1_D_1 metaG | ecosystem: Environmental > Aquatic > Non-marine Saline and Alkaline > Hypersaline >... | reverse complement strand
TTCCCGTCATCGGCGACGATATCAAATCGCAGGTGGGGGCCACCATCGTGCACCGGGTGATGACCCGGCTGTTCCGCGACCGGGGTGTGCGCCTGGAGCGAACCAGCCAGCTGAACGTGGGCGGCAACACCGATTTCCTGAACATGCTGGAGCGGGAGCGGCTGGAATCGAAGAAGATCAGCAAGACCAATGCGGTCACCTCACAGCTGGATTACGACATCGGCGAGGGCAACGTTCACATCGGCCCCAGCGACTATGTGGCCTGGCTCAAGGACCGCAAATGGGCCTATATCCGCATGGAGGGGACCACCTTCGGAGACGTGCCGCTGAACTGCGAGATGAAGCTGGAGGTCTGGGATTCGCCCAACTCCGCCGGCGTGGTCATCGACGCGGTGCGCTGCTGCAAGCTGGCCATGAACAAGGGGATCAGCGGCTCGCTGGAGGCGCCCTCATCCTATTTCATGAAATCGCCTCCCAAGCAATACACCGACGAGAAGGCCCGCCAGCTGACCGAGGATTTCATCCGCCGTCATGCCCTGACCACCCGATCTGCAGCCGAAAAGGCACCCCGGAAGGGGGCCGGAAAAACAGCCCAGAAGAAGCCGGCCGGGGCCAGACGGGCCGGAGGCGGAAAAAAGAAGCGCTGATCCCGGTGATCACCGCGGTGACGGCGCCCATCGGACGGTACCCGATCGCCGCAGAGAGCACGATCGAGTGAAAGGCGGCATGGTGATGCCGCCTTTCCATTAGGCGGCCCGGCGGGGTATTCATCCGGCTCCACGAGACCCTTGACTTGAACCCCTCATATTTCGTACATTGGTCATAGAGGGAGAGGACTATGACGGGTCTATTGATCACCTTCGAGGGAATCGACCTGTGCGGCAAATCGTCTCAGGCTCGTCTGCTGGCTGAATATATCAGAGAGAGGAAGATCGAGGTGGTCCTGTCACGGGAACCCGGCGGGACGCCCATATCGGAGAAAATCCGGCAGATCCTGCTCAGCCGGGAACACACCTCCATGAGCCCGTTGACCGAGCTGCTGCTCTACGAGGCCGGCCGGGCCCAGCACACCGGGGAGCTGATCAGACCGTCCCTGGAGGCCGGCCGATGCGTCATCCTGGACCGCTACGGCGACGCCAGCACGGCCTATCAGGGATGGGGACGTCAGCTGGGACCGGATCTGGTCAGGCGGCTCAACGAGCTGGCCACCGGAGGGCTGCGGCCCGACATGACCATCCTGCTCGACCTCTCTCCCGAAGAGGCCGCCCGAAGGGCACCGGAGAAAGACTGGCAGGCCGATCGCCTGGAGGGCGAGGCCATCGAGTTTCACCGCCGTGTCCGGGAAGGATACCGGCGGATGGCCGTCGAGGAACCTGATCGCATCAAGCTGATCGATGGCCGGAATGCTATCGACGATATCCACGATCAGATCCTGACTCTGATCGAGCCGCTTCTGAGCTCGCGTTTTCCGCACTTCGACACAAACGGGAGGTAACCATGCTGAAAAAGATCCCGGCGGCGCTGATCTTCGTTGCCGCCGTTCTGATGGTGGCCGTTATCGTGACCAGCTGGGGCCAGGGCACGGACGATAACCTGTATGCCAACATCAAGCTGTTCGACCGGGTGGCCATCAGCCTGAACTCCAAGTATGTCGAGGAGGTCGACTCCAGGGAGCTCATCTATACCGGCATCCGGGCCATGCTCCAGAGCCTGGATCCCTATACCCAGTTCTTCGAGAAGAGCGATTACGACGAGCTGATGGTACAGACCAAGGGAAAGTTCGGAGGTCTGGGGATCGAGATCGGCATCCGCGACGAATGGCTCACCGTTATCTCTCCCATCGTGGGCACGCCGGCCTATGAGATCGGGCTTCAGGCCGGGGACCGGATCGTCAAGATCGAGGGGGAGTCCACCGAGGGGATCACCACCCAGGAGGCGGTCAAGAAACTGCGCGGCCCCAAAGGCACAGAGGTGACCATCACGATTGAACGCGAGGGCGAGCTGGCGTCGATCGACTACACCATCACCCGGGACATCATCGAGATCAAGAGCGTGCCCTTTTATGATCAGATCGAGCCCGGCATCGGATACATCCACCTGGCCCGCTTCTCCGAAAACGCCGAGCACGAGCTGGAAGCCGCCCTGGAGGACCTGGTCGATGAGGACCTCGAGGGACTGATCCTGGATCTGCGCAACAATCCCGGCGGCCTGCTTCCTCAGGCGGTCCACGTGGCCGATCTGTTCCTCGACCAGGGCCAGCTGCTGGTCTATACCCTGGGCCGGGCCAGCAACAGCTCGGCCCAGTACAAGGCCAAAAGAGAGCCGCTCTATGGCCAGAAACCGCTGATCATTCTGGTCAACCGGGGCAGCGCCAGCGCCTCGGAGATCGTCTCCGGCGCGGTCCAGGACTGGGACCGGGGCATTATCCTGGGCACCAACACCTGGGGCAAGGGACTGGTCCAGACGATCATTCCCACCGACCAGGAAACGGCCCTGAAGCTGACCACGGCCAAGTACTACACCCCCAGCGGGCGCTGCATTCAGCGGGACAACGGCGAGGAAGGCGATCCCGAAACCCTGGCCGAGCTGAACTCGGAGGAGACTCCGGGCCTCCCCGAGGAAAACCCCGGGGAGGAGATCGAGCGTGAGGAGTTCAAGACCGCCGGCGGCCGTATCGTCTATGGCGGGGGCGGCATCACCCCGGATGTGATCGTCGAGCAGGACCGGCTGTCCACCCTGGAATACGAGCTGCTGCGTAAATCGATGTTCTTCCGTTTTGCGGTCAAGTACGTCGCCCGCCACGATGAGATCCCCCGGGACCTGGAGGTCAATGACCAGCTGCTGGCCGAGTTCAAGAGCTTCCTCAAGGAGGAGGAGTTCACCTACACCAGCGCGGCGGAGAAACAGCTCCAGGACCTCGAGGAGATCATCGAGGAGAAGGAGTACAACTCCGGCATCCAGACCACCCTGGCGCAGCTCCGCGACCAGCTGGCCGCGGAGAAGGAGGACGATCTTCAGCGCAGCGAGGACTATATCAGGAAAACCCTTAAGCTGGAGATCATCTCCAAGCGATACGGCCGCGAGGCCCGATACGAGCAGGGCGTCAAGATGGATCCGCAGATCACGGCCGCCCTGGAGATTCTGACCACACCGGGGCGCTACCAGAGGGAGCTGGGATCGTGAGCCTGGCGGGCATCCGGCCTGACCTGCTGCTGCTGATGTTCGCCAGCGGCCTGCTGATCAGCTGTGTGTCCACCTTTTTAGGCGTCGGCGGGGGGATCATGATGGTCCCCCTGTTGATCTTTCTGTTCCCCAAGTTCGGCGTCTCCCCCGTCTGCGCCGTGCATCTGGCCATCGGCACCAGTCTGCTGGTCATCTTCATCCGATCCATTCCGGCGGCAATCAGTTACCGGCGCCGTGATCTGATCGTCCGCCAGGCCGTCCTGCCGCTGGCCCTGACCAGCATCATCGGAACATTCCTGGGCGCCCAGCTGGCCGCTCATCTTCCGGGCGAGGCGCTGCGCAGGATCTTCGCCCTGCTGTTGTTCGTCGCCGCCGCCCGGATGGCTTTTTCTACCCCCATTCGTTCAGCGGAGACCCCGCCCAGAATGGCCTGGCCGGCGCTGCTGGCTGTGGGCGTCTCGGCCGGGTTCTTCTCGGCCCTGCTGGGCATCGGCGGGGGCCTGGTGTCGGTGCCTCTGATGGGCTATATCCTCAAGTTCCCCACCGAGAAACTGGCCGGCACCTCCACGGCGATCATGATTATCACCAGCCTGGCCGGCATGCTGCAGCACGTCTATCACGGATACGGCGCGGCCGAGCTGCCGGTCTGCGCGGTGGGCTACGTCCACTGGGCGGCGGCCATCCCCCTGGCCGTAGGCGGTATGCTCTCCGCCCCCCTGGGCGCCGCTCTCAACGACCGTCTGGATGTCAGCGTGTTCAAGCGAACCTTCGCCGTGGTCCTGGTGATCGTCGGTGTCCGAATGCTATTCTTTTGAGGGTTCCACTCAATAGAATTCATATCGTTCCCGCAATTATAATGATCTCCGGATTGTTTTGTCCCCAATCGTCCGCCAACCCATGCTTACTGCTCATTATCAGAAAATAAAAAGATAAGGGGAATTATGCCCGCTTGGCAACGGATTCATATTGCCTCTGATAAAATACTTTATTATTTTAGTCGAGATTAGTGCACTAACAGCGCATCAACCTGGCTTTCGACCGAAGACCTCGATGAAACATAAGAGGATACTTCATGGAGTGATACGAGTGATGCTATCTTTCAACCCAGAGGGAAAACTCCCGAGTGTCTTGCAACAAACCTTGCTGTGGAAGATACTATCTGCTCTGTTCGCCATCTTGATCATGGCCCAAAGTTCGATCTCAGCTCTGGTGCTGTGCTGTAGTGATGACGGGCACAGAGTCATCATGATCGCCCACCATCAAGGTTACCGGCAGATCGGTCAGGATGCATGCAGTCAGACTTCCCGAACAAACGTCCGGTCAGTGCCGGAAAAAGCGATCTCGCCGGAGCGGCACTCCACCACCTGCGTAGATATTCCTCTGGGAAATGATGTCATCGCCCTCCAAACCTCTTCGCTAATAAAGTCATCCACACAGTTGATCCGACTGACAATCGTACTGCCAACAGTTTCAATTCCTTCTTCCGTAAAAGGCAAGATGAAAAGTCTGTCACCGCACAGCGGATCGCCAACGCCCATGGGCGATGCCACGCTTTTCACTCTCAGCACCGTGGTCCTTCAGAACTGAACCTCCCCAGACTTCCCCCAATCAATTCATTCTCATTAAGTGTGGATAACGAGTCACCTCTTGTCCATAGTCCTAGTATTCATCTGTCAGCACGGAGGACTATCTTGAAATGTAAACGACTTATGCTCGTTGCGGGAATAATGCTCATTTTGCTTCCCGGATGCTCGTACCATGGCCCAAAAGCGGCTTGGTCGGAATCCCATCCATTGGCAGATGACCTTGAGGTCTATCAGCCTCCTCAGAAATCAAGCGCTCCTGTGGATTCGCGAGCCCTTATCGAGCCATCCGAAACGATCGACCTGAATCAAGTGCTGGCCCTGGCACTGATGCACAATCCGGAACTGGCCGGCTACGCCTACCAGGTACGATCCGCCGAGGCCAGAGCCATGCAGGCCGGCATGATACCAAATCCCGAATTTGAGATCGAAATGGAGGAGATCGGCGACAACGGTCTTGACGATATGGTCGCCTCATTTCTGCTCAGCCAGCAGATCGAACTGGGCGGAAAACGGAAAAAACGGACACAGCTGGCCCGTCTCGAGGCTGCTGCTGTCGGATGGGAATACGAAATGATCCGTCTTGATGTTTTCACCCGCACGAAGAAGGCCTTCGCCGAGGTCATTGCCACGCAAGAAAGGGTCGCTCTATCCCTTGAAATGGTAGATCTCTCGGAACAAATGCTGAAAGTCATTTCCGATCGTGTCGCGGCCGGAAGGGATTCCCCCATCGAGGAAGCCAGAGCTCTCACGGCTCTCGCCTCCTCCAAGATCGAGTGGAAAAAAGCAGAAAGCGACCTGATCACAGCCAAAAGATATCTTGCCTCCCAGTGGGGCAACTCAGCACCCGTCTTCGAGAATGCTCAGGGCGATCTCTCTGTTCTCAAGCCCGCCCCCCCATTTAGTGAATTGTCCGCCAGGGTATCGCAGAATCCTGATATCGCCCGCTGGGATGCGATCATCGAACAGTCTCAGAAGGCTCTGGCTCTGGAGAAGGCAATGCGTATCCCCGACCTGGCTCTTGGGGCCGGTCTCGAGTATTCCAATGCTGAGCGGGAGAAGACATATCGACTAGGCCTTGCCTTTCCCATTCCTCTCTTCGACCGTAATCAGGGCGGCCTCCGGGAAGCCCAGTCAAATTTACTGTCAGCTGAGAAGGCCAGAGAGGCCGCGACGGTTTGTATCCTCGCGGAGCTGACAGAGGCATTCCAGTTGTTGGCCACCTCCTATGATGAAGCCATCATCCTGCTCAGCGATGTTCTCCCCACCGCAGAGCAAGCCCTGAAAGGCAGCCGCGACGGATTCAGCATGGGGAAATACAGCTATCTCGAGGTCATCGATGCACAGAGGACGCTGTTCGAGGTGAAATCGCAGTATCTCGAGGCTCTGGTTACCTATCACTCAGCGCGAGCGGATGTCGAAAGGCTTATCGCAGAACCGCTCGACGAGAGCGAACACAATCGAGGAGACGATCATGAAAAATAAAGCGATCAGACATGTGGCGGGAATCATGGCGATCTTTGGGGCCGCGCTGGTCTTCGGGATCGCGGGATGTTCCCCTCAGCAGGATGCTGAACACAAAGAGTATACCGCATCGGAAGAACATGAACACCACGACCATGATAAGGATGCGGCGCACAACCCGCATCATGATGACGCGGCGCACGAGCAGGATGAAGATGCGGCTCATGGTCGGCATGTTGAAACGGATCGCGATGAGCATGAGGGACATGACCACGGTGAGGACATCGTCTCGTTGACCGACGAGGCAATGAAACTGGCAGACATAGAGATCGGCACTGTTCGGCTCGGCAGGATCAGCCGGACCTTGGAGCTTCCCGGGGAGGTAGGATTCAACGAAGATCGCCTCGTTCACATCACCCCACGGTTTGGTGGCATCGCGACAAAGGTACTTAAAAAGCTAGGGCAGCGTGTTCGCAAGGACGAGGAACTGGCCGTCATCGAGAGCAATGAAAGCATGTCGCCCTATACGCTGCGCTCACCCATGTCTGGTTGGATCATCGAAAAGCACATCTCCAACGGCGAGTTCGTCAATGAGGAGACGAGCATCTACGTGATAGCCGATCTGTCCGACGTCTGGGTGAACCTGGCCGTCTATCCGAAGGATGCCCAGCGCATCGGCCTGGGTCAACCCGTCGCCCTGGTGAGCATGGCCGACGACCTTCACGCAGAGGGAGAGATATCCTATATCAGCCAGGCCTATGATGAGGAAACGCGGCGCCTGACGGCCCGCGTTGGACTCCCGAATCCCGATAGGCTCTGGAAACCGGGGATGTTCGTCAAAGGGATTGTTGCCGTTGAGTCTCGGGTGGATAAAATGGTCGTCGCCAGGGAAGCCGTGCAGATCGTCAATCAGCTGCCAACCATCTTCATGGTGAAAGGAAAGAATGAGTTTGAGCCGGTCCATGTCGTCACCGGCGAGAGGGATGAGAGTCTGATCGAGATCGTCAGCGGTGACATAGAGCTCGGCGACCAATATATCGCCCGGGGCGCGTTCGACATCAAGGCACATCTGGTCACCGGCTCCATGGACGCACACGCCGGACACGGGCATTGAGAGGGAGCTGCTATCATGATAGAGAGAACGATAGAAACATCGCTGCGGCAGCGGATGCTGGTTCTCATCGCCGTCCTGGCCATCATCGGGCTGGGGATATACCACTATGGCAAGCTTCCCATCGACGCCTTTCCGGATATATCGCCTATCATGGTGCCAATTTTCGCCGAGGCGCACGGAATGGCCCCCGAGGAGGTCGAGCGGCTGATCACATTTCCCATCGAATCGGCCATGAACGGCCTTCCCGGCGTCACTCAGATAAAATCCACCTCGGCATTCGGTCTGGCCGTCATCTATGTCTATTTCGAGGATAACATCGATATCTATTTTGCCCGGCAGATCGTTTCGGAACGCCTTTCTGGCGCCATGGCGGACCTACCCGAGCTGCATGAACCGCCCATGCTGGGGCCCATTTCGACGGGTCTGGGACAGATCTTCATCTATTATCTCACCCTCGACGAGGGGGCGGAAACCGAGGGCAAGACCCCCCTCACCTACTTGCGTGAGATCAACGACTGGGTGGTCAAGTTCCAGCTCCAATCGGTCCCCGGCGTGACGGATATCCTCTCCATCGGCGGATTCGTGCTGCAATACCAGGTGAGGATCGATCCCTACGCTTTAAACAAATACGGCATCGCCGTGGAAGAAGTCGTCGAGGCCATCCGCGGGAACAATCGCAACGTCGGAGGGCAATACATGGTCCTCGGCTCGGAAGAACATCTCGTCCGCGGCCTGGGACTGCTCGAGGGTCTCGAGCACATCGGCGAGATACAGATACGCACCATCGACGGCGTGCCGATACGCATCCAGGACATCGCCGAGGTGACATTCGGCCAGGAGATACGCCGCGGCGTGGTGACACGCAACGGGGAAAAAGAGGTCGTATCCGGTATCGTCCTGAAATTGTTTGGGGAGAACACGTCTCAGGTCATCGAACAGCTGTACGAGAAGATTCCCGAGGTCCAGGAGTCCTTGCCCCGGGGCGTGAAATTGGTTCCCTATTACGAGCAGGCGGAACTGGTCCAGAAGGCCACCGGCACTGTGAAGAAGGCGCTTCTTATCGGTGCGATCCTCGTCGTGATGACGCTTTTAGTATTCCTGGGCAATCTTCGCGCCGCCGCCATCGTGGTCATCTCGCTCCCGCTGTGCGCCCTGATCGCCATCATCTTCATGGGATACTCGGGACTTTCCGCCAACCTGATGTCGCTTGGCGGCATCGCTATCGGCATCGGCATGTTGTGCGACGGCTCGATCGTCATGGTGGAGAACATCTATCGCCATCTCTCCGATCCGGGCAACAAAAACCGAGAGCGGTTCGCTGTTATCCTGGATGCCGCTCACGAGGTCGGGCGGCCGATCGTCTTCGCCATCGCGATCATCATCATCGTCTTCCTGCCGTTGTTCACGCTCCGGGGGGTAGAAGGAAAGCTGTTCTCTCCCATGGCATTCACCATCTCCTTCGCGCTTCTGGGCTCGATGATCACGGCAACGATCGTCGCTCCTGCGCTGTCGATGTACTTTCTCAAGACGAAAAAAGGGAAGGAATTCATCCTGCTTCACTGGTTGAAGAGAGGGTATGAGCCCCTTTTGAGATTCGCGGTCCGCCGCAAGTTCCTGATCGCCGGCGCCGCCATCACCGCATTCCTGCTCAGTCTGTTCCTGCTGACGACGTTAGGAACCGAGTTTGTCCCCACGCTGGAGGAGGGTTCGATCTTCATCGGCGTCGGGATGGCGCCATCCATCTCGGTGGTCAGGGCGACCGAAACGATCATGAAACTCGAGCGTACGATCGTTAAATACCCGGAGGTTGAAGAGACCATCTCACGCATCGGCAGACCCGAGGCCGGCTCTCATCCCCATCCGGTGAACTATGCCGAAATACATATTGAATTAAAACCGATGGGCGATTGGAAAAGCGGGCGCACAAAAGAGCAGCTTATCGAGGATCTCAGCGAGGAGCTGTCGCATTATCCCGGGGTGCAGCTGAACTTCACACAGCCGATCCAGAACGCCTTCGATGAGCTGCTGTCCGGCGTGAAGACGGAGCTGGCCATCAAGCTGTTCGGCGAGGACCTGGAGGTCCTTCGCCAGACGGCCGGCCAGATCCACGGTGCGATCAACGATATCCCCGGTCTGGTCGATCTTTCTCTGGAGCAGAGCTTTGGTCAACCTCAAGTACAGATCATCGCCGACCGGGAGGCGTGCTCCCGTTATGGTGTGAATGTCTCCGAATTGCTCGAGATCGTTGAGCTGGCCATCGGCGGGGAAGTCATCGACCAGCTGTATCTCGGCACCCGCCGCTTCGGCATTCACGTGCGCTATCAGAAGGAGCATCGCTCTGACCCGGAGGTGATCCAGAACCTTCTGGTGCACACGGACAGCGGCGCCTCGATCCCGCTGGCGCAGATCGCCGAGGTGAAGAGCTTCATCGGACCAATCCAGATCAACCGGGAGAAAAATCAGCGGCGCTGGGTGATCTCGGCAAATGTCCGCGGAAGGGACATGGGCGGTGTGGTATCCGACATCAGGGAGAGAATCAACCAGGACGTTGATCTTCCCAGGGGATATTATGTCGAATATGGCGGGCAGTTCGAGAACCAGCAGCGAGCCATGTCCAGGCTGGCTATCATCGTTCCTCTGACGATCCTGCTGATCCTGCTGATGCTCTATCTGACCTTTGGAAAACTGCGCACAGCGGCGTTGATCGTTGTCAATGTACCCCTGGCGCTTATCGGCGGTGTGTTCGGCCTCTTCATCATGGGCGAATATCTTTCCGTGCCGGCGACGGTCGGCTTCATTGCGCTATTCGGAATCGCGGTACAGAACGGGGTGGTCATGGTGTCCTACATCAACTTGATCCGGGATGAGGGTCTGGCCACGGAGAAGGCCATCATCCGAGGCGCGCTTTTGCGTCTCCGGCCGGTCCTGATGACGGCGCTGACCACCGTTCTGGGGCTGATCCCGCTATTGCTGTCAACGGGGATCGGGGCCGAGGTCCAGCGTCCGCTGGCCACCGTGATCATCTTCGGCCTGACATCCTCAACCTTCATGACCCTGTTCGTCATACCGGCTTTGTATCAATGGTTTATGCCGACCATAAACGACCGATAGTATTCGAATGATGAACTTCGCGGAAGTGCATACAAGACCCAGAGCGGAGGACCGTGATGAAAGAGGTACGGGCTTATATCAGGCCGCACAAGCTGGCCGAGGTGGCTTTTGAGCTCCGCCAGCTCGATGAACTGCCAGGAATCAGTTACACTGAAGTACATGGATTCGGGCGCCACCGGGCGGAAAAAGCGACACGAAAAATTGTCCATGGGATGGTCCATTTCGCACCATATATCAAAATCGAGATCATCTGTAAAGATGAGGATGCGGACAATATCATTCGCGTCATTCGGCGATACGCACATGAAGGGCTGAAAGGTGACGGCAAAATCGTTGTCTCCGACATCGAACAGGCCGTTCGAATCAGCACGGGAGAAGCCGGCCGGGAGGCTCTCTAGCACCTCGGATGCCGGATATCTGAGGAAAAATCCTCAAAACTAGCGAGCTCATCTCCTTCAAGCGTCTGTCTGGACCAACATGTCGTCTGGGTGAGCTTCAATCTCATTCATTATTCTCTTGATAATTCAACCCCTGGAATATATACTATGGTGGCTTTCCGGTGAGATAGCATTTATGAAAGGAGGATTCGCCTCTCCCTGAGGCCGGTACTGTCGATTCATCACATAGTGCCGAAGCAATGAGAATGAATTGCTCCCTGTGAGAATACTCCGTTAGCCACTCCGAATAACCAGAAAGGAGATGGACATGTCCAAGCAACCAGTCCTTACGTTGGTATTTATCGCCCTCGCCATGCTCATCCTCACTCCATCCGCCGGGGCCGATGAGCGGCCCGTCCAGCTCTCCCTGGTGACCCCCATCCAGATCTTCCCCGAGGAGGATGACATCACCGGCATCCGTTTCAACCTCATCTACGGGCGCAATGCCACCGTGACCGGCCTGGACCTGGGTCTGGCCAATCACTGCACGGCGGGGGTGTCCAAGGGATTCCAGCACGGCCTGGTGGGCATCGTGGACGCAGACTTCGTCGGCTGGCAGAACAGCGTGGTCAACGTCACCCATGGAGATTTTGAGGGTCTGCAGTGGGGCTTCATGAACTATGCCGGGCATGCCAGCGGACTGCAGCTGGGCATCGTCAATTACGCCGAGCGGCTTCACGGCCTGCAGATCGGATTCATCAATATCATCCAGCAGGGCGGCCAGTTTCCCGTTTTCCCGATCGTCAACTGGTCTTTCGAGGTGGGCACAAAATAGGGGCGATACGCATGGCCGGGGAAGGCGATAATCCATGGTGATGCCGCACGGTATCAAGATCGTCGAGATGACCCCGAAAGATCACCGGGCCGTTCTCGATCTGACGAAACTGCTTCCCCAATGGTTCGACGGAAAAGCCCGGGAGCGGTATATACCCCTGGATCTGAAGCTTCACCAGGGCTGTGTGGCCTTCGCGGGGGACCGTTTGCTTGGTTTTGTGACCTTCACATCGAAAACCGGCAGCGGGATCATCAGCTGGATCGGTGTGCATCCGGACCATCACCGCCAGGGGATCGGGCGGCGTCTGCTCGAGACCGGCGAGGAAGCCGGGTACACATGGCAGATGGCCGAGTACAGCAAGGAACTGGGATGAACGTCACGGGCTCTCTACGGAGGGCGCCGTCGGCATCATATCGGCATCACAAGGGGCTCATACAGAAGGGCCTCTTTTTTTTGAATCCCCCCTTCCGAGGGGGAAATTTCTTGCCCTTCAGGGACCTTTGATGTATTTTCATCTGTTGTCCGTTCCACGATCTCCTACCGGCACCGTCTGGAGAAATATGATGATGAAGTACCTCTTGTGCGGCCTGTTCGCGCTCGTCCTGGCGGCTGCCTGGAGCGGCCCCGGCCAGGCCCTGGACTGGACCCAGGAATCCTTCCCCGAGGAGGACTGGATCTACGATCGGGCGGAATTCGGCTTCGGGGAGGGCGATGAGACCACCGAGCTGACCCCCGGACGGACGACCTATTATTTCCGCTACGCCTTCGATGCCGAGGCTCTGGAAAATGCCAGCACCATGACCCTGGAGATAAACTACGATGACGCCTTCGTGGCCTACATCAACGGCCTGGAGGTGGCCCGCTCGGAGAACATGCCCCCCGGCGATCCGGACCACAATACCCTGGCGCTGGAGGAGCATGAGGGAGGCGAGTTCGAGACCTTCGATCTGACCTGGCTGGCCTGGAATAACCCCTGGGAATACGTCGACAGCTACTCGCTGAACCTCTCCGTAGAAATTCACCAGATCTCCCCGGGCGACGAGGACATGTCCCTGGCGGTCCGGCTGCTGATCAACGGGCTGCCCAAGATCCACGCCAACTCCAAGGCCAATTACTGGCCGCAGGATGCCCGGCCGGAGGAAATCGGTACCGACCCGATCACGGTCATCCACCGGCCGCTGATCAACATCCCCACCATCGTCGAGCGCGGCCGGGAGCTGGAAATCATCTGCGGCGCCCCCCCGGGCAGCACCGCCTGGGAAGCGCAGCTGATCTCCCCCTGGACGACCTCCGATCTAACCCTGCTGTCCGGTCAATACGACACCGCCACCTCCCGCTGGTTTCTGGAAGCCCGGGTTCCCGCCGACATTCCCTTAGGGTTATACGATCTGGCGGTCACCGCCT
>Ga0180433_10008209_pt1 | contig 13079 bp, 8 predicted proteins | sample SS_ome_8_FD_132980 | JGI IMG/M metagenome (GOLD analysis project Ga0180433, IMG submission 132980) | Hypersaline lake sediment archaeal communities from the Salton Sea, California, USA - SS_1_D_1 metaG | ecosystem: Environmental > Aquatic > Non-marine Saline and Alkaline > Hypersaline > Sediment... | reverse complement strand
TAAGGAGTTATTAGCTAATAACCCATAGAGGATTCCTAATGCTTCGCCAGAATTTGCTCCAACCCAAATTTCTGCAAAAATGACCACAATGAGCAAAATCCATTTAAAATATTTTTCTGATTTCTCAATTTGGTTTAGTCCTTTCAAACGATAGAGATAAAATTTAACGATTAGTTTGAAAAATATAAAAGTTAAAATAAGTCCAAATAACGGAGATATTACCCAGCTGAGAAGAACATTACCCAGTTTATCCCAGTTAAAAGCGGTTTCAACATTTATACCACCTTGAAATATAGCATATACTATAACTACTCCAACTACACTTCCTACTAATGAATGAGTGCTACTTAAAGGGATACCAGCAAAACTACCTACAACTAACCATATGATACTGCTAATCAATACTACTAATAACATATAAGTTGTATATTGTATACCCTCACCCAATATATCGGCACCCACGGTTTTTGCAACATATCCTCCACTAAAAAAGACCATCCCACAACCTATCGCAACCGCTCCAATTAATAATGCAATCTTGAATTTTAACACCGCAGCTCCAACTAAAACGGATAAAGTTTCATCATTCGCTCCAATTGAAAATGCGAGAGAGATGGCCATTATAACCAAGATTGAAACAAGAATAGAAGTTATATCCGCCATCACTCTTCAAATCATTGAGATTAGTCGAAAATCAAATATTTTGTAGCTAGAAATTGGATATATTCTGAGAAGCTTTTTATATGATCCGCAAGCATCATAATGTCTTCAATCATTTCTTTGAGATATAAGAAGGTCCGTGATAGATAATCCATATCGTAATTATATAACCGATTCAACAGTTTCCATTCTTCTTTCCGCATCTTTCGTCTCTCTTCCTTTACATCCTCGCAAATATTATAAGATTCTCTTAGGTCTGAACCAATTAGTTTAACAGCTTTAGATAAATTTAGAGAGATCATTCGTAAGGATTTTAATATACTCAAAATGTGAAGTTTAAATTCTTCATCTGGAAAAATTGCGTGATAGAGGAGCAACCTATTTGCCATGAATTCCCCAATATTCTTGATGTCATTTATCTTTCCAAATACTTTCAATCTATCTGCTTTTGAAAACATTAATTTAGATTTAAAAATCTTATTCTCAAAGGTTTTTTTTATTTGCACTTCAGTGGTGGTTTTAATGACATAATTCAGGCTTTTCTTAAACATTTGAAGATCCTCTTCAACAAGACGTTCAATTCCGTTAATCAATTGTAAATTTTGTTCATTAATGTTATCCATAAACAATTGGGTCAATTCATCTATACTCAATTTGCTTAACTCTTTTTCGCTTAATTCCATGAGTATTCCTCGCTTACTTTATTCATTTTGTTTATCTGTATATGATATATATTTCAAATATTCAAAGTTGATTATATATAGTATATTAATAAGATTTTTCTGAAATATATATTTAGAATTAATTTGTTAATCTCAAAATATATCCGAATTATATGAAAAGTAATTCATAAAACAAAGTCCTTCTTGATACTTATAAACGTCGTTGTTGCTTCGATCCAATTTTTTAACTCCTTATCTGACCTGCAATAGTTAAGAATAATATTCAAATCTTCTAATTCATTGAAAGCACATTCCACAATCATATCCCATGCGCCATGTAAAGGACTTATGTAGGTTATTTTCCAATCCTTATGAGAATGAGTTGATTGAAATGTGTTTATTTTTTCAACAATTTTCCACTGTGTATCAATAATTTTTAAGCGTATTAAGATATATCCACGGTAATAAATTAATAACCACCAATTAACTCATGTTGTAGCGATCTCTATTATAAGTGTTTTAAACTTTTTCAAACTTTCTATAAATCAAATCGATCTTTTTGTAATTCAAATTACCAGTAATTTTAATGGTTTTATTAGTAGAAAATGAGCAAAGTTATATATAGAATTTTATCGAAAATTGATTTAGCAACTTAAAATGTTGCAAAAATAAATATATAAATAAATGTGAAATTGATGAGTAAGGAATTTAATGGTAAATTGATGCTATACTTACTGGTTATAACAGCGGTTACCTTTATAATTGGATTAATTCTTTATTTGAGCGGTCTAAATTTGTTTTTTAATTATCTCTTTTATGGTAATCCTGTAACTTTTGCGATTTTTTCAGTTATTACGGAGCTTGGTGATACGTTAGCATATCTTTTGACAATTGTAGTAGCATGGTATATCTATGATAAACGATTTGCTAAGAATTTGGCTATAGGATTACTTGGTTCTTTCTATTTTAATAATATTTTGAAAGATATCTTTAAAGATCCTCGTCCTCCAACTAATGATATAGCTAACGCAGAAGGATATGGTTTTCCTTCAGGTCACTCACAAAATGGAGTTGCGGGTTGGGGATATTTGGCATATGAGGCATATCGCAAAAAAAACAAAATATTATTCTGGATATTTTCAATTCTATTATATCTTATAGCAGGATCACGATTAATTATAGGAGTACATGACTTACAGGATGTTTGGGGCGGATTAACAATTGGATTCATATGGCTTATCCTATTTATATTTCTTGAACCAAAGGTATCCAAAGGACTTAGTAAGGTATCAATATTGATTAAAATATTATTTTCAATAGTTATACCGGTAATCTTATTCATTTTTGCGATGTTAATCTTTCCTACTCCAACAGGAGATTATGGATTAATATGTGGTGGCTTGATGGGCCTTTCATTAGGATATATCATTGAAACGGAAAAAATAAAATATGAACCTGGAGAATTGACAACGAATCAAAAAATTATCAACTTAGGGCTTGGGCTGATAATAACCTTAGTGCTATATTTTGCATTGAGTATAATATTTCCAGAGTCTCCAATTATGGATTTCCTACAATATCTCGTACTTTCATTTTTATTAGTAACCTTAGTTCCATGGATTTTCACAAAAATTCAACGTAAATGAAATGTATAACTTTTTTTTCTTTTTTCTTATTTTCTAGGGGAATTTTTATTATGCTACCAATAAATTTCTTTTAAGCTTTTATGATATTGGTTTAGAGATTTGATAGTAGTCTCTTTAGAACGAAGTTTTTCTATTGCATTAATTATTGCTTCAGCAAGCTGTAAATTTGTGATGACTGGTATATTATAATCAACTGCAGTTCTTCGAATTTGATATTCATCTCGCATAATTATCTTAAACTTATCCTCAACGTTAGTTGGTAAAGGAATGTTAATCACCATATCAATCATTCCTTCTTGAAGACATTGGATAATATTCGGTTCCATTCCAAATTCATGAACTTTATAAAGTTTTACTGCTGGTATTCCTGATTTGATAAGAGATTCTTTAGTGTCTTCAGTGGCAAATATCGTAAATCCTAATTTTTTTAATTTTTTAGCCAGTGGAAGTACCTGTTCTTTCAATCTTTTTCCTCCCACTGAAACTAGGATATTTCCTCCCTCCAAAGGAATAACCATCTCAGTAGATTCCAAAGCTTTCATTAAGGCATCGGGGAAATCCTCTCCGATACATCCAACCTCTCCTGTTGAACTCATTTCAACCCCTAGTAAGTAATCTGCTTTATCTAATCGTACAAAAGAGAACATTGGAGCTTTGATGGCGACATACTTACCATAAGGTAAATTTATAAGTTTCTTAGGAATTTTGTTACCCATAATCACCTCTGCCGCGAGTTTCATGAGATTTATTCCTCGAGCTTTTGAAACGTAAGGCATGCTTCGACTTGATCTTAAATTACATTCAATAACATAAACCCCTCTATTCTTAACCAGATACTGTATATTGAATGGTCCAATTATTCTGAGCGCTAACGCAATTTTTTTTGTATATTGTTCGATATTCTGCATTATATCCTTAGAAATAGTTTGGGGAGGAATGGCCATAGTAGCATCGCCTGAATGAACGCCTGCATTCTCTATATGCTCTACGATAGCACCAATTAATACATTTTCTCCATCAGCTACACCATCACATTCGACTTCGCGAGCATCCGTAAAGAATTTAGTTATAACTACGGGATATTCCTTTGAAATAGTTGCTGCTAAATCAAGAGTTTTAATGAGAGTTTCTTTATCGTAGGATACTCTCATCGCAGCTCCACTTAAGACATAGGAAGGTCTTACTAAGACAGGATATCCCACTAGATTAGCGAATTTCAAGGCATCTTGGACAGTGGTTAACATTTTCCATTGCGGTTGTTGAATCCTAAGCTGATCTAACAAAGCACTGAATTTTGCTCGATCTTCAGCCATGTCTATCCGATTTCCATGTGTTCCTAAGATGTTAATCCCTGTTTTTCGGAAAAAGTCGGAATATTTTGCGAATTTAGAAGCTAAATTTTGCGCGATTTGCCCTCCCGCAGAAACTACAACCCCATAAGCTCTTTCTAATTCGCATATATCTAGTACTCTTTCACCCGATAGTTCCTCAAAATATAACTTATCCGAGATATCATAATCCGTTGAGACGGTTTCTGGATTATAATTAATCATAATAGCTTGGTCTACTCCACAATCCTTTAAACCCCAAAGACAGTTTACTGAACTCCAATCAAATTCGACGGATGCTCCAATCCTATAAGTTCCTGATCCTAATACAATTACTTTTTTAAGGTTAGATTTATATTCTTTCTCAAAATCGATATCGTGTTGAGAAGCGCTATAGGTTAAATATAAATAATTTGTTTTTGCGGGCCATTCTGCTGCTAATGTGTCAATTCTTTTGACAAACGGTTGTATGTTAAGTCTTCTCCGCATTTGCCTTATAAATATAGTATTAATATTCATTAATTCAGCAATTTGGCCATCAGAAAATCCAAATCGCTTTGCTCGTTCTAACCAATATTTTTTTTCTTCATTACTTGAATTTAATAATTCAATATCTCGCAATTGACGTTCTAAATCAACGATATGTTTTAATTTGTAAAGAAACCATCTGTCAATCCGCGTTAGACGATAAATTTCTTCAATCGAGATTTTTTTCTTTAAAGCTTCAGCGATTCGAAATAGTCTTAAATCAGTAGGATGCCTTAAAACATATTTTAACTCATTTATATCGTTAATTGGTTCTAAATTATTTACTACAAATCCTTTCATCCCTATATCTAACATTCGGATTGCTTTTTGAAGTGTTTCCTCAAAAGTTCTCCCTATAGCCATTACTTCTCCAACACTCTTCATTTGAGAGCCTATTCTCCGATCAACTTTCTGAAATTTTGTGAGATCCCAGCGTGGAATTTTCAAGACCAAGTAATCTAGAGCGGGCTCAAAGCATGCGGTCGTTATTCCTGTAATCTTATTTTTTAATTCAGGGAGAGTATATCCTATTGCTAATTTAGCCGCAATATAGGCAAGAGGATATCCAGTTGCTTTTGAGGCTAACGCTGAGGACCTAGAAAGGCGAGCATTTACTTCAATGACTCTAAATTCTTTCGAGTAGGGATGAAGCGCATATTGGATGTTGCACTCACCAATAATCCCTAAACCGCGTATGATTCTAATTGAAGCCGATCGAAGCATATGATATTCATCATTGGTTAATGTTTGAGAAGGAGCAATAACAATACTTTCACCAGTATGTATCCCTACGGGATCCATATTCTCCATGTTACAGTTAATAAAACAATTATCCACAGCATCTCGAACCACCTCGTATTCAATTTCTTTCCAACCCCAGACCGACTCCTCAATTAAGATCTGGTTGATTCTGGACTGAGCCAAGCCCTTTTTTGCCATACGTTCAAAATCCTTAAGATTATCCACGATACCAGAACCTCTACCTCCTAGAGTGTAAGCTACTCGAATCATGAGAGGAAAATCAATTTCTTCTACTACTTTCATTGCTTCTTTAAATGAAGTTACCGCTTTACTTTTACATACTTTTGCATTTGCCTTATTCATCGCTTTAACAAACAAATCACGGTCTTCTGTCACTTCTATTGCATCTATTGGAGTTCCAAGTACTCTTACGTTATATTTTTTAAGTATGCCTTTCTGCTCCAATTCCACGCCAGCATTTAAGGCTGTTTGTCCGCCAAATGCCAATAAAATTCCATCGGGACGTTCTTTTTTAATTATTTCTTCGATATACTTTACATTAATTGGTAATAAATAGACTTGATCGGAGAGGATAGGGTCCGTTTGAATGGTTGCGATATTTGGATTAATCAATATTGTTTGTATTCCTTCCTCCTTCAACGCCTTTAGAACTTGGCTTCCCGAATAGTCAAATTCTCCTGCTTGACCTATACGGATACCACCAGAACCTAAAATTAAAGCCTTTTTAATAGATGTATCTAATGGCATTTTATCCTAACCCCATATACTTTAAGAAAGTATCAAATAAATATAACGAATCTAGCGGTCCAGGGGAGGCTTCGGGATGAAATTGTACCGCAAAAATTGGTTTGGTTTTATGGATTAATCCCTCGTTAGATTGATCGTCAATATTTCTAAGGAACTCAATAAATCCTCCTTTCTCAAAATCTCTTACACAAAAGCCATGGTTCTGCGAAGTGATATAACACCTTTTATCTTTTGGATTGATAACTGTTTTATTACCCCCTCGATGTCCATACTTAAGTTTATATGAGATACCTCCAGCAGCGATCGCTATTATTTGATTTCCTAAGCATATTCCCATGGTGGGAATGCTTTCTTCAATCAATCTTTTCGCTATTTCAATTGCATTAATACATATAGCAGGATCGCCAGGACCATTCGAAAAAAATACTCCAGATGGATTTAAATCCTTGAGTTTATGATATGAGTAATTATAAGGTACTAGAACGACTTCTAATTTTCGCTTGAGGAGTTGTCTAAGAATATTAAATTTAACCCCTAAATCGATAACCACTACTCGGCCACGAGGATCATTTGGGGTATAATAGGTAACTTCTTTAGTTGAAACCTCACTTACTAAATCTCTTAAATTTGGATCTTCAACATTTCTCACTTTTTGTTTTAATTGAGCAATATTAGGTTTTTCTCCAGGCTTTAATACAGCAAGAAGTCCAAGCTGTACTCCTTCATCCCTTAAAATCTTGGTTATTGCTCGTGTGTCTATCCATTCAATCCCTGGGATATCCTCTTCAAGTAAAAATTCATTTAAAGTCTTTATGCTTTTAAAATGACTTGGATTTTTACAACATTCATTTATTACTAATCCATTGACTTTAATGCTCGAAGATTCAAAATAATTGTATATACCGTATTCATCTTTTTCCCAAGCCGGAACTCCATAATTACCAACTAATGGATGGGTCATAACGACTATTTGACCTTTATAAGAGGGGTCGGTTAAAGTTTCATTATATCCTGCTCCAGTAATGGTAGTGAAGACCAACTCACCCCCAATAATTTTTGTCGCACCGAACCCAATCCCTTGAAAATAGCGACCATCTTGAAGCATTAAAATTGCGGGTCTTTCCTTCTTATAAAGCATTTATCACGTCTAACAATTTTCTTTTAATTCCTTAACATAATAATCAGCCTTAATTTTTTATAAGACTATTTATTAATGAGTTAAATACAAATTAAATTATCAGATCTAAATACTAAAAGGTGATAATAAAAAGTGTCTAACGAAATAAAATTTGAACATATAGATATTGAAAAAAATAAAGAAAATAATTATGCCATCATTTCAATTTCTCGTCCCGAAAAGTTAAATGCACTCCAAAATCAAACTCTAAGAGAAATTGCTCAAGCTTTAGAATCTATGGAAGTTGATCAAGAGATCAGGTGTGTGGTTATAAGGGGAACAAAGCAGTTTACCAAAAAACCAGCCTTTTCTGCTGGGGCTGATTTAGCTTCGAGAGGGAGTTCCAAACTTGATCCTAATAATCTGCGTCACCAAAGTCATGCGATGTATATACGACAGAAATATTATGATTTGATCGAAGAATTTCCAAAACCTCTTATAGCTGCTATTGATGGTTATGCTTTAGGAGGAGGTTTTGAATTAGTTTTAGTATGTGATATATCTATTGCATCAAAAAGATCAACGTTTGGTTTCCCAGAGATTAAACGAGGGATCTTTCCTGCAAATGGAGGAACTCAAAGATTAATAAGAAATTTAGGTAAAATGAAAACGAAACGATTGATGTTTTTTGGGGAACATTATTCTGCCAAAGAAATGTTTGATTGGGGTGTGATTTCATATCTGGTGGAAGATGATGATTTTGAGGATTTTGTTATTGAAAAAGCAGCGGAACTTGGTAATGCAGCTACTAACAGCTTATTTATAATTAAAAAAAGTATTGACTACGGCACTCAAGTACCATTACGCATTGGATTACAATTTGAACAAATGGGATATGCTATTAATTCACGGAGTAAAGATGTAGCTGAAGGTGTTAATGCGTTCTTGGAAAAAAGACAACCAAAATTTCAAGGAAAATAAAAAATTATCTAGTATTAATCAAAACTATTGAAAAAGTGATAATTAAATGTCCGGATTAAATCTTGATGTTGTTGGAAAAGAATTTCCCGAAGTTATTTTTAACTATAATTGGAAAGATGTTGTTCTTTATGCTTTAGGGATTGGTGCTAAGATTGATGAATTAGAGTTTTTGTATGAAAATCATCCTGAAGGCTTAAAAACTTTCCCAAGTTTTGCTTGTATAGCCGGAGGAGCAGGACTTCAGCTGAATAGAGTTGGTAATATTGATTTTTCCCATTTTGTCCATGGAGAACAATCAATTAAGCTTTATCAACCATTTTCACCATCTGGTAAAATAGTATGTAAAACAAAAGTGGAAAACATTTTCGATAAAGGAAAAGCAGCTGTTATCCATATGATTGTTTCAGGCTTCGATGCAAAAAAAAATCATATATTTGATACTAAATGGGTATTCTTTTATCTTAGAGGCGGTGGTTTTGGTGGTGATCCCGGACCCAAGACTGAACCATTAAATCCTCCCGAAGGAATAAAGCCAGACTTTAGTATATCATATAAAACCCATGAAAATCAAGCAGCATTATACAGACTTAATGGAGATTTTAACCCTCTGCATATAGATCCTAAATTTGCTAGTAGAAGTGGGCGATTTAAGGGGCCTATCCTCCATGGATTATGTACGTATGGTTTTGCAACACGAGCAATGGTGCATGGTATTTGCTACGGAGATGTAGCACGATTTAAAGAATTCAAAGCGCGATTTACCAGTGAAGTATATCCAGGAGAAACATTAACAACAGAAGCGTGGAAAAGTGATGACCGCTATTTAATTCAAGTACGTACAGATCGAAGTGTAGTGTTAGGAAATGCATATGCAATTATAGAATAGATTAGTCAATTTCAAGGATTTTTTTTACTAACTTTTTTTTATCTTCTAAGTTAGCTTGTCGTGAAATCATAATTCTTTGCGCTTGGGGCGACCCAGCACCATGCATAGATTCTGTCCTGTAACTTACTGAAGCAACTCCCATTGTTAAATTTTCAATAAATCTTAAAACTTTATATCTATCCTCAACACAAGCCCCTTCACAGGTAGTCAAATATTTTTCGATTAAGTGTCCTACTGCTTTTGAGTTTAAATCTGCCTGAGAAGGCATAGTACAAATCATTCCTCCTGCAAGATCTTCAGCTAATCGCCCTATCTCATAAGGAAATCGCGTAACATTCTGTTTACAGACATTAGCTAAAAGCATATCCATTTCATAATTACCTGCCTCTCTCTTGAATCCTAATGAGCTGCACGCGATTCCACAACTATATAGCGTTTCATTTAAATGGATCATTTCCACAAGTTTATCCTTAATATGGGATGAGTTTTCAGTTCCATGATATTCTGAAACTAAAGCTGCAGCCCCTATAAGGACATCTCCTACACCTACTTTGCATCCTCCATAGGATTGCCTATGAAAGCCCGCGAATCGATTTACTAGTTCTCCAGAATATTCGATTTCTCCCTTCATAAAGACATTTTCTTTAGGAACAAAGACATTATCAAATACAACAAATATTTCTTGACCTCCGTAGTTGAAATTCCCGATGTCTAACTTTCCATCCTCCATCTTTCTGGTATCGCAAGATTGTCTTCCATAAATCATGGTGATACCTTTTTCATGGGTATCAATCCCAAAACTGACGGCAAATGGTTCTTCTCCTTCTCTTAATCGAAGTGTTGGCATTACAATCGCACGATGTGAATTAAGAAATCCCGTTTGGTGAACTTTAGCACCACTTACGATTATACCATCATCCTTTTCCTCCACTATATGTAAATATGCATCAGGATCTGGTTGATCTTTCGGTCGTTTGCTTCTATCACCCTTTGTATCGGTCATTGCTCCACCCACCATAAGATCTTGATTCTGAACCTCAATCCAATATTTTTTAAAGCGTTCGTGATAATTAGTATTGTATTTTTTATCCATTTCATACGTGACACTATAAAGCGCATTTGCTGTATCGAATCCTACACAACGCTGAAAACAGCATGATGTATGTTGCCCGAGTAATCTTTGCATCTTTACTTTTTTGACTAAATCATCTATAGACTGGTGGATATGAGTAAAACGATTTATTATTTCTCCCGTGAGATGTGATTTAGCAGTCATTAAATCTTTATACTCATCAATCTGAGCTAGTTCATAAATTTTCATAACGGTATTAATGGAAGGCTTAACAATGGGATGATTCCAGAAATCATCTACTTTTTTACCAAACATATAGAGATTAACAGGTCGTTTAATGCTTTCTAAATATTCTTCTGGGGTTTTTAATGGCATCTTTATAAATTAACCTTTTTGAGTTTCTATTTTGTACTAAAAATTCGATTAGTTATTAAATCTAACTCAATTTAAAATTAATTAAGGTCTTATTTATAATTAATTCTAATTAATGAATAACTCAAAAAGCTATAACTGTTCAATCTTTCGATTTTCGAGCCTTAACGCATGCTTTTATAAATTCCATATAAATGGGTGATGGATTATAGGGACGAGATTTGAATTCCGGATGGAATTGTGTACCAACCATCCAGTGATCCTTTCGGTCTAGTTCAATACTATTAATTATTTGTCCAGTTTCATCTCTACTTGAAATTATTAATCCCTTTTGTCTTGCTTCCTCAGTAATGAATCGTTCTTTTATATGATATCGGTGACGGAACCGTTCATGGATCTCTCGTTCTTTATAAGCTTCAAACAACTTTGTATCTGGTTGAATTATTATTTTCTGGGCTCCAAGTCTCATTGTACCTCCTTTTTCAGTAACCGTTTCTTGACTCTTTAATAAATCTACAACAGGATAAGGAGTATTGGGGTCAATTTCTGTCGAATTAGCATTTTTTAACCCTAAATATTTTCTACAGAAGGCTACATAAAATAATTGAGCTCCAAAGCATATTCCAAGAAAAGGGATCTTTTTCTCCATCGCATATTCTGCTGCTCGAACCATACCTTCAACTGCTCTCTCTCCAAATCCAGGAGTTAGTAAAATTCCATCACAATCGTTTAACTCACTTTCAATACCCGTATCCTCGGTTAGATTTATCATTTTCAACTCTGGTTTAAATCCTTGGTGGGCAGCGGCATGTTCTAGAGCTTCATTAATAGAGATATATGAATCAGAAATGTTAAAGTATTTACCAGGCATGCCAATTCGCACAATTTTATTGGCTTTTTTATACATTTCAACCATTTTTACCCATTCAGAATAATTGGTCACTTCACTATAAGATACTAATTTTGCCTTTAAATCAATTAATTCACAAATAATATCTCCTAAACCTTGTTCTTCAAATAATATTGGAAGTTCATATACAACATCTAAATCGGGATTTGAGATAACAGCTCTTTCAGGGACATTTGAATATAATGAAATTTTGCGTTTAATATCGTTTGCTAACGGAACTTCGCTTCGACCAATAATAATATCAGGTTGTAGGCCTAGACTCTGAAGCATCTTTACTGAATGTTGCGTTGGTTTACTTTTTTGTTGCCCAACAGCTTTTGAATAGGGTACGAGAGTAACATGGACAAAAACAGTCTGTTTAGGAAATTCTAATTTAATTTGACGAAAAGCCTCTAAAAAGATGCTTGACTCTAAATCACCAACAGTTCCTCCACATTCAATAAGTAATACATCTAATTCTTCCTTTTCAGAAATCTCAAATAGCCGATTTTTAATTATATCTGTAACATGTGGTATTAGTTGAACCGTTTTTCCCAAGAATTTACCTTTTCTTTCTTGCAAGATGGTTGAAAGGTAAATTTGACCAGAGGTTATGTTATGAGAGGGATGCATTTCTATACCCAGAATTCGGGAATAAGTACCAAAATCTTGATCTATTTCACTAATTCTATAACTTCTCTCATTGGATTCAAATACTGGCTTAAATTCCCAAACATCTTCAGTAATAAAGCACTCTCCATGCTCAGTTGGGTTTAGAGTTCCGGGATCTATGTTTAAATAAGGATCTATTTTTACCACTGAGACTTTAAAACCTCTAAATTGTAAAACCTTACCAATACATGCTGTGACTACTCCCTTCCCAATACCTGACATAACACCGCCTGTCACAAAACAATATTTGCAGTTAATAGCCATATTTTTAACCTTATTTTATTTGTCAATCTTAAGAAAATTCAAAATAAAAATATTAAATATAAACCACATTTAATAAGGATTTCGAGATATTAATGTATTAGGTATTAGGGAATAAAAAGACGGTTCGATGAAAAAGAGGGATCAGACGTTATATTGAGTCCTAGTCTTCGTAACCCTGCTTCATCTCCGGGAGTAGGTATATGTGTAGAATGCATTTCACAACCTTCAAGACTTTTAAGCATTTCCATGGCTACTTTAGCAGAAGGATTAAAGTCGGCGCTAATACTTAATGCTATCAAAGTTTCTTCAAGATTGAGACTCAATCTTTTTTGATTGAAGATGTCTGATTTCAAATTACTTATTGATTCTAATATGTTTGGAGATAAGAGATGAATATTATCGGGGATACAGGCTAAGACTTTAATGGCATTCAGGATTAAGCTTGAAGCGGCATGCATAAGTGGAGAGTTATTTCCAGTTATTATGGTTCCAT
>Ga0180433_10008208_pt1 | contig 13079 bp, 17 predicted proteins | sample SS_ome_8_FD_132980 | JGI IMG/M metagenome (GOLD analysis project Ga0180433, IMG submission 132980) | Hypersaline lake sediment archaeal communities from the Salton Sea, California, USA - SS_1_D_1 metaG | ecosystem: Environmental > Aquatic > Non-marine Saline and Alkaline > Hypersaline >... | reverse complement strand
GAGACAACACATCCGCAACCGCCGCCGGTTGCGACGGATATCGATGCCGATAAGCTGCTATTCAGCGCTGAAAAGCTACCGGAAATCACCGAAATAGACCTCGACTGGGTCACGGATGAAGCCGACTGTTTTGACTGGGTATATGGCGAGGATAGTGAAGGAAACAAAACAATATCATCATTTGAAACAGAAGGTTCATACCCGGTGACAACAAGGCATGGAATCGTATATTATACGCCCGACCCGGAATGCACCCCAAAGACACAGCAAGCAATGCTCGAACATGTATGCTCATACTTCGCAGAGCAATGGACGTTCGTATACCCGGAAATAGTAGTCAGGCGATATGATGACGAAATCATCCGGACGGGAACAGGCTGCATATGCAATGATGATGAAATCACTATGGCCGAGGCGGGGAACCAACTATTGGAAGAAATAATGGAAGAGTTAACAGATATGGGCTATACCGAAGACGACTATATGCCATTCATCGAAGAGATAAAAGAATGGCAAGACTACAGACAAATACTACGCAAGGCAGAGCTCGACAGCGTAATTGTAGAAGACATCGACATCGAATTCGACTGACCTCGTTCCAATGGAAAGGAATGCCGGAGGTCGGATTTGAACCGACGGGCACTAAGCTACAGGGTCTGAACCTGCTGCCATTACCTGGCTCGGCTACTCCGGCATGATGAGTGCTGGAGGTCGGATTCGAACCGACGGTAGTGTCCTTGTACCGGATTTTAAGTCCGGCGCGGTCAACCGGGCTGCGCCACTCCAGCAAGATGTGCTGGAGGTCGGATTCGAACCGACGGTAGTGTCCTTGTACCGGATTTTGAGTCCGGCGCGGTCAACCAGGCTGCGCCACTCCAGCGAGATGATACCGGGGGCGGGAATCGAACCCGCGCAGGGACTGACCCACTGGTCCTCAGCCAGCTCCGTTTGACCACTTCGGTACCCCGGTAAGAGGAAAAATGCACGGGGTCGGATTCGAACCGACGGTAGTGTCCTTGTACCAGGTCCTAAGCCTGGCGCATTCAGCCTGGCTCTGCCACCCGTGCAAAGAGAAAAAAAGAGTCACCTCACCATACTCGATTGCGGATGATTATGCTCTACCTAACAGACGCAAAGCATTTCCACGAAGGAGAGGTGCGGTATTCATTACACTACCGTAGGAGGTATGAAGTATATATGATTTACCCTGTATCGTCGATTGATAGGTGTGTAAAAAATTCCGTATATATAGTTTACACACCGCAGCAATACATATCGTATATTATGGTGTAGGCATCGGCCCATGACCAGACCCAGCGATAATTATCGTAAAGTCGAGTAAAGGCCCTACGGTAATCGACGTTCCACGGACTCGACCATACCAGAGCCGTGCGTCCGGGTGTTTCCATGAACCTCTGAACGTTATCGAAATAGTCGTCCACGAGTACGTCGGCTTCCAGCTCCCATCGAGGCGTATCGAAATCACATGGAATATCAGGAAAGAGAGCATTGAGCCTTGCCTTACGAATGTCGCGACCCTTGGAACCGCATAGCGCCGTGACGAACACGATATCAACATGGTCGGAAAGCCTACGAACGCACGTCTCGAAGTTTTCTCGGAACGGAATTTCAGCTACGAGCTCATGATGTATGCATAGTCTCATGAAATTATCTTCGCCGATATGATGAGCGAACGTATCCCAGTCTTCAAGCTCATCGAAATATATCGCCCTGCCATCACCAAAGGAACGAAAGTTATCTATCCACTGTTGGGGACTATCGAATATAGGGCCATCGCAATCGATGACCACCCTAGGTCGTCGTTCCACCCTCATGTCTCCCGGGTGGCCTCGTAGCTGAGTGCGTCCGCAACCTTGTTATCCTTGCGAGAAACCCAGCCGATATCGACGGATATCCCGCAATCCTGCAGTTCATCAAGGAGCTCCAGCGCACGTCTATGGAATGGCACCAAATGGTCAGATTTGACCCGCCAATCACCATTGACCTGCTTGACCACAAGGTTGCTGTCGCCGCGTATGTGGACGGTATCGCCTTCGACAGCCATACCCATGGCACGCTCAAGCGCCTCACACAACGCGGCATACTCCGCGACATTGTTGGTCATATCATCACCCTCTCCGAATCGCTGTGATACCCGGATAAAGAGCGTACTGGAATACACACCAACCCCGGCTATGCCGCCTGGATTGGGGTCACATGAACCATCGAAGTATATGGTATGTTCGTCGGACATATCTCCACCGCCGCTTGATACGGAACCGGCTATATCAATGTTTACCACGGCAGGCCTCGAGGCGCCCCACCTGGTCGAGAAACTCGTTCCAGTCGCGATAGAATATATCCACCACTCGGCCGCATCGACCGCATCTGATGGTCCTGACCCGCTTTCGCGTCGTCGGGTCGAACTCATCGCTAACCCGCACCCACCTGCACTTCATCCATATCACCGCCGAGACCTCGCCTCGTCGACACGCTTCCACTTGCCGCACTCCATATAGACGAATACATCCGACTTGCGGAGGTAGCTAGACACCTTCTGCGTGGTAGCGCAGCGAAGGCTAAGCATATCCTGGAATTCATGTATCGTTCCGACCGTGCCCACAGGCACGCGCCTCTCATCGTGAAGAGCAACCTCGACACGACATGTCTGCCTCTTGTGTCCTCTAGTCATGGGATTCACCAACGTTATACCCCATAAGGATAAGACGTTATATATACTTTTCGCCATGTCACCCACATAGAGGTACATAGTGAATACAATCACAAACGCGGAAACTGCCCGCGAGACACATAATTGGATTCAAAACCATCGATGAGATAATGCTTTCGAAGGGTAGCCGGAGTATGACCGACCTTTTTCGCCACTTTTCGAAGCTCTGCCATGAAGGCTTTTTTCCTCGCCTTCTCACCTGATATCTGGCCGCGATACTTGCGGAGTGCGGCGACCATGAACCGATTCGCACCGTAACCGCGCAGGTCCTTGGCCGTAACACCATATCGGGATAGGTAACGATTGACCCTGTCAGCCTTCACCCTGAATCCACTGGAAGTAACGAACACGAAGGATGTCCCCCTGCGGCAGCGACGAAGACAGTCGCCTATCACTCGAGCGACATCCGCATCGCTAAACCCCTTTTTCTGCGCAACGCCGGACTTACCAACATACTCAAGGTCGATGCGATTACCTTTAACACTCACATGCCGACACTGCAGCCCAGTCACACCGAAATGACCCTTCGATGCAGACGCATCATTACCCACCCTGGCGGCAGTTCTATCCATTATACGAACAATAGCCGCGGTCAGCTGGTCACGCTCGTCACCTCTACGAAGGTCGGTGCTGACCCGCTGTCGGAGCCGGGTTATGGAGTTCGACAGGTTCTTGACGGCGGCACGTTTCTTGTCGGCTCGGAACCGAAGCGCCTCGCGCTCCTTCTTCGTCAGACGCTTCGCCATGTATTGTAATTATGAAACGAAATATATCTACATTGCCCTTACCTACCATATCTCGACCGACCGAGCAGCTCATATAATCCGTTCTCGTCGGTATATCCAACACATCGAACGTCCGAGACCTCATCAGAAAGCCAGCCGGGTATATGCTTCACGAAGTCATCCTTCGTAAAGCTCGGACCGCCGACCACTATCTTCCGCTCGCCTCTGACATCGATAAGAACATCCACCACCTTCCGATACCACTGCTTCAACGCCTGCTCACGTCCTCGCGCGAACCGTTCCTTGGACTGACCACCACGCCGATGCTTACCCATCACGAAGCTCTCGCCGGACCAGACCACCTCGACGCGCTCGCCGTCGCTGATACCTATTGTAGCTTCCTTCGAATCCACAACAACCAGAACAAGAGGAAGGCACTCCTCCCTGACCACGCTGCGATACTCCTTACCGCAGTGGTAGACCTTCTATATCCCATCGTATGACTCTACGATGAGCTCATCACCGTCGGTGAACAACGAGACTCCGCCGTCCACAGCCCCGACAAGCTTGGCGAGCCCGGACATCACAGATTTCCGAACCTGCTTGCGCTTGATGTTCCTTGCCTGACCAATCTCATTCCGGAGGAACGACCGGACATCGTCGAGATTGGCTTCTCTCGGTATATGAAGGCTTATCTTCATGTCACCACCAGAGAGCCCGGCGGGATTCGAACCCGCAATCAACGGATTAAAAGTCCGTCGCCATATCCTGATTAGGCCACGGGCCCACGCTGAAATTTTACTGTATCAACCATTTTTACCAACCGGTGAAAATGGTCATTCCGATGAAAGCCTTCATGTTGCGAATGCGGAGCAAGCAGAGAGAGTGCAGCGGGTCCAGAGGGATTCGAACCCTCGACCACCGGGTTAAGAGCCCGGCGCTATACCTGGCTAAGCCATGGACCCATGCGAGCGGGACCGACAGGATTCGAACCTGTATATCTTCTGGTTAACAGCCAGACGCCTTCACCGTTTAGCTACAGCCCCACAATGATAGTAGAACCGGCACAAGCAGAAGCGCCACGAAAAGTATTCGAGTATGACCACTACCTATGCCAGTTCGAGACAATCACTTATTGTGATTGCCCTTCACTTTATTGCCCTCGGCAACAAGGTAGTGATACATCATCAACAATAGGTAACACCTACGGTATATATGTAATTTACGATTTCATACTCCCCAGAAAAAAGAGTGCAGAGGGCCGTGATGTACGACCCCCTGCAGGAAGTTTGGGTATGCATATATAACTATACATATAGCCTTTATATATTTTTTCATTTCCTTTAAATACCCTACACGAAAAATCATACAGTTCACACCACAATCACCAGATATATCATGGTCAAAATACATTGAGTTTATATAGTGACGATAATAATAGTATATCCGGTGTCAACAATGACCATGTTATCCGACATAGAGACCCATAACGGCCTCAATCAAACGTCGACCACAGTAACGAACAATCCGTTCCTATATCCGAACGACTCGAACCCCGTGGGATGGTACGGCCCGGCCGTTTGGCGTCCAACCCTCGTTCCGGAGGCCCACAACGAACTCGGAACATGGGTCCCGGGTATGGGAAAGGTAGCAAATACATACGTTCCAGCCATAGCCCCATCCAACTATCCTGTAGCATACAGCTCAACAGCGGCGGGCGTAGCATCCGGCATCATGAAGCTCGTCGGAGGACTTCTCGGATTCGGCGGCCTATTCGCCATAGCGGTATTCGCATATCGCATCTGGATTATGAAAAGGGTCAACCGCGGCGATGAACCCGGCATCATCGGCAAGCTCGTCATGCCCGAGACCTGGGAGATTTGGGGCAATCAATACCAGACCCAGTCCAACAAGATATTCGCAGCCGACGACCAGTACTACGACCTCGGCAGCTACATAGACGAGGACGGCGACCTATCACACGGCATAAATGTCGACGAACCCGGCGATACGGACGACATGGGAGACTAATAGCCGCAGAGCGTGATTCCGTGGTATACGTCAAGCACAAAGTAGACGTGAATATCGACGACGTAATCACGAGTAACTTCGAAGAGTTCCTCGACATACTCGAATACAAGGTCGGACAGAGTAGAAACGACCGCTACTCAATAATAAGTAACATGATGTACAGCATGGTCGGGTGCGACCCTGTGAACGATACTGTAACATTCGAGGTCGAAGGCGAGATATTCGAAGAGGACGAGGGCGATTTCGAAGACGAAAATCCACCTGCAGCCACAGACATAGATGCCGAAAAACTTCTGTTCGCATCCCATCAGAGAACACCACAAGAGATATACGGCGAAAAACTATACGAAAGAACATATGAAAAAGTGAAATGGGATGAAGTCGACTCATACGAGAAAGCCATAATAGATGCATTCATGACAATAACGAACGACCTCTATCTGATAGGCAACTACTACGACTATCATTATATATGCGATATGGTTATAAATCACTATATAGATGAGGGAGAACTACCTGAACTATCTAAATTCTACAATAGATACAAATACATACCGATAGGTATATTCCACCTCGTGCAATCGGTCTGGGATAGCTGCGATTTCCAGTATGGCCCGCCAGATATATTCGACGTCATAAGCGACGCAATGGATGAAAGCGAGATAAAAAAGGTAATACAGGATGAGCTCATAGGTCACATGACCATAACCCAAGAAGCAGAAATAGAGGACCTCCTCTTCATATGAGATGAAGAACGCACACATAATACGGATAGCAGCATGAACCAAAACGACAGAGTACTCGCCCATATCGTCCAGCAAAAAATAGGCCAGTACATCATAGGCAAGAACCGCTTCTTCGATTATATGTCAACAGGCATAAAGCCCGGATTCAGAAACATATCGTATATCCGTGACATACCCCACCTGCAAATGAAGGACCACGAATGGGCCAAAGAAAAGGTGGACAAATGCTTCCGCAAGAACAGGAATCAAGTCAAACAGCTCGACGGATTCGTAACCATGACCAAAGTGTTCGCAGAGAACATAAAACGAACATACGATATAGATATACCTTACGTTCTATTCAGAAGCTACCCATACTGGCGTCAGACCCCGCAGCAAAAAAGACCGGAGTTCGTCTATATCGGCTCGAAACCAATACGAATCCAAAAACATAACGCATGGATGAAATCACTTTCCACGGCCACAGGACTACCGGCAAAGTCATACTATTACGACCTGTCGACCACGGAAAGAGCAAAAATAGTAGGATACGACTACGGCTCGGAATACGGTATACTCATAAACGTATATGGATTCAACCAAGCCCACGAATGCCTCAATCGCAAGCTGCTGGTATATCTCATGTCAGGTATGAAGCCGGTAATACATGAATCCTTTTTGGAATCGATAAGATACGTGAAAGCGACTGGAGTCCAACCTCTGGTCTATACCACACCGCAGGACCTCGCAAAGAAGATAGACAAACACCAGTTCGGCCGTATAAAACGTAAATACTACAGCATGGAACAGCGAATAGGCGACCTGAAGATAGGTCTAACAAAACTGGGATTCCCTCGAAATCCGAAACCGACCCAGATAAAAGCAAGCACCGTATTCACATACGGCAACAAAGCAGGCAAAAAGAAAGCACTCGGGAAACAGTCCTGCAATACGCCGTACGTCAAAAAGAAGTAATCTCATGTAGATGCCAGTTATGGTCGGGCTCGGCGTGCTCTCGTATTATATCCTCGAAACCGTCGGGCAGATACAACGGTTGCGCATCCCTTTTCTGGTATTTATCAAGCCATTCCACCACTTCACCCTCCTGAAGTGGATTGTCACCAAGCATGGGATGACCCTTCAATCGAACATAAATATTCTGAAGCTCCATATTCGCAATTCTCCAGCTCATCTCATCGGACGGCACGAACACGGCCAAATCCACGGTATCATCAAAGGTATCCGGAAAGGGTCTACCAAGGTAAAGGTTCATCATACGCTGCAAAGCATGACCGTAAGCTGGCGTGTACGTCTGAATGAAATCAGGATACCGCTCATGCAGTATACGCTGCACGATAAGCCCCGGTATATTGGATATAGGAGAGCTACATCTAACATCGGTATGAAGAGACAGATAATCGTTGAGGTGAACAAGAAAGTCATTCCACTCAACCGAATATACATCAGGAGTCGGAACCTGCGCATTATAGTTGAAACCATAGGCAACACGAGAATGACCGTCAGCAATAGCGCAGGCAACACCCATGGCGAGTGAACCCTGATTCCACTGCGACATACGGACCTGCGTCACCTTGCGGTCCGGATACCACAACGTATTCTCCTGAACCGCATGTAGAAGCGACATATCGCAACCCAGCTCGTCAAATATACAGTATATCAATCCGCTATCCTTCCCGCCTGAAAACGGAACCAGCCACCCACCATCCGAATCATGGTAATCAAAATCAGACGCTATCTTACGGGTACGAACCGACACATCCAATCCGGATAGAACGGTGACCCTATTCATGAAACGAACGCACGCCTCGGAAATGGGAACATTCACATCAACGAGAAATCGACCCTTCGGAACACCGCCGCGTCTCGGCCATATCACACCATGCGGAGCCACAAGGCATAATCCAAGGAAGAGCTCATGAAAGAAATCCGGTATATCAACGCCCGAAAGGAAAGCGTACATACCGCGACGTCTACCGTTGACCTCGTACGTAAAACCGTGGCGAGGTCCATCCGACACAAACCCCGTAATGACTATCGTCCTATCGTAATTCATCCAAAGCTCTCCAGTCGGTAGTCAAAATCAGGCTCAAAATGGTCGGATATTATACAATCAAGACCGGATGGCGACACGACAGGAAGCGCCTCGTTCGACGAATATCTATCTACCCAGGTATGCTCCACACCATGTTGCAACGGATTATCACCGACACAGGGATGCCCGCGCAAATGGACCATCATATGCTCGGTCTCACAGCGTATAACAGCATACCCCGGACCATCTGGCTCATGATAGCCAGAAAGGTCGGTATCACCGTCGAACGCATCAGGAAGCGGAATACCGCAATACAGATGAAGAAGACGCTGACGCAATTTACCGCAGGATGGGGTGAATGTCTGAACATAATCAGGGTAACGCTCATGCAGCAAACGCTGCACGGAGGAGCCGGTAAGAGAGGATATTATGGAGGTCGTCGATATATCGCATACCTCGCAAAGATATCGATTCAAACACCGCAAAAAATCGTTCGACTCAAAAATATACATATTCGGCAATCGCGGCTGCGAACTGTAGTTGAAACCCAGCGCCACGACATTACGTCGATTCCACAGCGCGTGAACTATGACCGCGGCCAGATACGACTGGTTCCACATACGAAGACGCATGCGGTTAACGGGAACATCAGGAATATACAGCGCCGGTTCATCCACGTTATTACTCATGGATATCGACTCGCCGAGCTCATCGAGCATGCAGTAGGTAAGTCCACTATCCTTGCCGCCCGAAAAAGCGATATGCCAGCCCTCGCCGCCTATATAATGTTCGGAAAGTCCAATCGATTCTTTCGCATCCAGCTCGAGAACCATCCCGCATAACCGGGAGCAGTCCATAATGAACCTCATCCCGGCATCGGAAAGCGGAACCTCGAACCTCACCCTCACCGGACGAGTCGGAAGCTCATCGCGCCCCCAGGCAAGACCATGAGGACAAACAATGTTCAGACACGTAAAAAGTTCATAGAAAAAATCGGGGATATCATCACCGCCAAGGTCCACCCAGTATTTTATGGAACGACCGTTCAGGACTCCCGTGAAACCGGCGAGAAATCCATCGCGAAAATACGACGTCACAGTGATACCCGTATAAGGACTTCGGACCATCGTGCGGCGACGAACAGGTGGACGCTCCCTTCCAGTATTGCGAATCGCGGCATACTTCTTCATAACAACCCCTTGTAAGGCGGAAGCTGGTCCACAAGGCGGATGTTCTTCAATCTATTATGGTCGACCTCGCATCCGACAACACTATCGACAACATCGCGAGTAATATCCTCTATAGTAGAAGAGCATCCAAAACCATTCGCTTTGACCGTATCGGCAACAAGCTTGCGCCCGGGTTCAACAATGGTAGGGATACCCGCATTCGTATAATCAAAGAACTTGTTTGGAAATGAATCCGCCGTCCCACTGGGAATGATACCGGCATCATACTGGGATAAGACCCGCGGAACATCCATGAACATTATCTCGGGCTCGAGATGATACCAATCGTCGGTGTATTTATCAACAATATCCTTGAACACGTTAACGTGGACATGGATATGAATCTTCGAGCGATTGGCGACCTGCTTGAACTTCCGGCTCCAGGCATTCGCGGTCTGGGGGGTATACATACTCCCTATAAATCCCAGATGATATTCACCGTCATCGGAGAGTTTAGGTAGAGGCCCAAACCCATCAATCCAGTATACGCTATGACATGCATGTATGGGCTTCCTGATTGCGAACTTCTGCCTCATCCATTTAGCGTATCGATTATGGACCGTGTACACGTAGGTAGCCCCGGCAATAGCCTTGTCCTGCCCTTGAGGCCGCGCATCATGGACATCGAATATCACTGTCCCATCGAAATGATTACGAGCCCATATACCGTGAGAGTTTGGGGTATTATGGACATGAACAATGGACGGACGCACCTTCGATATTATATCACGCACACCCTTATCCGAGTATTCGTAACGAACCGCCTTTTTCACATATTGAACACGATTATTAGACCCGCCAAGATGACCGACAGTAACATCGAAACCTCGTTTTTGCAGCTGTAGATATTCTTTCAGTGCTCTGGAGCAGAATATAGAGCACAGGAACAAAACACGTTTCGGATTGGACCCGGGTTGGGTCCTGCCCGCAGGCGAAGCCCGCGAAACCCTGACAGCGTGACCACCCGGCCGAGGCATCTTTCCATCTCTGGCATTCAGTGCTCTTCTAACCATATTTCCACCTCATACGTAGTAACGTCGGCCCGGAAACTTCCAGCCCGCAGCAACAACATCTCCAACGATGCTCATGAATCTATTAGCGACAGCCTCATACGAGAATAGACCGGAAGCCCAGTCATACTGCCTCTTACGTTTAGCGTGATACTCATCAACATTATTATGAAAATAATAGGCCTTGTTCACGATGTCCATAGGCGTTCGAACATTAACTATCTCCGACCGTATCTTCGGAGCAAAGCCGGAACACCGGGACATACCCAAACAGCTGGTAGCACAAGATTCCAGACCCACGTAACCCATACCATAGTCCCAGTTGGTAAGTGTATGCACACACATACCGGCCCGCCGAAGCTCCTTCATACACCGAATATGTGGAACGCGAGTGACACCGATGGTCTTCGTCTTCATGAACTTTATCTTGTCGAACGCCTTGGTTATACCGGCCGTACCCTTCTTGATATCCCTATCAAAACTGGGTGAGCTGATATGGATAATGGAATCCGGAGCTTTACCCTCATCAAAGGGCTCGAACAGTTGAGGTTGACCGAGGAACATGCTCTTATCATATTTACGCATCAAATCCTCGGTTCCCACCAGTATCAAAGGGGTCAGCTCATCGAAGAAACGGTTCATCCTTTCCATCTTACCGAAGTTGAACTTGCAGGAAGGACGAGGTGGGAGCATATTAGTGCGTCCAGTGCGAGGCACCGCTTTCTGATGTCCGTGTGCAATACGAAAATTATCAACGCGATAGAAACTGGAACCCCGGATAATACCAAAGGGTACGTCAGGTGGTGAATTCACGTTCGGAGTGAAAACATCGGTACGACACCAGGTATCACCTGGGTCGTAATAAAGCACTAGCATACGACCATGGTCATAATCGAACGCCTTCACAACCGTACTGTCGGTCATGGTGCATCGCTTTGCATTGATATGAATAACCTCGATACCGGCAAGTCTAAAGGCATCGGCAAATTTCGCAGTAGCACCCGCAAACCCCTTATCATCGACAATGAGAACACGTTCCGGAATGTCATCGAGAGGAGGAGACACGTAAGTCTTACCTTCATCGAACACCGGTGCATCAAAAGTGAAATCATCGTTCGATTTCACCCTGTAAGCAGAACGCCGTGGTTTCGAAACCCGGCGGCCGGAGCGGCGTGGACGAGGCTTAACACATACAACCCTACCTGAACCGTCTCTCACGACCTCCTCGCGCCTTGACGATTGCACCGGCTCATCCTCGCGAACCACAACACGGCGACTCATGCTACCGTGCTGCTTACCGCCGCTATCTTTCCGCAATACTTTACGAACAGACATCTAACCGAAGGTATATCGCATATAAGCACTATAAACATATCTAAAAAAAAGAATAGCGAGGGACGGACTCGAACCGTCAATCTCGGACTCATGAGGACCGCGGGATATCCAATTACCCTACCTCGCTACAAAGAATAGCGGGGAACGGATTTGAACCGTCGGTCTACGGGTTATGAGCCCGCCGGGATATCCTGGCTACCCCACCCCGCTAACGGGAACCGAGATAATAAACTCGGTAGAGAGCGATACGATGCGCATGTACGCTATCACATACGCATGCCGAATGCGAATACGATAACGAACATGGTAAGCACCACTACATACTCTATCGAGGAGACACCTTACGCGCCTCATCCATAGTTATACATTACCGTGTATATATTTGTTGCGGAAAAATCATATCCTGATACCCATCAAGGTCTTCGTATCCAACACACCGTCAACACCACGAATATCGTCAACGATACGCCTGCCCATACGCTCCGGGTCATCCCCGCAAAATTTCACCAGGATATCATACTCACCGAACAAGCCGTAAACACTATCATCACCGAATCTGTCGACAAGCTCACCGTAGACCGTCGATTCCTTCTTCGCCTCGGTCGTAACAAGAACAAACGCTATGGTCATGATACATCCAATAACGCAGCAGGGTTATAGAGTTTTTCCTGAACATCGCAGACAAACAATATATACGTGAACCATCGTGCATACAACCATGTGCAGGAAATTCGCAGAGATGAGCGACGATGACCGGGACGCACTACCCGAGAACAGAAAACTCCAGATTGAACTATCCATAGTCAAGGAAGCTCTCCGAAATCAGGTAGAGGCGAACCAGAGACTGCAACTTTATATAAGGCATCTGGAACGAAAGAGCATCAATAAAGCGCGGACTCGATAGGCTCGTATGTGGCAACCACTCCAAATCGGGGAGGGAATATCTGATGGGTCATGGTCATATCCTTGATAGCCATGCCATCAGGACATCGCGTAACATACTCATGCATTACACCGCCCGTAGCGTGCTGAACAGAACCACCATAAGCCACAAAGAAGAAATACGCCAAACCGCCGAGAGCCGCCACTACCAGTATCTTCTTCGCAGTCCTATCGTCAATCCTGTCCAATGCTTCAGACACTATACCCATATCAAATCACCTGCAGTCATCATATACATGCGCAGCGACGTTCCGGAACTGCCATGGAACCTTCTCGTTCAAACGGTTGATATTAGCAG
>Ga0180433_10008207_pt1 | contig 13080 bp, 15 predicted proteins | sample SS_ome_8_FD_132980 | JGI IMG/M metagenome (GOLD analysis project Ga0180433, IMG submission 132980) | Hypersaline lake sediment archaeal communities from the Salton Sea, California, USA - SS_1_D_1 metaG | ecosystem: Environmental > Aquatic > Non-marine Saline and Alkaline > Hypersaline >... | reverse complement strand
TCACCACTTGCCAACTGTTGAAGCGAATTAGCATCATCAATTGGATAGCCCCCCCTTCCCTCAAATGATGTCTCCGCCATACACATTGTACGCATAAACCCAAAATTTGGAACTGGTTTCGGCTTCTTGCTTAAATAAAAAGCAAAGCCAATTGCCCAAACACGATCTTTACCAATCATTTGTTGGGCAACACCACGCTTCATTTCTTCTTCTGTAATAATATATTGACGAACTTCGCCTGCCTCACTTCTAAATCCATCCAGCCAAAACGTTTGACCTGTGGTGGTGGAAAGATAATTTTGCGCCGGCCATTTATATCCACATTTGGGACAAAATCGGTTTTGTTGAAAATCAATATTATGAAGCGGACATTGCTTTTTATATTGTTCCAACCGCAAATCAATCATTTTTTGTCCCGTAAGTGGATTAATCCCTTGGACAGAAATCACCACTGCAACATGGTGGGAATGTTGTTGGTTTGCAGTAAAATCAAACCACATTCCTTTTCCTGCTTCAACAGGAACGAAATAACTAGATGCTTTATCACTTCCATTCATCCAATTAGCAGGACAATCTGGGTATTCATCTACAACATAAGCCATACAAGGAGCATGTGGCGGAAGTCCATGAACTTGTTCTCCAATTAATGCCTTTGGTGTGTTAATTACAGCAGAAAGTCCATTAACTTGCATAGTGGAAAGTCCATTAAATTGCATATTTGTATTCATTTTATTAACTTTCGTATTATTGACATGTTGCCCAACCTGCCGAAATTGGCAGGTTGGGCAACAGAGATTTTCATTTACCAAACTCTGTGTCCTGTTTTAAAAGGATCATTTTGACCATCATTAATTTTTTTGCCCCCAAGACGAATTTTAAGTTGAGGCAAAGTGCCTAACTTTTCATGTTCTTGAAATTTAACAGACGCTTGTGGATAGCGTTTTGCTACTTGAGCGAAATTTTTTCCTTGAACTCGATCAAAGATATCGATTTCTTTATCATCTTCTTCGTTCATTCGTACAGCAAGATAAACAAGTTGTTGAATTTCTAAAGGAAGAACAGCCCATTCACAACCAGCGTCAGAGATACCATTAGGACGTAATGGCGTACCTGGGTTAGCAGGATTTTCATTGGCAAATCGGTCGGGACGTTCGCCCACACGATATACCTGTGATGGAATACCATTGACTGTTACGGTATCCCTTTCAGGATACTCCAAGTTAACGATTTCATCAACTAACTGTTTGGAAAGTTCCAGGTTAAGAGTACCATCCTTGTTATAAACAAGGCATCTTCGATCATTAGTAGCTTTTTTTAGTCTTAAACCATATGGACTAATATGGTTATCAGGATCAAAGTAATCCACAAGTTGTATTGCGGTTAAATTTGCCGCATGATTTTCGGGATGTCTTCGAGTGTCATCGTCACCCCGAAAAATGCGAGCAATCCTACGGGCTCGGATTGTTGGCACACCACATTCTTCGATATCTTCAAATCGTGCAGCTTCTAAATCACCGCTACAGATTTGTTGAGGATCTTCTACACCACAGAGTTTAGCAAATTTACGGAAAAATTCATCAGAATTGACATTGGTGCCTTCGAGGGTTTGACGCGCAGCGTCTAACTTTTCAGTAGCATTCATGGCTACTCCTTTCGGTTTTACGGATTTCTTTACGGATTTCACCTCTCACTACTCCAAGATTTCCGTCTTGGCACGGGTGAAGCTTTACTGCCACTAGCAGCGACGTGTCTCACTACGCCTCAGTAATATAGTGCAGAAAAATAATTTTTACTTGTCTAATTATAGCATATCAAAACGAAAATTCTACGGCTAAACCAGGTTTAAGGTTAGGAAAGCAAAATGGTAATGATAAATAGATTAGCAACCAAGGAGGCAAAGCCTTCCTATCAGAACTGATCGTAGGGAGCAATTGTTAACAATTTAGGTGAAGGAAAGGTCGCCCTGCAAAGTTCTAAGTTTTTACAACTTTGTTAAATCAGGTCGATATGAAAAATCATTATTATCGTCCCATTCTTTTTTTCTTTATTTTCTTTATAGCCACTTCATTGATTTTTGCTTTTTTACTTAATCAAAAAAAAGAAGAGCGTCCAAATATAATCAACAAAATTGTTGAAACGGTAACTGTAGATTACAAATCGGTTTACACGGGCGAATACCAATTCACCATGTCTCAAGATTTTGATCTAGTAAAGAAAATTATGCTTTACAAAGATCCACAACCAGCAATTATAGAAGCAAATCACGGTAAGCTTTTAAGCAGACAAGTTAATGAATCCAATGTTATTTCCATTTCACCTTTGCTTGTTGAAGCAAAATCATCTTATTCTGTAGAATATAATGGAAAATTTACTGTTGTTATAGAAATGGAACAAGAATGTAGTTTTAAGGCAAAAGACATAAAAACACATACCAAAATGATAAAACCCACTGAACGCCTTAAAGTGTATGAATGTATAATTATGCTGAATAAATCAGATCAGGGTACATTGGGTACAATTAAAATAACAACAGGTGTGAAATATCGGGTGCCCAAAGGCGCTACAGGGGTGGTTGATAGTAAGCTCAAAAAGGCAGTAGATGAAGAATGTGTTGTTACAGCAAATGCACTTGCCAAATATATAGATGAACACAAAAACGATAGATTTAATATAAGAGAATTATTAGATAAACACAACTAAATAAAAGTAATGAAAACATTTAGGCAATTTGTAGAACAACGTATTATAGCAGAAGCCGACCCCCTTGGAGGTCCAATGGGTGGCGGCATTGCATCACCGGGTGCGCTACCTCCCGGTGGTCCTCCTGGGATGGGTGGCGGGCCACCTATGCCACCCCCACCAGGAGGCATAGGTGGTATGGGGGGTATGGGAGGCATGTCTCCTCCTATGGGTGATCCAATGATGGGCGGTGGTGGTGGAACGCAACAAAAGCCTCTGCATTTAGAACCATTGGATGTGTGGCAAGTATTAGAGCGTATTCTGAGTGGTAAAGAGGTTGAAGATAAAAAAGAAAAAAAACCTGAACGGTCACAAAGTCCACAGCCTCAACATCTTCAAATGTAAACCACATTAAAATTTGACTTTTAATGTGGTTTATTATAAATTCTCTATATGGGAAATCAATCAAAAGTTATAATAGCAAGCGACTTGCATATCCATCCCCACAAAAAGAGTCTTGGACGCCTCTATAATTGTTTAGAAGTTTTAGAATGGATATTTAAAACTGCACATGAAAAAGAGGCGGGAAATATTATATTTGCAGGAGATTTATTTCATGATCGTCAAAAGGTAGATGTGCTGACATATCAGCATACTTTTGAAATATTTGAAAAATATCTTTGTGGCAGTCAATTAAAAGCATGGTTGTTACTTGGCAATCATGATATGTGGCATAAAGAAAAATGGGACTACTCCAGTGTAAAGCCTTTAGGAGCAGTATGCGGAGTAACTGTTATTGATACGCCTTGCACTATTGCTTTAGATGGTTGCACTCCTCTTATAAATTTCTTGCCTTTCACTACTAATCCCATTGACGCTCTTTCCAAGCTTGAAAATGATAGTGAATTCAAAATTCTTTTTGCCCATATTGCCGTTGATGGCGCATTATGGAATGTTCGCTCTAACACCTTTGCTGAGGTGTTTATTGAACACGATGGCGATATGGTGAAGGTAGATGCTGGCATTCTAAGTAAATGGGATCAAGTGTTTTTGGGTCATTATCATGCTTCTCAGCAGATCACAGATAAAATTGAATATGTTGGATCTCCATTACAATTAAGCTATGGAGAAGCATTTCAAAAAAAACACATCATTCTTTACGATTTAAACACTCATGAAAAAGAATATATTACAAACACTTTTAGTCCTAAGCATTATGTTTATGATCTTTCTGAATGTTCCAGAGCTAAATTTGATGAAAATGTAGACTTGTTTGTAAAAATTAAAACAGATGATATAACTTCTCCTAAAAATATTGAGGTACAAAAAAAGATTTTAGAATTACCCAATTGCAAGGAGGCTAAAGTTGATCCTATTAAAAAGCATAGGGCAGATGAAAAGAGGGAAATAGAAGATGCAAAAGCTATTTTATTAAATGAAGATGAAATGGCTAAACATTATTTAGATGAAGTGGGTACGAATGGATTAGATCGCCAAAAACTATTAAATGTTTTTAAAATGATATGCAACAAAAGGGAGCAAAATGCATAGTGATAAAAAGATTTTTTTAGAAGCTTGTCAAGAACATAATATTCCTGTTGATAATGCTGAGCGAGCTTGGGAGAAATTGGCTTTTCTTAAGCAATATATCAGAAAACATTGGAATAAATGCAAAGATATGCAACATTATTCCAAAAAGGAAAGACTTAAATTAAGAGAAAATGCTGCGGAAATTGGCATGGAAATTACTCCTAATGATTTGGACCGATTAATCGAAATTTTAGGACGAGTACAGGATGGAATCAATGAATGGGAAATTGAATGAAGAATGTATATCTTAAAGCGCAAAACTTCTTGTGTTTTGGTCCCGAAGGAATTGAAATCAATTTCGATGATTATGGAAATATAATCAATATTTGGGGTGAAAATTTAGATGTTGAACCCACAAGAAGCAATGGAACGGGAAAATCAAGCATTCCAGAAATTTTTGTTTATGCGCTTTATGGTAAAACTATTAAAAACCACAAAAAAATTAAACATGCAAATGTAATTAATAACCAAATAAAAAAGAAATTACATGTTGAAGCCCAATGGGATAATTATCGCATAGTTCGCACTCGCAAACCTGATTCTCTTAGATTTTGGGAAAGCGAAGACAGGGATTGGAATGAAAACACAGAAAGAACATTAGGCACATCCCGAGCCACCCAAGAAGAAATTGATAAATCTATTGGTTTAAGTTATGACAGTTTTATTAATATTGTAATGTTCACTGACCGAAATGAGGGTTCATTCCTTGAGTGTGATGGTCCTGAAAAACGAAAAATAGTAGAAAATCTTCTTTCATTAGAAAAATACCGCGAATACTGCGAAATTGTTAAAGAATTGCGGAAAAAACTCAAGGAAAATATTGAGTTAATGTTGAAAGATTTGGACCGCCTCTTAAATGAAAATAAAATTGCAAAGAATCGTGTAGATCACATAAAATCCCAGGAGACGCTCTGGCGCAATAAATTAAAAGAAGAAATAAAAGCACTCATTGTGAGAGTTAAAATTAAAAAGAAGTCATTAGAAGCCACCACAGAGGGCTCAGCGTTGGCATTATGGCAACAAGCCCAAGAAGAAATTAAAAGAATCCAGGTTCAAGTGGATGAATTGGAAAGAAAGAAAAAGAAATTAGAGGGTATAGCACAAGAAATAAAAGCCAATTTAGATAAAACTCGGGAATCTAAACATGTTTTAATCCTTGAAATGCAGACATATCAGAGGGTGCTTCAAGATAATAAAAATTCAATTAAAAATCATGATAAATTTATTCGCAATTTAGAAGAACGCAGAGGTGGAAAATGTCCATATTGTTTTGGAATTGTTACTGATGAAAATTGTAATAATGCTATTCTTACAACTCATGACGAAATTAAGAAGTTAGAAATTGCCAATGATGAAATTCAATTAAAAATTAATGAGGCGGATGGCAAGATATCCAATAAGGACAATCTGATTTCAAAATTTACAGATGGACTTACAACAATAGATGAAAAACAAAGGCAGACTAGCAACCGCAAAAATAAATTAAATGAAGAATTTACGTCTTATGCTAAAATTCCACGTCCCGATGTAGATGCTAAGCATCTTGTTTTAGAAAAAGAAATTGAAGAGATTAAAAAGCAAGCGATGGAGAAAACCAAAACATATGAGGGTTCATCGCCTTACGCTGAAATTCTTAATAACGCCAAAATTGAATTAAATGATAAAATTAAAGAGTTAGATACAAAATCCAACGAGATTGAAGAAGCAAGAGAATTAATACCGTATTATGACTTTTGGGCACATGCTTTTGGTGATGCTGGAATACGCAAATTTATTATTGATGGAATTATCCCTGCTTTAAACTCCAGAGTATCCTATTGGTTAGATTATTTAATGGATGGCATTGTATCTTTAATTTTTGACAACGAATTGAATGAAACCATTGAAAGAAGCCCACCTGATGGTGATGCGTTTGTATATCACGCCATGTCAGCAGGGGAAAAAAGAATGTTAAATCTTGCAGTTTCGCAAGCATTTGCCCATGTAATGATTTTGAGTTATGGAACTTGTCCACCTTTTGTATTTTTAGATGAAGCCGCTTCTAATATGGACGATATAGCCAAGCAGGGTGTTTATAATATGATCTACGAGTTGTCAAAATCTAAGCAGGTATTTGTTACAAGTCACGACCCTTATCTATTAAATCTTTTAGAAGGTTGCGATAGAATTGGACTTGTAAAAAAACAAGGATTTACAAAGCTTGTAAATTAAACTTGATTAAAACGGGCGATAGATTATACTTAAAGGCTCTCTGTTTGAGGGCTTTTTTTTATTATATTTTTTATAAAAATAATAGCCGTTTTTTTTAAGTTCATAACACTTAGATATACGAATGCGATAATTGAGTTTAACGAAGAAGGAAATAAGTATGTCATTGAAAGCTTTGCAAGATTACACCTACTATAGTCGATACGCACAATATTATGCCGAAAAGAAAAGAAGAGAAACGTGGTTGGAAGCCGTAGATCGTGTTGAAGGAATGCATTTTAGAAGATACCCTCAAATACGAGAAGAAATCCGTTGGGCTTTTGACCAAGTGAGGCAAAAGCGGGTATTAGGAAGCCAAAGAGCACTTCAATTTGGTGGATTGCCGATAGAACGAAAAAATGCGAGAATTTACAACTGTATTGGTAGCCATTGTGATAGAATTAGATTTTTTCAAGAAACTTTCTGGCTTTTGCTGTGTGGTGCTGGTACTGGTTTCTCCGTACAGACGCACCATATAGCAAAATTGCCAGAATTTCATGGTCATTCTCCTGAAGATAGACCTATTAAAAAATTTTTCATCCCCGATACTATTGAGGGTTGGGCAGATGCTTTAGGTATTTTATTAGCTACTTATATGCCCAATCCTGAATTCGAGGATTGGCATAACTGTAAAGTGGATTTTGATTATTCATTAATTAGACAAAAAGGCGCACCATTAAGTTCTGGTGTAGGAAAAGCACCTGGATCAGGACCATTATCGCGTTCTTTAGAAGTAATTAGAACGCTGTTAGATAGATGTATTGAAAATGGACAAACTCGGCTGCGTTCCATAGATGCTTACGATATTGTAATGCATTCCTCCGATGCGGTGTTGTCTGGTGGTGTCCGTCGTTCGGCTACAATTTGTTTATTTTCTCCCGATGATATTGAGATGGCAACATCCAAAACGGGCAATTGGCAAAATGAAAACCCGCAACGTGGTCGTTCAAATAATTCCGCATTGCTCCTTCGTGATAGCACTTCAAAGGAGCAATTTTTAAATTTAATTGAACATGTTAAACAATTTGGTGAGCCTGGATTCGTGTGGAGTGATGACACCGAGTTGGTAGTCAATCCCTGTGTGGAAATTGCACTTTACCCTGTAGACGAAGAAACTGGAACTACAGGATGGCAAGCTTGTAATTTGTGTGAAATCAATGGCAGAAAAGCCAAAACAAGAGAAGATTTTGAAATCGCAGCAAAGGCAGCGGCGATTATTGGTACCATCCAAGCAGGATATACAGAATTTTCATATTTGGGAGAGATAAGTGAAAAAATTATTCGTAAGGAAGCATTATTAGGCGTTAGCATCACAGGAATGATGGACAATCCAGATGTTTTATTTGATCCTAAAAATCAACGAGATATGGCAAAAATTGTTATTAAAACTAATGAGGAAATTGCTGCTAAAATTGGTATTAATCCCGCCTCAAGATGCACTTGTGTAAAACCGGCTGGTACTACAAGTTGTATTTTAGGAACTGCTAGTGGTATCCATCCCCACCACGGTAATTTATATTTTAGACGAGTGCAGGCAAATACGCTTGAAGAACCTCTTAAACAATTTAAAAAATATAATCCTTTTGCAGTTGAACCTTGTGTTTGGTCTGCCAATCAAACCGATGAGGTAATTACATTTTTAATTGAAGTGCCCAAGGGCGCAAAAACAAAAAACGATTTAAGTGCTATAGAATTGTTGGAGTGCGTTAAATCTACGCAAAAAAATTGGGTACAATCAGGAACAATTAAAGAAAGATGTACCAAACCCTGGTTGCGTCACAATGTTTCTAATACTATTCATGTTAAACCTGATGAATGGGATGATGTAGCTGCTATGATTTATAAAAACAGAAATCATTTTGCAGGCATAGCTCTATTATCCGCCACGGGTGATTTAGATTACCGTCAAGCTCCAAATGTTAAAGTGCATAATCCTAGAGAATTATTACAAATTTATGGTGATGGAACCATTTTTGCTCATACGCTCATTACCGAAGGTGTTGATGTGTTTGGAGACCTTTGGACTGCTTGTGATGCAGTATTGGGAATTAGTCCAATTGAATCGCCTGAGAAGCCTGAGATTAAAGATGATGTTATTGATATACGTAATCATGTAGAATACCAAAATGCAAAACAAGAATTTAATAATCAAATTAAATGGATCAATAATGTCACTGAATTTTCACTTTTGTACACGGAAGGCGACATTAAAAAATGCACATATCTCATGAAAGAAATACATAATTGGGAAAAGTGGCTTAAATTAAAAAGTCAATATCAAGAAGTAGATTACACAGAAATGTATGAAGAAGAAGATAATACTATTTTAAACGAAACAATTGCATGCGCAGGTGGAGCATGCGAGATAATTTAAACGGTTTTAAGATGAAACTTTGTGAGTTGTGTTTTACGCCATACGAAGGTGATGTATGTCCTACATGTCATAATAATAGAGATTATGCTGACGGATATCTAGATGCATGGAATGCATCACAAAAAGAGTGTGAACTACCCACGACCCTAAAGGGTCGGGGCTTCCTGCTTCACCCTTAGCCGCTTTTGATTGCTCTCAAGTCTTACGCCAAGTCCACAGGCTAACTCCGTAGTTCCTACGGTTCTTTTTCCTTCTTGGACCATTTCTAACTCACGGCGTTTCACGGCGTTTCATCCCCTACCCTAAAGGGCTGGTCATGCTCGCTCCCTTCGGTCGCTTCGCTAATGACCAAGCCAATTCTCTTTTAGAATTGGTAGGGGTTTTCACGCCGCTTTAAGGATAAAACAGCAAGATTAAAAATCAAAAATCCTTGTAGTAAACGGATTTCCCGTATTCATCTCCAATTTTAATAAATCCTATTTTTTCATGAGATTTAATGGATGCTGGGTTGTTGTTGTTTACATAAGCCCACATTTTTTTTAAACCATGCTTTTTAGCAAGAAGTTGATAAAACCGTGGTAACAACCCCTTCCCTCGCTGTGTTGGGTCTATAGCCACGTCCACAAATGGCTTTCCTTCATGGTAAAACAATCCAACCACGCCTAAATGATTGCCTTGTCCATCTATTACTGTATACATTGAGGCTCCCTGTCTTCCTAAAATTGCTGTATCTGCATAGTTGCCAGCGATTTGTTTATAATACTCCATATCAAAGCCAACAAGTAATAATGACTGGTTAAGGAATTCTCGGAAAGTAATCATAATATATTTACGTATCAAATTACATAAATACAGTATGAGTAATTTTTGGCTAACCCGAAGGCTTGAGCGTGTAGCCCAAGCTCTTAAAATAGAACTAGAAGCTATCTTTATTAAAAAGGCAGCCAAAGCAAGTGCTAGACGCATATATCTCACAAAATTGGATTTTTTATCTAAATGCGGACTTACCTCCGAAGAAATTAAAAAGATAAGAATTGAAGTTCAAATAGAACCTTCTGAGTTTTATGATGGTATCATGATTGAAGGTATAATTACTGGTTTTACGATATATGTGCTTTAACCCTAATGTTTATAACGCAAATGAAATTCACTGAGGCGGCAGGTTTTCTATTAAAATGGGCTGATGCTTGGTCAAAATCTGATATATCCTTAGGATCAAACATAATTATGTCCTTTTTGTTCTACTTTAATAAATATAGTAATTAATAGAGGAATAAATATGGAATTTAAAATGTTCATTTTGAATGAAAATAGAGCGTATTTGGGCGAAAAAATTGGCGATATTTTGAACGCTGTTCATGATTTAGAACAAGAAGGCGCAAATATGGGCGCTCGTCAAATGATAAAATTTTCTGAAAAGATAGTCTCTAGGATACGTAGAATTCTACACAGTAATTGGCCACAAACTGAAGAAACTTATCTTAAAAGTCTCCAAAAAGTAGGTGTGGCACTTATGAAGGCAATCGAAGAGAAAAATGACTTGCGGGAGTTGATGCCTCAAATAAAACAAGAATTAGAAGATGTTTCTGGAAAATTAGGAGTCCCAGTTAATACTCTTGCTGCCCCTGAAGGGCAAGAATCTCCCGAAAATCCTCCCGAAGGAGAGCCAGGACAACAACAACAACAACAACAAGATGTACCCCCACCACCAGAAGAAATTCCCGATCAACAACAACCGGGGATGCAACCAGGAGCCCCACCCCCAATGCAAGGTCCGGTACCGGGAGCAACCATGATGTCACCACCAAGTCCGATGCCGCCCGCCTAGTTTAAATAATTTTTAATGCGAGCAATCATAGCCTCACTGACCCCTTTTACCTCTAGCATCTTATTAAAATCATCATATGGGCCATATTCCACTAATCTCTTGGCAGTAGTGGCACCAATACCTTCAATTTTCTTCCATTCTTTTTCTGTAAGCTCAATAAGAGGCTTTTTGGGAGGCGGAGCATAAGACTTCACCTTCACAGGTATGGACTCAGGTTCTTTTTCTTTTGGAGGCGGGGTATAAGATTTAGCTTTCTTCTTAATTGCCGTAATAGATTTTTGGGCTCTAGATCGGGAGTTTGTTGCCCCATCTTCTACAAGCTCAGTAGCCGTATGCAGGTGGTATTTATCAAAATATGGACCTTCCCATATATCTTCTGATCCATCTTCCGCCTTACCCCACTTAACTACCCAAGTTTTGGGGGTGGAAAAGCACACAAAGCAGATTTCTTGGTATTTTTTCCCGGTAACAAATACGGTGTGTCTATGTCCTGTACATAGGATCTCCATATATTCACCACAAATAGGGCAATTATCTGGATTTCTAGCCATTCTCTAGCCTTTGAAGAAAAATTCGTCCGGTAATTTTAACAGTTCCGTTAAAGGAACGATTATCCATTCTCTGTATTTAAAACTATATTCAAACGCACGCGACCTACCATAGAAGTCTCCCTTGCCAGAGAAGTCCTGCAATGCCATTTCCTGAATAAACACAATCCAAGGTTTATAGTCCTTTTTCCATGCTATCATAGGCAAACGGTCGCATCTCTTAGACTCATTTAAAGATTGCTTGATCCATCCATTGATCTCAGCTAGCCCTTTATTTTTACTCAAAACAGAATGCAAATCTTCGTCATTATAACCATCTTTGCATTCAATTACAAATTTAAAAGTTTCAGGGCAGACAAGATCCCCCGAAAATGTTTGTTGTGCGTGATTTGGCAAAAACTGAACTTGCGACCAGCGGTTACCAGAACCAAGAGTGCGGGTAAAGTCAAATCCGAATCTCTCTTTAAGAAGCTTTGCAAACAATCTTTCGCCCCGATTTCCTTTATCTTTGCTTCTTGCTTTCTTCTTGGTTTTTTTCTTTTTTTCCGCATCTGATATAATGTCTTCGAAATTTAAATCATTAAAGTCCATGCCTTAGCTTAGTAATAACCATTATTTAATAATCTCATGATATTTTCAAGATCTCTTTTAACGTCGTCAACATTTGATATCAGGTCTTCAAAATTACAGATATTTCCATCATCATTGCTGGCAATCGTATTTATGTCTAAGGCTAAATCAGCAATACATTTGCAATTAAAATTTAATAATTCCCTTTCATTATCCGTTGCAGAATGATAGATTTCTTGGGGCGGCATATCATCAAATGCACTTTCATCATTTTCACATAATATAAGTTCATTTTTATAATTTGCAAGCACGAATCTATGTAAGTGTTCATCATCTAACGGTGTATCAGAAGGATAAAGAAAAAGCCAAACTTCATCAGGAGGCAATTCAATTAGTGTTTTGTTGGGAAATCCTGCTTCATCCCAAATTTCAGGAGTAGAGCAAAAGAAGATTTGTCCTAATTCATCTCTCATATCCACCAACCAAAGACTTCGGTGTTCATTTCTAAATAACCACAAACATCGTTGCTGTTCTAATTTTTCTCCAATTGCAACTGCCATGTGTCCTTTTTTAATCTGTCTCCATATATTGCGAATACCAGCAATTCTTTTGGCAATATGCACACCAAATTGTGAAATTATATTTTCGAATGTAGGAGAATAATCCCAGGCCGCACTTTCATATAATCGCAATAAGATTTCTGAATCACATTCTGATTCAAGATTAAATTTATATTTTAAATTATTATATTCTTCTGATATATTACCGTTATGAATTAGACCTACAAGATTATTATTACTGACAAATGGATGGTTATTGATATTTTCTTTTGGTTTCCCCAATCCAGGCGTGGCTGCCCTACAATGAGTTAAGAGCATATCTGTTTTTTTATCTTTTAAATTGCTCCATACTGACTTTTTTACCATTTCACTTGATTTAATTGGTTGTTTATAAAAAACAATATCGTTTTTTGTTGTTCCCCAGAAACCCGAGGCGTCTTCGCCTCGGGTTTCTGTTTGTTTAAACAACCTAGTGATTAATTCATGGGAAAGATTAGGATGTTTTGATTTTCCTATTATGCCTGTTATTCCGCAAATGATGCACCCCCTTTTTTAACTCCCAAATATCTCAATCTTCCCTTTATAGATTTTGGTGATCTTCCTAATGTAATCGCTAAAGAAGTTCTTGTTTCTTTAGGGTAATTTTCAATAATAAATAAATCTTCTTTTTTGCTAAACCTACCT
>Ga0180433_10008206_pt1 | contig 13081 bp, 13 predicted proteins | sample SS_ome_8_FD_132980 | JGI IMG/M metagenome (GOLD analysis project Ga0180433, IMG submission 132980) | Hypersaline lake sediment archaeal communities from the Salton Sea, California, USA - SS_1_D_1 metaG | ecosystem: Environmental > Aquatic > Non-marine Saline and Alkaline > Hypersaline >... | reverse complement strand
GCGGCGTCAGTTCGGAGAGAACCGCCGCCTGGTATCCGCTTCCGGTACCGATCTCAAGAACGCGGTCGCCCGGTTTCAGCTCGAGTAGCTCGGTCATGAAAGCGACGATGTACGGCTGGGAGATCGTCTGCCCGAACCCGATCGGAAGCGGGGAGTCCCTGTACGCGTCCCTCGCGTAGTGCTCCGGGACGAACTCGTGGCGCGGAACGTGCTCCATCGCCTCGAGCACCGCCGGATCCTCCACACCACGGGCGCGGATTTGACGGAGGACCATCTCCGACCGCTCCTCTTGGCGATCGTCGAATCGAGGCCTGTCCCACTCCGGCGTAGAGGACGTACCCGTCTCGACCGCGTGCCCCGCCAAGATGACAACGAGAAGCGTCATACCAAGCGCAACGAGTCGGCGCATCGTGCTCGACGTTCGGCTCGCGAACTGCATCCGTGTGCTCATGGCCCTCGCCGCGGCTCGCTTTCTCCTCCGGCTGCGCATCAGCATAGCGCAGGAAGGGCGAGCGAGCCACATGCCGCGAAGGCCGGAAGACTCGGGTTCCCTTTCTGGCTCGGCATGCCGCTCAGTCGGCACGCCGTCCCGCGCAGGGATCCAGCGAGCACCCGACAATCGGAAAGGATCCCGGGGTCACGACGAACCGGGAGTTGTATCGCCCACCGAAGGCGGCTAGGCTTCGGAGCGCGAAGGAGGGGCGGATGGTCCGACTGGTGCGAAGGAGTTCCGAGAAGATCGGCCTGGCGCCCGGGACCGCTGTCTACCTCGGCGAGCCGTCGGACGAGCCGCTCCGGATCACGCTGATTGACTACGACGAGGACCGGGTGGACGAGCGGGACCTCGACGATCCGGAAGAGAGCTTCGCGTTCCGCGACGCCCCGACCGTCTCGTGGATCAACGTCGACGGCCTTCACGACGTCGAAGCGATCGAAGCGATCGCCGGCCGATTCGGGCTCCATCCCCTCGCGGTGGAGGACGTCGTCCACACCGGTCAACGGACCAAGGCGGAGGACTACGAGGACTCCCTGTTCATCGTCCTGCGCATGCTCTCCTACGACGAGCAGACGGATCGGGTGACCGACGAGCAGGTCAGCCTCGTCCTCGGTCCGAGATGGGTCCTGTCGTTCCAGGAGCGCACCGGTGACGTCTTCGATGGGATCCGGGAAAGGATCCGCAACAACAAGGGAAGGATCCGCCGTGCCAACGCGGACTACCTCGCGTACTCCCTGATCGACGCGGTCGTCGACCAGTACTTCGTCGTGCTCGAGCGGCTCGGGGAGCGGGTCGAGGCGCTCGGAGAGGAGGTCTCCGAGCGGGCGAATCCCAAGGAACTCGAGGAGATCCGTCGGCTGAAGCGCGAGCTCCTCTTCCTCCGCAAGTCGATCTGGCCGCTGCGCGAGGTCTTGAGCGGAATCCAACGGGGGGAGTCGCCCCTGTTCGAAGAGCACACGCTGATCTACCTCCGGGACGTCTACGATCACACGATCCAGGTGATCGATACCGTGGAGACGTATCGCGACATGATGGCCGGACTCCTCGACGTCTACCTGACGAGCATCAGCAACCGGATGAACGAAGTGATGAAGGTGCTGACGGTCATCGCGACGATCTTCATCCCGCTGTCTTTCGTCGCCGGAGTCTACGGGATGAACTTCGCTCACATGCCCGAGCTGTCCTGGCGGTACGGCTACTTCGGGGCGCTCGGCGTCATGGGAGCGGTCGCCCTCGGAATGCTCGCCTACTTCAAGCGGAAGGGCTGGTTCTGAGCCAGGTCGGGCTCCGCAGAAGCGGGAGGCGGACATGACAGGATCCGAGCTGGCATCGGTCGGCAGGCTGCTGCTCGCCGTCGTGTCGGCGGACTGGTGGGGCTGAAGCGGCAGATCCACGGGCGCTCCGGACGCGGACCCTCGTCTTCCTCGGCTCGGCGCTCGCCCTGACGATCACCGAATCGTCCGGGCCGAACATCGACCCCGGGAGGCCGTCGCCGGAATCGTCACCGGGGTCGGTTCCCTTGGCGCCGGTGTCATCGTGAAGTCGAAGGAGATCGTGCGCGGACTGACGACGGCCGCGCGCATCTGGTTCGTCGCGGCACTCGGCATCGCCGTCGGACAATGGCTGTGCGCCATCTCGTTCGCCAGCACGGCGATCGCTATCCTTACGCTTCTCGCACGGCCCGCTCATCGAATCCCGAGCGTCGGCTATCAGAGCGTGCACGTGAGCGGACGGGCCGAGGACGTCGAAGCGATCGAGAGAAGCTGCCGTCAAGCGCCGGTGACAATAGGATTCTGCATCGCGGGAATATCCGCGAGGCTTAGCAAGGAAACCGGCGGCGCCAAGCTGACCTTGCGGCTGCGAACCCGCAACGCTGTGAGGGGCCTCAAACCGTCGAAGCGCCTTCTGGACATTCCGGAGGTCCGCGAGGTCACCTGGGAGTAGACGGGGGTCCCGCCAGAGTCCACTGCGCCATCGAATCCTCTCGCAGAGCTTCCCTTTGTCGCAGGCCGTTCCAGGGTGTGACGACTGTCCCCCTCTGCTAAGGGCAAATGGCGAACCGTCTTCGTGGGAGGTCCACTACACTCCTGCCGGTTGAGTGGGCCATCGTGGTCGGCTCTACGCGGAGGAATCACTGCAATGAGACGGGTCGCGGAGAGAAGCAGCAGCAAGCGTCCGGAAGAGACAGAAATGTTGTTCGGATCTATCGAATGGATCCGTGCGCTTCCCGGCGATCTTCTCGAGCCCCACCCTCTCGTACGGGAGCTACGTCAGACCCTGCAGGCAAAGGACGCGGCGCTCGCCGACAAGGAACGTGAGATCACTCGCCTTCAGGTCGCGCTGGCCTTCGGGCTCAAGGAACTCCCTCTCGGACCGGACCGATCAGACGAGATGCCTGCGAAGTAGCTCAGGAGATCCCCTGGTCGAGCACGAATCCCCGCCGCGGGCGATCGCATCATCAAGCGACCAGGCGTTGCGATGATGTCAGTCTCCTCCATCGCTGGCCTGAGCATCGAACCCGAGAAGCTCGTCACTGCGCTCGCGGAGAAGATCTTCCTTCGACTCGCCCGCAGCGAACCTCCCCATCATCCGGCCGCCGAGGGTCGAGGGGGAGACGACGTAGTCCGCTCCGGCTGCTTCGAGCTTCTGCACGCCCTGCTCCTGCTCGATTCGAGCCACGATGCGAAGCCGCGGGTTTCGCCCCGACGTCTTGACGTCGTGGGCGATCAGTGTGATCAGGGCGTTGTCCGCGTCCCGATCGGAGCAGGCGATCACCGCCCGTGCCTCGTCGAGGTTGGCTTTCATGAGGACGCTCTCCTCGGTCGGGTCCCCCTGTAGAACGCGGTGCCCTTCCGCCGCGAGCGCCTCCGCCGTCGGTTCGTCCGGTTCGACCACGAGAAACTCCTGACGGCTGGCCACCAGCTGGCTGGCGACGCTCTGCCCGACCTGGGTGTAGAAGCAAACGACGACGTGATCGCGAAGCGCGCGTTTGCGGAATCGATCCATGGCTTGCATGACCTCCTTCGCTTGAGACTCGAGAAACGGAATCACCACGAGCGACATCGCGGTGAGGAAAGACGAGATCCCAACGATAACCAGACTCACAGCGAAGAACTTCGCCGTGGCGCTTCCCGCTGCCGGCACGATGTCCCCGTAGCCTAGTGTGGTGAGTGTCGTGACGGCGAAGTAGATCGCGTCCCCCCAGGTGTGGAGGTTGGTGAAGTGCTCCCGGAGCAGGTACGCCCCGATGACCCCGTACGCAAGAGCGAGCAGGACGGCCGCGACACCTACGATCTGCCCGGGCGTCGGGGCGACCCTGGCCCGCCGCGTGAACGCCCCCCGGAGCGGAATCAACGCGGCGAAGACGGCGAACCCCGACCCCCAGAACCAAGGGGTCACGCCGATGATCAACCCCGAGACCGCGGAAGCGAAGAGGACCCCAAGGGAGACGTAGTAGGAGAAGCGTTGGCGCCTGATCAATCGAAGTCCAAGGTAGAAGAGAATCGCCCCCGAGGCGATGGCGTGCGTGGTGTGAACGTCGCTCACCAGGTCGGGGACGGCGCTGAGCAGCCGGGCCGGAAGAATCCGGTGGAACAGCCCGGTGACCAAACGGAACAGGCCGTACACCGGGACCACGGTACTGAGCACGGTCGCCGCTCGAAGAACCCTGGTAGACGGAACCGTCCATTTCCTGGGGATCCTCGCCACTCGCTGTAGCGTCTTCATTCCGTGCTCCCCGCACCGAAGTGCCCCGGCGCCTCTCTTCGGACACAGCCCATGGATCATACTCCAACCGGGCCACTATGACTCCGTTCGCAGTCCTTTCAGGTGAGTCTTGACAAGGCCCACTTTCGCCATATAATGCCAGATGCCCAGATAGGCAAATGCGCAACTTACAAGTTGCGCAAAGAGTCCGGTCAGCCGGCTCCGATTGGGGAAGGGAGGTGGCAAGAATGGCGAAGGCACAAGGCAGAAAGACGCAGAGGACGGCGAAGGTGGCCTCGAAGAAGGCCAAGTAGCCCTACCCCAAGGGGCGGGCACCCCCCGCCCGCCCCTCATGCCCCGACCGTGCACTCACTCCACGCTGCGTAAGTGCGGAACCACGCGAAGCCCAAAAAGCCCGATGTGCAAATCGCGGATCTTACTCGGAAACGAATCGCGGTCGGGTTAGGACGCGCACATCGTCTGACGGACGCACGTGAGCCAGGAGAGGATCGAGATGAAAAGAGCGTTGCTGTTTCTGACCTTCGTCGTGGTGTTTGGACAGGCGCTGTTCGCTCAAGCCGCGCCGCTGGGCATCATCGTCGAGCCCCCGGTGGCGGACGGGCTGACCGTTCGCGTGTGGATGGACAAGCCGGTCTACGCGGTCGGCGAATCGGTCCGGATCAACTTCCAGGTTAGCATGGCGGCCTACGTCTACATTTGGGACATCGAGCCGACCGGCACGATCCGGCAGATCTTCCCGAACCAGTACGACAGGGACAACTACTTCCAGGCCGGGGTGTATAGGATCCCGAGCCCTGCCAAGACGTATCGATTGTCGGTGACGCCCCCTACGGGAACCGAGTGGCTGCAGATCATGGCCTTCACCACCCCGGTCACAGGCGTGTTCGGGGCGCTGTCCGCGGAGGTTCCGTTCCCGACGCTCGGGCAGAGCCCGTCCGCGTGGAGCGCCCAGCTGCGGGTTCGGATTCAGGGGGTCGTCCCGGAGCAGGCCAACCGCGCCTACGACTTCACCAAGTTCGAGATCATCTCGGGAACGGCGCCGAAGTACGGCACGCTGCAGGTGAACACGACCCCGTCAGCGGCCGAGCTGTACGTCGACGGCATGTACCGCAGTTGGACGCCGCGCAGCATCTCGCTGACGGCGGGCTACCACGACATCACGGTCCGCAAGGCCGGCTACCAGGACCATTCCACACGGAGGTACGTCCGCGCAGGTGCCACCCAATCGCTGAACGTGACCCTGACGCCGATCGCGACGAACCGGCCGCCGATCGCCCGATTCACGGTGTCGCCGTCGTCCCCTCGGGTAGGAGAGACGATCCAACTCGACGCCTCGTCGTCGACCGACGCCGACGGCTCGATCGTCAACTACCAATGGGACTTCAACGGCGACGGGATCGCGGACCGTACGGGGCGGACGACGACGTGGCAGTACTCGGTTTCGGGAACGGCGGTCGCCCGGCTCACGGTCACGGACAACCGAGGCGCGATCGGTCAGTCCATGCAGACGATTCCGATCAGAGCGGCGAACCAGTCTCCGGTCGCCTTGTTCTACGTCACACCGCTTGCCGCAACGATCTGGAGGCCGGTCACGTTCAACGCCGGCGCCTCGTACGACCCGGACGGTACGATCGTAAGCTACCGGTGGGACCTCGACGGGGACGGCGTGATCGACTACGTCGGTCCGATCGCCAGCAAGACGTACTACACCCCGGCGACGTACTGGGTGACGCTTTACGTTACGGACAACGCGGGCGCCATGAGCAGCCGAAGCCAGCCGGTGACCGTCGGCCCGCCGTACACCCCGGGGATGCCGGCCATGGGCAACGTGCCGGGGATCTACGTCTGGGGGACCGACACCTGGCAGATCACGGTCAACGGGTCCCCGCTGTGGACCGGCCCTCGCAGGTACCGGATCGAGCTCCGGACGGACGGGGTCTTCCTGAGCGCTTCGTCGGGGCCGGGCATCGCGCCGATGGGTCTGACGCCGGTCCAGAGCGACCAAGGGTGGAAGCTGACGCTGGAGGGGACCGTCTCGGCGAACGCCGTCACCTACACCTTCCAGGCCGCCGGGGCCTCGTCGATCTACATGGATCTGGCACTGGATACGGACGGCGACGGCTTCGTGAACCGATCCACGGGATTCGTCCGACTCGGCCAGTCGATGGTCGCTTCCCCCCGCAACCCGTTGGTCATCGGGAAGCCGGAGGGTTATTACGGCGCGCTGACTCCGAGCCTGAACTACAGGCTCGGAACGCCAGTCGTATACTCCGAGACCTCCCGCGTCGTGTTCTTCTTCACCACGATCGGGGCCCTCGCCGGAACCCAATAGACCACCCAACTACAGCCGCGGCTCGGGATTCCCTCATGCCCGGGCCGCGGTGTCCTGTCTCGCATACGAATGACGGCGGCCCCTCGGCAGGCGGCGTGGAGTCCATGAATTGACTGCACGTCGCGCGGAACCTATCTTGAGTCGAGCTCGCATGGTCAAAAGGAGGGGGGGGCATGGTTGTCGTTTGGTCCGCGTTGCTCACAGTAGCGATCGGCTGGGGCGTTTTCGGACAGGCATTGTGCGGCTTCCGCATGCCCGTGTCAGAGATCGCAGACGCTGACATGTCGTTCGCGTATCGCTACGTCGACGACGCCACGACGCCCGGCACGGACGAGAGCGCCGGAAGGTTCTCGGCGAGCTACTCGGAGATCTACGATTCGCCCACATTCGGGCACTCGGCTTCGCTGAGCACGGACATCGCATTGGCGGAGTTCGTTCCCACGGTCTGGCAGGGTCACGGCGCGGCTTCTTACCGTTACTACGTCTCCCGTGAGCTACCGCTCTTCGTGTACGGAGGCGCTCTGGGAACCGCGGACACGGCCCTCCCTGAACCGGGGCTTGAGCTGCGGGGCGGGGTAGGCTACGGCAGATTCCGCGACGTCACCCCGCTCGCGCAGGCGATCCGCATCTCCGCCAGGCTCGTCGAGCTCGGCGCGACGCTCGCGCCGCTGGACGAGGCGGCGCTTCAAGCCGTGGCCGCCGTCATCGGACAGCGGGACGACTTCGCGACGGCCTCGGACCTGGTCTCCGCGATCGAAGCGGAGATCGAGGCGGCCGCCCGTGTGGAACTCGACGCCCTTGCTCTGTTGACGATCGAGGACGAGATCGAGAACCCCGGAGACCAGCGGTTCTGCGGACTGATCGTACAGGGAGGGGTGGGCCAGGAGTTGCTCGACGCGTACGGCGGCTCCCTCGACGTTCGCTACGTCATGTCGGCCGACGCGGCCTATCCGCCGACGCCGCTGAATCAGCTTCGGCTTCGGGCCAGCCTGTCCAGCTCGCTCGACGTCTTCGCAGACCACACGCTCCTCGTCGAGGTATCGTACGACGCGTCGTTACCCAAGGCAGCGAGCGTGGAATCCAAGCTCACCATGCACACGGTCCGGGCACCGGGTTTCCCGGATCTGACGACCTACACCGCCGGTGCCTCCTTCTCCGTCGGCACGGGACGGAGCAGCATCATCGCCGGGGTGCTGATCTCGCACGTCGCGGGAGACCCGGGCTGGACGGTGGACCTCTCGATTTCGACGGCGATCGACCTACTGTAGGAGAAGACAGTCCCTGGCGGCCGGTGCGCGGTTTGGCCCCGACCGCCTGACTTTCCTTTCGTACCCGCCCCGTCGCTACCCTACAGGTCTACGGAGAGCTGACCGAGCGCGGTCCCCGATCCGTTGGGGGAGGTGAGCGTCACCGCGAGGACGTACCGACCTCGTCTCCAAACAGCGTTCCGATCTGCAGTGTCGGGTGTGAGCCTGATCTGATAGACTCCCGAACCGACCTCGACGACGCTCGCCTTCTTGACGGCGTAGCCGCCGGCGGGCGTCGCAACGGTTTGAACCGAGAAGCTCCCCCCGGCCATCCTCGTGATCGGGCCGGCGGCGTTGTAGATGGCAACGACGAGTGTCGCTTCCAGCTTGTTCCCGTCGTCGGCGAGGCTCTCGTGTCCAACGGCCTGGATGATCAGGTGCTCCGTGGTCGGAGCGAACGTCGCCCCGAGAAGGCAAGCAGCGACCAGCGCGACCGACGACACCCCCACGGCAATCCAACAATTCGTCTTCTTCACGTCCGGTTCCTCCTCTGCTGCAAGTTGGTCCAGTAAACATCCTCACACCCCGTCCGTCAAGATCACCGAGAAGCACCCCGACGGGGGCCCGCTTGCGCGTGAAACGGCTGGTCCGCTCGGCGTTCACGCCCGTGGGGACAGAGCACCCCGCCGAGACAATGACGGCCGCTTCGATGCAAGGCTCGTCAGAAGCCGCTACGCCGGAGGGAAGCAAAAGACAGAGTGATCTCACGAACCGAGAACCAGCTCGGTGAGTCCGAGGCGCCCTCTCGCAGAACCGCTGGGTCGTCGTATCTGTCGTACCCGATCGGCGGTCGCTGGAGGTCGTTTCCTTCGCCGTTCAGTCGCTCAGTCGAACGGCCGTGCCGTACGCGAGGATCTCCGCCGCTCCCTGCATCGTCTGCGAGGTCGTGAACCGAATCCCGATCACCGCGTTCGCGCCGAGCGTTTCCGCCTGCTTCACCATCCGCTGGATCGCCTGGTCGCGGGCCTGATCGAGCATCACGGTGTAGTCCTTGATCTCGCCGCCGACGAGCGTGCGGAATCCGGCCATGATGTCGCGACCGACGTGCCGCGCGCGAATCGTGTTCCCGCGCACCAAGCCGAGCGTCTCCGCGATCCGTCGTCCCTCAATCGCCTCCGTCGTCGATAGGAGCATCCCTCTCCTCCTTCCGTCTCTCACGTACCAGCCCGATCACAACGAGAATGGCGCCCGCTCCGGCGAGGAGGATCACCGCCTTGAAGAACCAGTGGATCCCCGGAGCCGTCACGAGCACGCGGATGATGTAGTACCCGACGAACCCAACGGCACAGGCCCCCGCGGAAATCAACAACCCGTACCCGATCTTGAGCATGCGTCCTCCTCTCCGCGGACTTCACGTCGCCTCGGTCCGACGGCCATTGTACTGCCAACGCGACGGACCGCGTCGAACCCCAAACGAATAGAGAGTCCGGAGATCTTTGTCTTGATGAATGCGATTGCATAGGATAGGGACCACTCTCAAGAGCATCCCGGAGGGGCCATGTACGAGAGGAAAGTCCAGAAGACGGGCGGCTCGACATACTTCGTCACGCTTCCGAAGGAATGGGCCACGGGAATCGGTATTTCCCAGGGCTCCGTGGTGACGCTGATGCCGAACGACTCCGGCTCGCTCTTGCTGGTCCCCGAAAGCCTGTCCCGGGTGAACCGCTGCACGATCGAGCTCCAGGACTGGGATTTCGATCGGTTCCAGCGCGAGATCATCTCCCGCTACATCGTCGGATACGACATCATCGAGATCCGCCGTGATCGGATCCGCCCGGAGCAGCGACGGATGATGCGCGAGATCGCCCAAGGTCTTGTCGGTCTTGAGATCTTCGACGAGACCCAGGAGGCCGTCCTCCTTCAAGCAATGGTCAACGTCCGAGACTTCCCGGTCGAACGGACGCTCGCCCGCATCTTCGACATCACTCACGCGATGCTGAACGATGCAGTCACCGCGTTTTGCCAGCACGACGAGGAGCTCGCCCGTGACGTGTTGGAGCGGGACGGCGACATCGACCGATTGGTCCTCCTCGTCGCCCGCCAGTTCAGCCTCCTCCTGCGCGACCTCCTCCTCGAGGAGGACGTCGGACTGTCCCGGCTCGCGTTCCTCCACTACCACACCGTGGCCGATCAGCTCGAGCGCGTCGCCGACCACGCCGGCAAGATCTCCGAAGCAACGCTCGCCCTGAGCGACCCGGTACTCGCCGACGTCGCAACGGAGATCGAACAACGAGCCCGAGACGCGGTCTCCGTTCTCGGTCGTGCCGTGCAGGCGTTCGAGAACGCCAACACCGATCTCGCCAACGAGGTCCTCCAGGAGAAGGAGCACGCGGAGCGGCTCTTCCAGGTGACGCGCAGGACGGCGGCGGAGAAGCAGCCGGACGCCGCGCCGTCGATCAGCATCGTCATCGACAGTCTCCTGCGCGTGCGTGAGTACGCGTTCAACATCGCCGAGAGCGCGCTCGATGCGCCGAGCTCCGTCAACGTCCGTACTCCCAGCGATCCTGACTGAGTCACGCCGGTACCACCCGAGGTTCCCGCGGGTTGTCCTTCGAGCCTCGAACTATATACTTACTCCCATACATATATACTCCGGGATCGAAAGACTCCTCCGCCTCCGGTACGGAAAGAAAGTCCGATGCCTTCAGCGCAGCGATGCGAGGCTGGATCGCCGTGAGGAGGAGCATCGAACGGCTGCCCATGCCGATTTCGCGTTGCTCCCACGACGGCATGAGGCGGCCCGCGTAGCGCGCGAGCGGCTTTCGTGGTAGAAAGGGGGACTCGCGAGGAGGGGGAGATGTCCTTAAAGAAGCGCGATCTGTATCGGTTCCCGTGGTCGAAGAACGACAACCCGATTGCGTGGCTGGAGGTCACCGACATCTGTGACCTTCGCTGCGAAGGCTGCTACCGCCAGACCCTGTCCGGCCACAAGCCGCTCGATGCGGTCAAGGAGGAGATCCTCTTCTTCAAGCGGTGGCGGAACCCGGACAACGTATCGATCGCCGGCGGCGAGCCGCTTCTCCACCCGGACCTCCCGGAGATCGTCTCGTTCGTCGCCGAGCAGGGGATCAAACCGATCGTCTTGACGAACGCGGCGAATCTGACGCCGGCGCTCCTTCGCGATCTGAAGGTGGCCGGACTCGCCGGATTCACGATCCACATCGACAGTCATCAGGGGCGCACGGGGTGGAAAGGGAAGAGCGAGGCCGAGCACAACGAGCTTCGCGCCTACTACGCCGAGATGATCGCCGCCGAGGGCGGGCTGCTGACGATCTTCAACTCCACGGTCTATCCGTCGACGTTCCGCGAGATCCCCGACATCGTACGCTGGGCCCACGCCAACGTCGACAAGGTCCACGGCGTCGTGTTCATCACGTATCGTATCCTGGACACCGCGGCAAAGACGGGAGTCGACGCACAGGGGCACGAGGTCGACGCCACCCAGTTGAGCTACACGAGCGACGGCTTCGACGAGGCGTTCGTCGACAGCCCGGACGTCTATCGGATCATTCGGGAGACTTCCCCTGCATATGCTCCGTCGGGCTACCTGGGCGGGACGGCGCGGCACGACTCGTTCAAGTGGCTGGCCGGGGCGATGATCGGGACCAAGCATCGGATGTACGGGTCGATCGGCGCGAGAACGATGGAACTCGCCCAGGCCGGACACCATTTCTTCCGCGGGACGTACCTGGCCTACCTCTCGGAGATGAAGGCCGCTCGCCTCCTGTTCCTGATGACCCCGTGGGACCGATCGATCCGCCGTGCGGCCCGTGCACGGCTCCTCGACGTGGCGCGGCGACCGTGGCGGTTGTTCTCCAAGATCCGGCTTCAGACCGTCGGAATCATCCAGGCCCCCGACATCCAGCCGAGCGGACAGGCCGACATGTGCGACAGCTGCCCGGACATGACCGTCTGGAACGGGACGTTGATCAACTCCTGCCGCATGGACGAATACCGGCTGTACGGCGGCCCGCTCTCCGTCGCCGAGAGGGCGAGCGTCGCTGCGAAGCAGGAGGAAGGACTCGACCGCTAGGACCGCGAGCCGAACGGAACGATGCGTGCCGAGTAGTACCGTTTGCCCGTCCGCCGCCCTGCCCGTACAGTGGTTCGCACGGTTTCCCATCCGCGAAAGGAGCGCCCGATGCCACGATCGATCGAGGAGATTCAGCAGGAAGTCTGGTCTCTACTGAAGGACGCGCAGTGCGTCTACCTTGCGACCGCCGAAGCCGACCAACCCCGCGTACGGCCGGTGACACTGCTCAATCTCGACGAGAAGTTCTGGATCGCCACCAGCCCGCGCAGCGCGAAGGCCCGCCAGATCCGTCGAAACCCGAACGTCGAGTTCTGCATCCCGCTCCAGGAGGAGTGCGGCAACGGGTACATCCGGGTCGCCGGCGTCGCGTCGATCATCACGGATCCGGAGACCCGAGAGGGAATCGGGCGCCGGATTCCCTTCTTGACCGAGTACTGGACGGGGGCGAACGATCCGAACTTCTGCCTGATCCGGATCGCCCGCGTCGAGATCGAGTACCTGAAGCCGGGGGAGACGGACGCGACGACGTTCATGGTCTAGCGAACCGGTACATTCGACGAAGAAGCCAGGCGGCGGGACCGCCCGACTTCGGCCAGACAACTTGGTTGACTGACTCCTCTGTCGTAAGATCAACCCTCGCTCCGCGGCTCCGACGCCGGGGCGGCGAGGGGCATGAGGGGGACGACAGGGCCGATCGGATCGCCGGAAGCCTCTCCATCGACAGAAGGCAAGGCCGTTGGAGAGGGTTCCCGACGATGGTCCGGCGGCGGCGCCTCTTAGGCAATCGATACCGAGGGATCATCCAACGGGGCCGTCGCCGGATCTTTTCCGGCCGCGTTGGCGTTCGCCCAAGCGCCACAGCGGTCGCCCGTTTGGCACGTCGCGGTTTCGCCGCGTACTCTACTCCTCATGAACAGGCTCCGGAGACACGTCGGCGTCGGTGTCGCGGTCCTGCTGTTTCTCGCCCTGACCGCGTGCCAATCGGGATCGACGGACAACGATCTGACGAGTGTCCCACCCACCCTTCACCCGGTGGAGGTCACCGCAGTGCGGTGGCTCGCCGATCGAACGGTCCCCGACGTGGAGGACGTTCCGGGCGGTTGCCGCTGCGCCGAGCCGAGCCGGATCGCCCTGGAGACGCCCGAGGATCTCGGCGCCGACTGCTCTGCGATTTGCCTGACCGCGCG
>Ga0180433_10008205_pt1 | contig 13082 bp, 4 predicted proteins | sample SS_ome_8_FD_132980 | JGI IMG/M metagenome (GOLD analysis project Ga0180433, IMG submission 132980) | Hypersaline lake sediment archaeal communities from the Salton Sea, California, USA - SS_1_D_1 metaG | ecosystem: Environmental > Aquatic > Non-marine Saline and Alkaline > Hypersaline > Sediment... | reverse complement strand
TTTTATTGTTTTTTTTAGGCAGCGATGAATTGTGCGTGTTCGTTTTTTGTTTAATAATTTTTCTGTTTGAGCCGTGAGTTTGTTTTTTTATAGATGATTTTTGTATATCTGGTTTATCTGCCATATTTGGGTCAAGTACTGTGTCGTCAAGGTTCATAATTTCACTTGATGTAGTACCTGAAGAGATCGTTTTTTTTGTATCTCTTTTATTAGCTTCTGTTGTTCGCATTGTTGGCATACCAAAGTTGCCTATTCTTGGGTTATGGGGGCGATCGTTGTAATCTACTGGGTATGTGTAATTTGAAGAATCATTTGTGTATGGGTTGTCGTAAGCATTATTTGCATAAGAAGAAGGGTTGTTGCTTTTTGCAGGGTTATAGTCTGTTGTTTTGGGTTCGATTTTTTGGGGATTGGGGGTCGAAATATAACTTTTAGGTTTTATTGGTTCTTTTTCATTATAATTTGAAGTTAGATTATTTTTGTATGAACCGAGATTTCCCAGATAACTCTTATTTTTGTTTTTTTGTGTAAGTTCTTGAGGGGCGGGATTAAGAACTTTATCGATAAATAATTTCATTTGTTCTTTGTATTCTTCTGTTTTTCTTATGTGGTTTTTTGCGTGTTGAGATTCTCCCGCTGGAATTATCCACATATCTTTATTGAAGATATTTTGGAATAAATATTCGATTTTTTCCAGGGGAAATATTGTGTCGTCTACGGTGTGTATTACAAATACATTTAAATTGCCCAGTCTATCAATGGATGTATATAGGTTATTTTCGGGAGAAAGTAGTTTGTCGAATAGTTTTCCTATTAAAGGAGTTTGTTTCATTATATTAAATATAAATGTTGCTATATCGGCGGCAATAGCTGCAGTTCCTGACGTTACTGTTCTCGTTAAATCAAATATTCTTGAAGTAAAATGATGTATATTTTCCGCTCCAGGAAATAATGATATTATTCTTGGTAATATCGATTGTTCGTTATTTTCATAAGTCATATATTTTTCTATAGTTTTTTGAATGAATTTTTTATCTATGTGTTTGAAGAAGTGTTCTGATGCTTCATATACTGAGGCAACACCACTATCAAAAATTAAACCTTTAATATTCAGTGATTCTAGGTTAAAATTTGGATTGTTTTGTGTTTTGAGGTTGATAATGGCTTTTGCAGAAATAAATGCTCCCATGCTCCAACCGAAGATAATTATAGGTTTTCCTTTTGTTTGTTCATTAATGAATTTTGCAGCAGCAATAACATCCTTATATTCATTATTACCATAATTTCCCAATAATAGTTTTATGAGTAATGGTTGGCCGCTACTTTGACCTTGACTTTGAGAATCTACAAATAGAAGGTTGCAATTTTCTGGTGCTATTTCTACAAAGGGTGCAAAAGACTCTTTTGAGTCAGGATAAAAACCATGGGAAAATATTATTGTTGATTTAGCATTCTCTCGCTTTAGAAATAGTGCTTTAAGCTCTATATTGTCTTCATTGTGAATCTGTACTTCTTCAAATCCATTGGCAGTTAAGTTGTTTCTTACCTCCTGTCTGTTTATGCATAATGATGTTGATGTAGAAGTTATAGATAATCCAAATATTGATAGAAAAAGTATTAATTTTTTCATAATAACCTCATTTATAGTTTAATATCGCTTCATTTATCTACCTATAAGCGTTTTTTGTTAATTTTCTATCTGAAAATTAAGTCAGCAAAATTAACCTTTTAATACTATCTTAGTATATTATAATTGGCATTTATGTCAATAGTGGCCATTTGCAAGTCAAATTGAGCTTTGGAAGCAGCTTTTTAGTCTATTTAAAGGGTTAAGCTGGTAATAGGACTTTATCGACCCAGTTTTTTAATCGTACTTGATATTCCTCTTTCTGTTTTAGGTGATTTTCCGCATGTGATGATTTTCCTTCTTCGATTAGCCAAATATCTTTATTCGTTATTTTTTTTAAAAGTGGTTTGACTAGTTGCCATGGTGAATATTGGTCATCCTGTGCGTGGATTAAAAGAACAGGGGTGTTCCCTATTTTGTTTATTTTATCATAAAGGTTGGTTCTTGATTCTCGTTTTTTTATTGATGGTAAAATAAATAGACCAGCAAATTTAAGGCATGAGGATAGGCAAAATGACGTAAACTTGCAGATTAGTGATTTACGGGCTCTTTTTTTATTTCCTCCAAAAAGTGGCGCGATCAATTTTGGTGTATATTTATGTTTAATGTGGAATATCGGCGATTCTGAGATTTGTAGTATTGAGCCAAATCCGCTATCAAAAATCAGGCCTTTTATATTTAATGTATCACATATATTTGTTTCTTTTAGTTTTATGAGGGCTGTTGCTGAGTGAAATGCTCCAGAGCACCAGCCGAATATCAAAATGGGTAGTCCATTAGTTTTTTTATGAATGAATTTTACGGTGTTTTCTATGTCTTTGTAATCATTTTCACCGTAGTTTTTTAAATTTAAAAAAAAGTTTGGTCCATTACTTTCGCCATAGCTTCTCATATCCACAAATAATAGGTTGCAATTTTGGGGAGCTATTTTTACAAATGGAGCGAATACTTCTTTTCCTCCAGGACAAAATCCATGAAAAAATATGATTGTTGCCTTGGCTCTTTCTCTTTCTAGGAATACGGAACCCAGTTTTATTTTATTTTCAGATAAAATGTTTATTTCTTTAAAGTTATCTTCTTCTATAAGTTTTTGTTTAGTTAATTTTATATTTCTTAAAATTTTTGTATCAAAGTGCCAACTGCTACCAATTTTTTCTTCTGCTGTTGTTAGTTTGAATGAGGATAAGTATAAGAGAAGCAAATATAAAAATAGTTTTTTTTTAGCTTTCATAGATTCCTGACTAAATTATCATAAAAAGTTTATAATAAATAAAAATAGAATAACTTTGGTATTGTTATACAATTTTACTTTTGTGTATTGAAATAGTATCTTGCTTTTCATAATATAATTTGGCGTTTTAAGGAGATTTACGTGAAAATGTTAACGATAGCAGTTTCTGTATTATTATCAATTTTTTCTACTGCAGTTATGAGTTATATCTCTATGGCCATACCTATTGGGCCATGGATAGCGCCTACGATAGTACTATTTTCTATAGTCATATTTAAGTTATTTTCACGATTTTTGAAAAATTATTCTATGGAGATTGCTTTATCGACTGCTGCGGGTTCTGTTGGTGGAATTTTAGCAACAGCGGTGGGGTTTTATTTTACTACGCTTTATTTTTTAGATGTTCGTTTGTTTGAATCTTGGATGTCCAATTTTTGGTATTTTGTTTTTGTTTTGTTTGGCTTGAGTTTAACTGCTGGTTTATTTGGAATGTGGATTGCCAATTTATTTGAATACAAGTTTATTGTTCAGGATAAGTTGTCATTTCCTATTGGCGAACTTATCCACAAAACTATTTCTGCACAGAAGACGTTAAGAAAGTCTATTGAATTAATTATTGGTTTTTGTGTGACAGCGCTGTTTTGTTTATTCCAAGATGGACTTGGTAAAATTAAAGGGTTTATTCCCAAAGCATATACTTTGGTTGCTCCTTATACGATGTATATTTTTAAAATACCACTGATTCGTTTGGATTTTTGGCCTATGTTGTGGGCGTTGGGATTTGTTACCGGGCATGTTGTGGCTTTGCCCTTGTCTATTGGTGTTCTATCTAAGATTTTGCTTGTCAGACCTTTGTATGGTTTGGGTTTTCAAGGGATGCCTTGGATGGAGTTTATTATTACGTATTGCAGTGGAATGATTTTATCGACAGCTCTTTTTGGATTTATTAAGACACCAAAATCTTTGTTTAAGGCAGTAAAAAATATCTTTAGATCAAGTGTTGGGCAAAAAGTAGAAAAAGATAAATTCTTTAAAAGGATAAACATTTTAGAGACAGTTATTTTAGCCGCATCTCTAATTATTTTTTTAATCTATTTTAAATTTTCGATTTTATCTCAAATTTATCTTATTATTTTTTCGTTTATTTGTTCTTATCAGTTGGCTATTATTGCAGGCAAACTTGGCCTGGCTCCTATGGGTAAATTTGCTACGTTCGTTATGGTTCCTGCTATGTTTATTTTTCCTTTGGGTAATATTCAAATGGTTTTTATAGCAACATTTGTTGGGATTAGTTCGGGTGTGGCTTGTGATATTTTATTTGGTCGTAAGTTAGCACTTCTAGCGGGAATTTCTAGTTCAAAAATTAAGATGTATCAATATCTTGGATTAATTGTTAGTTCTTTAACTGTTGGTATTGTTTTTTGGTTTTTGATTAACCATTTTGGTTTAGGTTCTGATCAACTTTTTGCTTTGAGAGCACAAAATCGTTGGTTGTTAATTAATACACTTAATAATGCAAAAAGTTTTAATTTTTATGTTTTGTTTCTTGGATTTATTTTTGGTTTTGTTTTATCAAAATTGAGGATCAGTCCTTTGCTTGTATTGGGGGGGTTATTTATGCCAGTTAATGTTACTTTGGGTCTTGTTATTGGTGGGGTAGTTGCATTCTTCGTTAAAAATAGAGAAGAATGGTATCCGTTCTGGTCTGGTGTATACGCTTCTAATTCTATATGGATGCTTATCAAAGCGATATTTTAGTACTCATTAGTATGAGTTTCATAATTAATTTTTTAGTTATTGTTAAAATTCTGGTAGACAGGTAGGAATTAAGAGGGTTATCTGTTTGTTAGAGCAATTCATTATTTTTCAGTTACCCTACCCGGTTAATTCGGTTTGTGCTTGAATTTTTTTAAAAAATGTGAGAAAATTCTAAGAGAAAGTAATAGTTTTCAAGTTTATCTTCAAGCGAAAATCCTCTCTTTGTATGCGATATATTCATTTTTTGTTAAAGTATTCCATTTGAAATGTAAAAATGGTAGCATATAGTTAGATAGAGTTTGATTTTAGATTTGATCGGCATAAAAGGGGTGGAATGAAAAATATTTTATTGTTTTTCATTATGATGTTTCTTGTGGTTACAAGTTTAAGGTTATTGTTCGGTTAGCAAAAAATAACACTCGTCTCATTTAGGGGAGCCCTATGGGTTCCCCGTGAGGCTTTTTCGATACTGTTTTAACTTTTTATAGATCCGCGTCTGTTTTTATTTGTTTTATAAAAAAAAATTTTAAGTTTGTCTTAATAATAGGATGTTATCTTTTTAAAATAACAAAAATATTGATTTAACATTTTTAAATGCTAGAATTTTCACTAATATTCTTTGTGATTTTATAGTGATATAATTGAAGCGATTTATCCCGTAGTGAAGTGCTTATTGGTGGTTTATAAGGTATAAAAAGAGAGTGGGCTTTTGTAATGAAGTGCCTTAATTTTTATTTTTTAATTTTTATTGTTTTTAGTTTTTATTGTCTCGACTCTTTGGCTATTGTTAAGGGTTCTGAGACTTTAGTTTCTGTTGAGCCCTTTTTTTCTTTTCCTGCTTCTGATTCGGATAATAAAATTTCGAGTTTTGGGTGGTTTAAAAATGGGTTTTCTTTGGAGGATGCTACTACTACTTGCACTTTTGATAGTGTTTATCCTGTTTCAGGTAATATAGATCTTAATGGTGGAACGTTATATTTAAGTCAAGATTTAATATTTAAAAATAGAACAACTTTTTTAGGTGCTGGGGTTGTTATTGGTAATAATCATGTTGTTAATTTTTGTTCCAGCATAAATGAATTACCTGATCAATATCAGGAGTTTAAAGATGCAGAAATATTGTTAAATTTTGATCTTGTGGTGACCGGGACTCTAGCTTTTAAGGGTAATTGTAAATTAGTTGGACACGGTTTTGATCTTGATCTAAGTGATAATGGATATATTGTTGTTGGTTCAAATTCAACGGTTCGTTTTTCTGATATTTCTCTTGAGGGTGTTACTAGTAAAAATTTTATTTTAACAGATGATACATCAGGTATTATTTTAGAAAATCTTGAGTGGAAACAGTCGGGAGATTATTTATTCGAAAAAGGTAGTATTACATTTTTGAATGATGTTGATTTTATGGGATCTTATTCTTTTATATACGATAGTAAAAAAACAAGTACAATATTTGACTATTCTACCTGGACAATAACACAAAATATGTGTCTAAGGGTTGGGCGTAAGGATTCTTGTAGTGACATTGAGCCTTTATTTTTTCAAGATAAAACTTCTGTTTTAAGTTTAAATAGTTGTGAATTTTTAGTGACTAGTTCTGGAATGAATCTGACTAGGGGAAAAATAGAAATTGATAAAGATGTTTTTTTTGAGATAGTTGGAACAACAACATCTACGGGTTTGGTTTTGGGTAAAAAACAAGAGGGATGTGATTTTAGTATAGATCTGAGTTCTGGGGCCGCGTTGCATTTTAAGAGTGGTCAATTGATGTATAATAATTATGAAAATGATGGAATCAATGCGCTTTCAGAAAGTGCAAGAATAATTAGGTATGGTCCTTCAAAAATGTTTATAGCAACAGATTGGTGCTTTCCATCTATGGTTCTGAAGGTTCACTCTGGGATTCCGGAAACAATCATAAGGGAAGGCGTTATTTTCTCTTATGATAAATCCAAGCTTGTATTTGGTGATGTAGAGTATGATTTTTGTGGTCATCAAAGTGGCTCTTATAATTTTTATCTAGACGGAGATGATTATATTTATCTCTCTAAAGGTACCTTTAGAACTCCTTTGATTGTTGTGGGAGGAGGAAATAAAATATACGGTGCGGGTAATTTCGGTGGAAATATTATTTTGCAAGATGAAGGGTCGTCATTTAATTGTAACTTGAACGGATTAGTAGTTGGTGATGTGATACTCAATGGGGGAACATTTGCTTTGGGGGGAGATTTTAGTTTGGGCTCTGATGCGGTGTTTGATGGAGCCGGGAGTATTGAATTATCTAATTATAATTTTGACTTTAGTGGATTGGATTCTACATGGACAAGTACCATTTTATGGAAAAGCGATGGTGGTGGTATCACTTTAAACTCTAATGTTAATTTATTTGGTCGATGGAATTTTGAGGATACCTGTGTAATAAATGGTAATGGTCATACAATTGATGTTGGAGAAAGCGGTTGTTTGATAATAAAGGAAGGGGTTAATCTAACATTAAGAGATCTTGTTATTCGAACTGTTTCTCAAGATGATATACAACTTTTATCTGATAATAGTAGTTTAGTGTTAGATAATGTTAAATGGGTTCAAGATACTGATATAGTATTTTCAAAAGGAAGCTTGCATTTTTTAAATGATGTTGATTTTATAGGTACTTACTCTTTTATATATGATAGTAGCCAAACAAGCTCTATAGGTGAGAATTCTAAATGGAAAATCACAGGTGGTATGAGTATAAGAATTGGGAAAAAAGTAGAAGAAGATTCTTTAGAGCCATTGTGTTTTGAATATAATACCTCTTCTTTTGTTTTGAATGAATGTTCTTTATGTGTTACTGGTTCGGGAATGAACTTTAAGAGGGGTAAGGTAGAATTGCATGGAAGAGTTAATCTTGATATTGTCGGGACGACAACATCTGATGGATTGATATTGGGCTCAGGAAATAAGGAAGATGATATTTCTATATATGTTGGAGCAGGTTCGGCACTTCATTTTAGAAAAGGGCAATTAGTTTATAAGAATCATGAGCCTGACTGTATTGTACCGCTATCTGCCAGTTCTAATTTTATTAGATATGGTCCTTCTAAGATGTACATAGCAAGTGACTGGGTATTTCCCAACATGATACTTAAGGTTGATTCAGGTAATCCTGAAACAGTTGTTGCCGAAGATGTTATATTTAAATATATCAATTCACATTTGATGTTAGGGTTTGCTGAACTAGATTATACCGGTTCTTTAGATTATTCTGGTGCGTTTTCTCTTCGGGGATCGGATTGTTTATATCTTTCTAAGGGTGTATTTTTAGCTCCTTTATCGATTTCTGGAGTTAAAAATAAAATATGCGGTTCTGGAAGTTTGGCAGCACCGATAGTATTGAACGATTCTGATGCTGAGCTTGCTTTTTATCTTAATGGAAGTGTCAGTAGTTCTATAAGAATGAATGGAGGTAAAGTAATTCTTTACGATGATTTATGTATGACTACGGGGGTAATGTTTGATGGTTCTGGTTCGGTAAATTTATTTGGAAATCGCTTCACTTTGGGGGCTAAGGATTTAATTTGGACAGGCACATTGCATTGGTCTGGTGGCGACGGTGGATCAATTGATATTAGATCGAAAATTGATCTTCTTTCAACGTGGACATTTACCGAAGATTGTTCGATAAATGGTCATGGTAATATAATAGATCTGAAAAATATCGGAAATATTGTAATAGAAGATGGTGCAACTCTTACGTTCAGGGATGTAGAAATAAGAGGTATTTCTAAAAATAATATTAGATGTCTAGGTGATAATGGTGCTATTGTTTTGGATAATGTTGCGTGGGTTCAAGATCATATTTATTCTTTTACTACAGGTTCATTGGATATAAAAAATTCTACACGAATGAGTGGTGAGGCAACTTTTTTTTATAATTCTGTAAAAAATCTTACTGTTTTTGAGAAATCATCTCTAAAACTTGATAGTGGATTTACATTTTATTATGATCCACCAAATGGGTTAAAGGATTTATTGGTTTTGAAAGATAAAACATCTAGTTTGATTTTAAAAAATGCGAATTTGCATACTTCATTAGTTGGTTTGGAGATAACAAAAGGGAATCTTATTATTAAGGGTGATTGTTGTTTTTGCGCAGATGTTGAAAATATTGATGAGGATTCTGTGTTGTATGGCAATATAACATTGGGTAGTGGGGTAGAAGCACAGGATTGTATGTTTCGAATTTCCGTTGGTTCGACACTTAGCATTGCTAAAGGAGAACTTTCTTATAATAATGTATTGAGTTCTTCTATAATTATGGAGAATAGACTTGCCGCTATTAAGGTTCTTCCTTATGTGAATTTACATGTAAAACAGGATTTAGATATTAAAAGTGGTGTTCTTTATTTAAGTGATGATGCGTTTGTTAAAACGGTTGAGGGAAAAAAGATTATTGGTTCTATATTTATTACTGAGTAGTTACTAATGAGGTATAAAGGTTTATTTCTTTTCTTTATTATATTCTGTTTATTGAGTTGTATGCATAAATTTTATTCTACAACAATTGGTTCAAATGTTGCCTCTTCTAGACAATTTAAAACTTTTTTTCCTTCTAGCCATATTGACAATAAGATGATCGGTTTTACAGTATTTGAAAACGGATTAACTTTAGAAGACTCTAAGACAACTTGTACATTTGATGCATTTTTTCCTATTTCTGGTGATATATCTTTGAATGGTGGGTCATTTTATTTAGCAAAGGATACGGTTTTTAAAAGTCCGTTTAAAATTGGTTCTGGAAATATTGTTGGTGCTTGTAGTTGGAGATCATTAATGTTTCCAGGAAATGTATCATATTTAAATTTACCTTCAGAAAATCATTCTAAAATACTTTTATTGGCTGATGAGGTAGATATTGGGCAAAAAGTAAACGCGATAGATTGGTCCTTTGATAATAATTATCTTGCGGTTGTTTCTAATGGTTCAGAAGGAACATGTGAATTGGGAATATATCACTGGAATAATTTAGAACTTACTTTGACTGCATCAGTAGATTTTAATACTAAAGATGTTCACGCAGTTAAGTGGCATCCTTTTGATTATTATTTGGCTATTGGTAAATCAGGAGCCGACGAGCTGAAAACATTTTACTTTGATACTGCAGAAAGTTCTTTGATTGAAAAAGATGGTAAAGATGTTGGGAAGGTTTATTCTATTGCGTGGCATGCAACGGGTAATCATTTATCTGTTGGTAGGTATAAGAATAATGAGTTAACAGTATATGATGTTGCCGAAGGTATGTTAGGCGATTCTTACTCTTGTTTGTTGTATACCAGCACATATGATGTTGATGTTACTGTTCAGAAACACGGAATGGACTGGAGTACAACTGGAACACATGTAGTAGTTGGTATATCTTTGAGCGATGCTTTTAGTAAGGATTGGTCTGCTATTAAAGTATTTGCTTTTGATGGTGACTCTTTATCAGAAAGTTCTTGTGTAGAGCTACCTGATAAGGGTTGTTCTGTTTCATGGATGCCGGATATGCCATGTATCGCTGCTGGATTTTATTCAGGTGAAGAGCGATTTAGAGTTTATAGTTTTTTCCCGGGAATGCTTTTAGAGAAAGCTTGTGCAAGAATAGATGAGAGAAAGAAGGTAAATGACATTGAATTTAATTCAACGGGGGTATTTGTTGCTGAGGTGATAAATAATACTTCTACTTCTCATGAGCTTAGGATTTTTAGTCCGGATTGTATTACTCAATCACTCAATCTTGTTGCCGGATATAAATCTAATTCAACATTAAAGTCTATTGCATGGTCTGGAGATGATTGCCACATAGCAATTGGAGACTCTATAGGTGGTTTGTATATACTCAAGTTTGTCGAACAGCCTTTGATTTTTAAAGATTTAAAACTATTTTTTAACTCTGATGTTATTTTTCGAGGTAAGGTTATTTTTGAGGGTAATTGTACGGTAAATGGGGGAGGAAATGTTTTTGAGTTTGGCCAAGGTGGGGCAATTGTTGTTGGTAGTGATAGCTCTTTGATTATGGAAGACATGAAGATTAAGGGCATTGATGCAGATGTTATAAGTTGTGTAGGCGATACTTCTTCAATAAAATTAAGAGAAGTGGTTTGGGTTCAGGATGGGAGTTATACTTTTTCAGTTGGGAGTTTGCAATTTGAGAATGATATTTTGATGGCCGGAGATTATACATTTGCTTATCAAACAAAGATGACGAGTACTTTGTTGAGTAAATCAACGTTGACACTAGATGCTGGTTTTACTTTTAGTTATGATCCAATACATATTGATTCGAAAAAATTGTTTGAGATGGCCGATTGCTCTTCTCATTTAATTTTGAATGGTGCAACATTGCACTCAACTGTTACTGGTATGCAGCTAGAAAATGGAAAATTGAAGGTTATGCGAGATTCCTATCTTTCATCTGAAATTAAGACAATAATTGACGAATATGAAAATGAAGTTGTCATTGATAAAGGGATAACATTTGGTGATAGCATCTTCTCAGACGATTTATTGTGTGAGGTTTTTAGTGGTGTTGTATTGAGGGTTATTAGGGGGTCGTTGAATTATAAAAATGTTCTGGAGCCTTCTTGGAAGATGCATAATATAACTTCTGTTTTACAGATAGAAGAAGGTGCACGTTTAAATGTCTATGAAAATTTGCATTTAGGTAATGGTAATATCGTATTTGGTAATAATGCTATTTTTGGTAAAGCGTTAGGCAAAGATATTGTTGGATCATTGAATCCTCAGGGTCTATTATTATACGCTAATATTTGATTAAAGGTAATTGAATGCTTATTAGAATTTTTACATTTTTGATTTTCATTTTACTTTTTAATAAGGGGGCATTTTGTATTGATATTGGTTCTGATATTGCAGTTAATCGCTTTAGTACTCAGCAAACGTTAAACAATGGAGACAGAGTAGCAGGCTTTTCTGTTTTAGAAAAAGGATTTAAACTTAACGGAGCTGCTACTTTTGATTCATTTTTTTCTGTTTCAGGTAATATTGAATTGCAAGGTATGGCTCTTACGCTTAACACAGATCTTTGTTTTAGTGATGTTTCATCTATAGTGACGCTGGGAAGTATAATTGGCAATAATCATTCTATGATTTTTTCACCAGAAATAAAAATTATTCCCGAGGAATCGGAGATTGGTTGTGGTTCTTTGGGTTGTCAAATTGATTTTGTAACAAATGTTACTCAGCCTGATGATATTTTTTCTTCCAATTGGTCTTTTGATAGTCAATTTATAGCAGTAGGATTGGATGCTCCTAGCTCAGGTAGTCGCGATGTATTAAGAATATATCAATTTAATGGTTCTTCTTTAGTTTTGAAGGATTCTGATTCTTTAGATGATAAAGATGTAAACAGTGTTAGTTGGAGTCCATTAGATTATTTTTTAGCAGTTGGAACTGCTGATGCTGGAAGTGTAAAAAAAGAAATTTCAATATTTGATGTTAATTCTTCAACTGGAGTTTTAACATTTGTTAGTGGTATTGATTTAAATGAGCATGTATATGCTATTGAGTGGCACCCAACGGGTAAGTGGATTGCTGTTGGGCAAAATAAAAGTTCTGAGGAGATAGCTGTTTATGGTGTTGATGTGCAAGGTAACATTACATCAACACCTGTAGCTACTTATAATACGGATGCAAGTGTTAAAAAGGGTTCTATTTCTTGGCATAGTAGTGGGGATTATTTAGCAGTAGGTTTAGATTCTGTAGCATCTAAAGAGCTTTTAATTTTGAATTTTAATCAGATTTCAGAGAGCTTGAGTCTTAACGCATCTGTCAGTGAAAGTTACGATGTTATGGCTGTATCTTGGAGTAAAGTTTCGCAAAATTTTTTGGCAGTTGGTTTATATGGCTCCAGTGGAGAGCTGGTCAAGATTTATGAGGTTGATTTTTATGGTTCTACTATTACCAAAAGAGCTTCTAAATCAGATATAAACGATTATGTTTTTACATTAGATTGGAATTCGCAAAGGAATTGTTTGGCTTTAGGGCGAGATTCCGGTAATGGGTTTGAGCTAAGAACATATTATTTTGATCCTGTTTCTTATTCCTTTGAAACAGTTTCTGAGTTTTCTGCTTCTAAGGATGTGTTATCTGTAAAATGGTCTCCTAATGGGGATTATCTTGTTGCTGGAGGGAAGGCTGATAGTCTGGAAGTGTATAATAATTTTGGTTGTATGGGTGGTGATCCAGAGTTTGTAGATCTAAATATATTATTAAGTGGAAATGTTTCCCTAAATAGTTCTCAGATAAAATTTAAAGGCGATTGTCTAATAGATGGTAGAGGAAATTGTTTATCTTTGGGTGGGACTTCTACGATTGTTATTGATAGTGGTTCAAGTCTTTGTCTAAAGAATATTACGGTCGATGGAATTACTGCAAACAATATACATTGTACCGACAATACTAGTACGCTTTCTGTAGAGAATG
>Ga0180433_10008204_pt1 | contig 13083 bp, 20 predicted proteins | sample SS_ome_8_FD_132980 | JGI IMG/M metagenome (GOLD analysis project Ga0180433, IMG submission 132980) | Hypersaline lake sediment archaeal communities from the Salton Sea, California, USA - SS_1_D_1 metaG | ecosystem: Environmental > Aquatic > Non-marine Saline and Alkaline > Hypersaline >... | reverse complement strand
GATTAAAAGGAAAATATGATGAACAAGTTAGATAAAATTTTAAATGAATCAAACCCGCTAAATGATGTTAATTTAGATTCACTAAAAGAATTATGGGGTAAAATTTATGATGGATTTCCCAATATCACGGAATTAGATCCAGATATGGCAGACCTTATAATAAGCACTGACATTCTAGTCTCGTTAATAGACCAAAGGGATTTGGATATCATCAAAGATTTCTATATAAACAACTCTGATGAAATTAAAAACGGAAAATATAGTGACGCAGATATCGAATGCATTTATAAAATTATAGCTATCATCAGGCTATTTGCATCTCAATTATCATTTTCGTTCAATGTGCTTGATGATTATATCAAGGTATTAGAGCGCAATGAAAATGTTGGTAAATCAATGTTAAATTGAGGTGACGATATCATGAAATTAGGTTATTACATAAAAGATAAATGCGAGACACTTGAAGATGTTGAATATATATCTGGCACTAAAAATTATAATTTAACACCAGATAGTAATGAGTATAATTTGCAATGGGCAGCAGAAGAATGCGCTGAACACGAATTTTATCACGTAGCGCTAATAACATGTAGTTATTGCAACGGCAAGAGGTATATGATAGATACACAAGGAAACGAGCACTCTTGTCCTATATGTAACGAAACAGGCAAAGAGAAATTTCTTCTTACATTAGAAGAGTTTTACTCATTGCTGGAAATACAGAAAATATTAAATGAAGCAAATAGCGAGGATAAATCTAATGATTAAATTTTACGTCAAAGAAACCATCTGCCGAGACAGCCAATGCGCCAATTAAATTTCATTATACTGAAATGGATAGAATCATACGGAATAGACGATCCTCATTCTGCCACACTTGCTGCTTTATGTATTGAAGTAGGAGCAGATGGAGTACCTATTACTAGAGTTCATGATAAAATATATAATATTGAGCGTGACTATATTATTGTTCCTGTTTATGATATAGCACAATGGTTAATTCTTAACTATTGGTATATTTTACAGGAGCAAAAATTATCTGAAAACGAAAAGAATCATATTAAAATAGATGATTGGTATTTCGCTCATTCGACAACATCTATTGGTGGGGGATTTGATTGGCCACTTACAGAGTTTTATGGCACAGATACCTCAATCCATGTGCATTCAGAAATCGAGCAAAAAGATGGCGTTTCGTTGATTCGTTATCTAAATAATATAGACATTGATATACCGATTATTGATTTTAAAGAATCTGTACATTGTTTTGTAAGTGAAGTATTGGATAGACTGTCATCTTGTTTTCCTAATCATGAATACTTATTTGTGCTGAAAGCTGAATTAGATAGAGAAATATTTACAGCAAAACAGATTTCATTCAATTTAAAGCAGTTAGCAGGATTCAATGGGCTTACAGATGAGGAAATAATCCAAAAGACGAGTATAGATAGTCATACTTATAATTTAATAAAATCAGAAAGAATGATATGTAGCGATGATATTTTAGAGTGTATTGCCGAAGTATTACATATTGATGTAGACGAATTAGTTAAGCCACGTAAACTATTAGGACGTTATGATGCAACAGATGAAAATGCAGTTGCATCTTATTGTAATGGTGAAATATCTACAGGAGTTTTCGCTAAGTTTATGGGAATAACGCGACAAGAAGCAATGAAATATTTAAAGGGACAATAAAAATGAGTAATCTAAAATTGACATTAGAGCAGATTAAAAAATTAAAAGAAAATAATCATTTGAACGTAGAACGCATGGAGAAACTAAGGAAAAAGTGTGTACTTAACTATCAAGACAAAACATTTGATGATAGATTGGATGAAACTATAACGGTAAAATTAAATTACAATGAACTTGAAGATTATAATTACATACACATTAGTGACCAAGAAAATGGCGAAGAATTATATCTTTCATATGAAGCAGCAGTGGCCATTGCAAGATGGATTTTAGGGGTTGACAATAAAGACAATAATAAGTCAGCAAAAAGTAAAAAATCTAAAAAATAACATATAAACTTGACTTATGTTATGACGTGTAATATAGTGAATAATTAGAGGTAGTTTTAAGGAGTAAATCGTGAATACTGAAAATTGGAAATTTTGTCCAAGTTGCGGAAAAGAAATAGAAAATAATGATCATAAATTTTGCCCGTACTGTGGTAAAGAATTTAATGATGTAGTAAAAGAGTATATTCCTTATCCTGTTCCGTATCCTGTGTATCCAGTGCCATACGAGGTTCCTCGGATTATACCTCAAACCCCGTGGATCGCTCCTGATATCGGCAACCCCGTTCCAGATCCTTATTATTATACAATTAGCAGTGCTGATTCTTTTTATGAAAACTATTTAATAACTAATTAATGCAGGATGGCAGGCTCTTCATAACGCTCCGTTAATCCACTCCGGCGCGTTGCCCTGTATCCCGCAATACAGGGCATTTTTTATGATATCAATCAGCAAAAAAATCCTTGACATATCAGTTAGCTTATGTTACGATGGGGTAAATAATCACAGGAATAAATAAAAATGAAATATGTCATTCTAATACTATGTTTAATCTCATGTAATTGTAGCCATAAAAATGAATGCACAAGAACAGAAAATGCAGATACTCAAGTATATTACTATTATAACAAAATAGATTTTACTGGTACGACATGTTATGAAATATATACAACAGAATTAAGGGAGGTTCGGATGACTCTACGATATTTTTATATAGAAAACACTGGGAAGCAATACACAGTAGTTTTTTTTGAGATAAACAGTAATTCACGTCAATTAATTATGATACAAGACTTATACGACGCCAAACGAGATTATAAAGCATACAAACAGATCGATAGTGATACTATAATGGTAGACGGGGCCACAACAAAGATGTTTGTATCTCCGAAATATCTTGCTGAATACTATGTTAGAATGAAAATAAATGCACCATTAGGATTAAAGCAAGATAAATGGAATGTAAAATATGGAAACAGCACCGAAGAATGCAATGACATGAGTAATACATATAAAATGACTCATCTTCTTGAAACGGTGAAATAAAATGGATTTTTCTAAAATACCATATCCAGTTCCAGCTATTGTCAAACAATTTTTAGAACATAATAGTTACGACGGTTTATATTATAATGGATATGCCGATGATATAATGAATTGTTTTTGTTGTCTTCCAAATATTAATCCGAATCTTTGCATAAAAGATGGTTGCCGTCCAGGATATAAAATCGGTATTCAGTGTTACGACAAAAGTATCGAGTGGGAGATCGGTGAAGAAGATATATTTCTTGATGATAGATTACCTAATGCAAAAGAAGCAAAAAAGAAAACCACAGAAGTCTTCTTTCCAAAGGCAACTCTTATGACAAATGAACGGAAAAACCGAAAGAATTGTACGAACACATTTTGAAAAATATAAACGAGAACTTCTAATAGAAGAACAAATTTCGGATAATCCTAAAATAAAAAAGCTCTTATCATCTGCCTCAAAACGAGGATACAGCAAAGGTCGTCCAGAATTCATAATTTCTTTTAAAACCAACACAGACCTTTTGATTGTCATTGAATGCAAAGCAGATATTCAAAAACATGAAAGCCCTGAATGCGACAACTACGCAGATTATGCAGTAGACGGGGCACTTCTTTATACCTCATATCTTTCAAAAGATTTCGATGTTTTAGCGATAGCAGTAAGCGGAGAAACAAAAAGAGTGGATAGAAGTGGATAGAAGTGGATAGAAGTACATAATGTATTTGGTAATCAAGAAGAGTATGAGCTGATAGAGGGATTGAGCGAATCATTAGCAAAGATGCTTAGAGTATTTACTGTCAATAGGTCCACTCATGAAAAAGATTGGGAATTAATTGAAAAGGCGCACTTATGGCTAAGAGAGCATGGGAATAAACAGTAATATTTTTTGGATTAAATTGAATTTATGTTAGAAAATATCAGGAAAAATTTTTTATTCATAAAGAGGTTTTGTTATGTGGAAATTAAAGGGAATATCTTAAATGAAAATAGATAATAAGTTTAACGTGGGAGATAGAGTTTATATAGTTAATAATATGATTGATCGTGGAGATGTTGTTTGTAGTAATTGTGAAGGTGAAGGATATATTTTTACGTGCAAAAATGGAGTATTTTCAAATAGTAAAGAATGTATTATATGCAAAATATATACCATAAAAATGTTGAAGAATGTATAATAGATGGAATAAATATAGCAGTCTCTTCTGTTGGAATAGATATTTATTATTGCATTAGAGGATTTGATGCTGCATGTAAAGAAAAATACCTATTCAAAACCAAAAGGACAGCACAAATATACTGCGATAATTTCAATAAGAAAAAGAATAAAATAAAACCATAGACGTAGAAGTTAAATGTTAAATTCTTTTGTTAAGGAGAGTAAAATGATTAAAGATGAATATTTCACTAAATTAATTAATGAAGCGGCAGATAAATCAATAGCAATGATTGTAACTGATAAATGGTTTTCATCTTTATCGGAGCGGTTTAAAGGCTGTAATAACTGCTATTGATTTTGGAAGATGTAATAGATGTGCCAATCTTTTAGAAGGTGTCGGTGCTACTGCTGATGATGCATGTCAAGCATTAAAAGATCAAATAGATCTCTGTGCTATTGAACTGAAATCTCTTGTCGATGATTTGCTGGATAAATATGAAAGAGAATAAAGATGTTATATTTTTCATGGTATAGATGGTTAATGTCATAAAGGAAAAATCAATGAAACAAAAAGATGTTTTTTTTAACATTAAACGGGGAAAAAGCTAATCCCAATATAATTGTAGAACCTATAGCTTACTTTAATATTGCCTTCAATTTAGACACCGAAAATATTGGTTATCCTGAATGTATTGAAATATTGGATGTTTTTATCATAGATGTATATAGTGGCAACCATAGAAGTCTTACGTAGTATAAGGGATTGTATTTATTCAAAAATTTTTATTCCTGGAGATGTTTACAATGAAGTATATGGGTAGTAAAAATAGAATAGCAAAATATATATTGCCCATAATGCTCGCTGAAAGAAAACCCGATCAATGGTGGGTAGAACCTTTTGTCGGTGGCGGAAATACAATAGATAAAATAAAAGGTAATAGAATAGGTTGCGATAAAAATAATCATGTAATTGATGCATTAATAGCGATAAGAGATGATATGGAATATTTACCTAAAAATAATACTGATTTTACAGAAAATGATTATAAACAGTTGAGGTATAACAACAATTATAAATATAAAGGATATGCAGGGTTTGCATTTAGTTATGGTAGAAAATGGTTAGGAGGATGGTGCAGAGACGGACAAGGTAAACGCGATTATGTAAAAGAAGCATATCGGAATGCTTTGCTACAAAGCCCAAAAATTCAAGATGTGATATTTATAAATAGTAGTTATCAAGATTTAATAGTTCCTACTAGTAGTCTAATTTATTGCGATCCTCCATATGAGGGTGCAACGGCCTATAAAGATGATTTTGATCACAAAGTTTTTGGCAATGGTGTAGAGATATGGTTACAAAAGGACATATTGTTTTTATAAGTGAATATAATGCACCAGAAGATTTTGAATGTATATGGTCAACGAAAATAGTAAGTAGCTTGACCAGAGATACGGGATCTAAGATAGGGATAGAGAAGCTTTTAAATATAGGTATCAATAAAAGTATTATATATTTTTTTGGAATTAATCGAGTATAGTATAAAATATAATAGAAAATTTTTAGTATAGTTAAATGTCTAGGAGAAGATAAATGAGAAAATGGAAAATAGTAGGTAAGTCTCTGTTTGATATTGGTGTTTTTGAGGGAGGGACAGGAGATGAAGCACTAGATGCCTTCGCTAGAAGGGCAGGGTATAATGATTTTGAGAATCTATGTGATGCCTTCGGCAAGATAGTAGAGCGATGTAAAACTAAGATTACTATTACCTAGATTAAAATTGTTGAGTAGTATATTAGATTGGTACCACAAGAACTATTAACTCTTTTACTACGTTACTCTCGATTATGTCACTATAAACCCTCCATTATATTACTCTCGACTCTTCTCCTAACTCTATGTTTTTATTAACAAATCTCAGTTTTTGGAATTTTGGAATAAAGTTTGTCATTTTGGGATAATTAGTAAACGGACAGGAAGAATTTTCCGCTGTACACCTGTTCAGCTAACTGGACTTTTGTATGGTGGTCTCATGTAGGCATATGCCTACATCTCCATCCATACTACTACCTTGTACCATATTCCGGGAATCCGCCGGCTCCGATGTCGCTGTTTATAGCCCTAAAAAAAATCCTGATCTGTGGCAAGGAGTATCGGTGTCTACCTCGCGGACCAAGATGCGGAGATACACCTCGCGGCGCACATCTCAAGGCGGCGCACATCTCAAGGCGGCGCGAGTTCGCCTTGACAACCTTATACGAAGAGTATCAATACAATATTATTGTACATCATATCATGTCAACCTAAAAAACTCCCCTGGCTTAAGCCAGGGGAGTTGAAGCGAAGGGAGGGAGGGATCTCCACTTTTTGGGGGCGCTACTCTTTATAAGTAGTCAAGCAAACCTTGACTACTTGAAAAATGATCAATTATTGAGATAGCTTGTCCAGTGCCACCGCCTCACCGGAGTACGCGCACGGATGAAGTCGCCCCGATCTAGGGTGATGTCGATCCGTACCGCACGCCGGTACATGTAGATCGCGCTAAGAGCTTGTCGCGCTCTTAGCATCTTCTCTCGACGCATTTCTTCTGATTTATCCACGACTTAGACTCCTTTCTTCGAAAAAATCCCTCCCCTCGGTGATGGGCGTCTATGTAGGATATCTACATACACTGTATATCAGACCGAGGGGAGAGGAGTATCAATCGGCTGGGGCGCCTAAGCCAGAGCGCCCCATTTGGTATGCTCTTTGCACCTCGAACCGGCAGGGAAAATCGATCACCATAGGTGTATGCTTGCGACCGTCACGCGGATCGTGAAGCAATACTCTTGATTTCTTGTAAAATACATGAGTATCATTGATCGTCATATTTCCCGCAGACTCATCTTTTTTGGCTTCGACCGCAAAAATGTCACCCTGCCTAAGTACCCGCTTTCCTTGATCAATCGCCTTGATCACCTTTCTGGGAGTGATCCAGGAAAGCGCATTATTGACTCTAGTGATAGTACCGGCGACTCGGATGGCCCACGGCCCACTATCGTCATGTCCGCAAAGGTAGGATAGCCGCGCCTGACGTGCACCAAAAGTGCGACTATATTGTCGCCAGCCCTCGCAGTGCAAAACACAAAGGCGTGACTTGCGCCCATATGGGCCATCCGTGATCCTGATCACCTCCTTGTCGTATTTGCCCTCGATATCTACTTCGCCGCCGCGCTTGAGGATTTCTTCGGCATAGAGGTGACACAGCCGCGATCGTGTTTTATCCGATACCTTCAGGATGTGATCATAGTATAACCCTGCTTTTTTCCGTCGATTGATGATCCTTTTCATCTCTTTCCTCCTTTCCTCCTTGTTAGTCACTCCGCTTCCTGGAGATCCAGCTCGGATCTGCCTTCCTCGATGGTCTTAGACAGACTATCGCAGAGGTCTGCGTAGGATGAATAACCTGCGTCCCGCGCAAAATTTTCTAGAGCCTCTCTCTCTGTCTCGCCCTCATACACTCCCATGTCCACCCATGCTTCACTGGTAATCTTAATTTTTTTCATCTCTTTCCTCCTTTTCTTTTTCTCGATTTCCCCAATCGAGCGCCGGATCTCCTGGTCCGGCGCTCTGTTAGAGGATCGAGATCACCGGCCGATAAAACCGCCGGAGGGATACAGGCTCGCGCTACTCTGTGTAGCGCGTCTCGCCGTGATCGATCCCGCCTTTGATGCGACCGTCAACTTTGCCCGGAGAGGGCAAAGTCGGCAGCTAAACTCACAGTACCCGGCATATCTGCAGTGTGCACGCTGGAGGGCCGCAAAATTGATTTGAGATTTTTCGTTGTTGTTTACTGACTTCATCTTTTTCTCCCTTTCTTTTTGCTATCTACCTTTATAGTATCGCCTAAAAAATGCTTTGTCAAGAAAAAATTATTCGCACTCGGAAACAAGGAGTTTTCCGTGCCTGTAGATCTCCAGACTGAAGGGCATCGATACATACACATCAGTAAGCGGATGATGCAAGGAGTACCATCTTGCCATCAGCCGACCGACGGACTCCCGTTTTTTGTTTGGCATATTTTTTGCTGTAACTGTGCCGGGGACATAGATCAGGTTTGAGGATAAGTATCTGCCGTACCTGCCGTACCTCGCACCCTTAGATCTCACGACGGTCCATCGCTCGCCAAACGCTTCCCATTGCTCAAAATGCCCTCTTCTCTTGATTTTCATTTCGTACCTCGCTTCCCTCGCTTCTCTCACCACTTTAACAACTCTTCGGCCGCCCGTCTTTCGCCCGCAAAAAATTTCCGGGCGCACTCACGCTGCGCGAGATACCTTGCCAGGTGAGCCTTGAGCGCCGCTTTTCGCGCTTTTGAGGTGTACCCATGCTCAGCGTTGTATAGCTCTCTAGAGAGATGCGATATTTTTTCGTCTAAGTATGTCGTTTTCATTTTTTATCCCTTTCTTTTTCAGCGTGACACTTATATAGATAGCACTTTCTATGCCAAAAGTCAAGGAAAATAAAATATGTAATGATATCGGGGGGTTAGCTTATCAAACCGGCGCTAGCTTGATCGCTTCAAACTGACAAACTCTGTCACTTTACGACAATATTTGTCACATGGCAACAAAAAACTCATTGATATCGGCGGGTTAGATAGAGTGACGGAGATTGTCACCTATCGCCGCAAAATGTCACTATCTTCTCCGGCGCCTATGTAATACAATGTAGGATAAAATATTAAAAAATACCATAAAACTCTAAGAACGCCACCATTTGCCCTATAAATGATCCTGCGGCTTACTCCTTACTCTGCTATTCGATTTTATTTTGGACGCCGTATAGAGCAATCTGTCGCGTCGTTTTTTGCCTACACGTAGCATCAATGTGCGTAGATCTACTACAATCAGCTTGGTTCCGTCAGAACTCATGGCAATCCACCCATTTTCCAACGATTTCCCGATCGGCGGCGCTACGCCGCCATCAATTCTTGCATCAATTCCACCGTCCGCTCGATATGAATTCGACGGCGGTCGGAAAGTGTGATCGTTTCGTTGCGCGTCGTCGCGGGGCGGTAGAAGTTGCGCAGTTCGTCGTGCGCGCGACAGAAGAGGCCTGCGGATAGGAAAGCGCCGAACCGCAGGTAGCCCAGGGAGGTTTTCTGCGGAAGTCCTTTCGTGTTGGCGGACGAGCATGTGGGACAAACCATAATCCTACCCTTCTTCATGCCCTGACCTTACACCCTTTCCTCTTCCCTCTCAACTCCTTAAAAACTATTGACAAATCGATAGAGATGTGCTATACTCACATATAGGTGAGAATACTGCAACATCGCACTTTGTCCTACACATGGCACCTTCACACCTACATCGGATCACATAGGTGAACTCTGTAAGTGCCAGTGAGATATGGTCCAGATCCGATATTTTTCTCATTCCGAAATTTGCCAGCCAATTTCAATTTTTATACTATTTATTCCCAATAATGAGCTTCAGTTTATCTTGTCAACAAAAAAAATAACGCCCGATTAAGGGCGTTAAAATGATGATGTAATTAGATAATTAACTCAGTACTACAGCTTCCAAAGTGACGTATTCTTCATCATCGGTATTCCAGGGGCAGGCGAGATAAATAAGGAATACTGATTTACACCAATTATCATTGTCGTTTACGACTGTGTTATCGAGGAAGTTAAATTTAACCCCCCATTCTCCGTATTTAATATCAACCTTTACTCCGTCAATTGTTTCGAGTGCTTTTTTTGCATCCCATTCTTGAGGCGACGGAGAAAGCCGATCGCTGTAGTCGTCGCAGAGTTGATCTTCATCGAGTATGCTAATATTGAGATTTAACTCCATGATCTTGTTGATGAAAATCTGGGAAACGAGATCTTTAAGGTGTTTTCCGCATTTGTAACCCTCACTCTCCATATCGAGGATTATGGCGCCCTCGTTGCCCTGCCCTTCCAGCCAGGCGAGCTTTGCGGCTTCGATCCTTTGGCGCTTTTCTTCCTCGCGGGCCATAGATCTCTTTCTGTTTTCTTCCTCCTCTCTGTCTTTCCTTTGCTGTCTTTCGGTCCTTAGCGCCTCCTGCCGTTCCGCTAAATCGTTGAAGACGGCTCTATCTTCCTCCGGTAAAAGATGAAAGTTATCAAGCCCGTATCTAAGGCTACACATATTGAATAGTGCCTCATCATTAGTAGCCTCAGCTACAATTTTCTGAAATTCCGCAACGACTTTATCCTGCCGCGCCTTTTCTTCCGCACTTTTTTCCCGTGCCAACCGCCTTATTGAGCTGATTATCTCGTTTTCTGTTATGCCATCAAGTGTTTCTGGAAATTTTACCTCACCATTAAAGGTGATTGCTCCCTGTAAATACTCCCTTTCCTTGCCCGTCAACTCGGTCAGAGGTATATCTACCTCATACACCCCTGGCTCTACTCCTGTGGCTACAAACCTACTTTCGATGCTTACCTCGATTGTGATCTTCATAGCACTTTCCCTTTCCGCCCTCCGTGAGAGCTTGTTTGGTTTGTTTTTTTGTCCATCTAATTATCAATATACAGGATCATCGATCGTTTGTCAATGATAAAAGATAAAAAAAGAACAAATAAATAAAAAATAGTTGGTATAAAATATGCAAGGATAAAAGAACAAAAAAAACAAACTCTATAAAAAAGACCAATGTTTATCCTCCTTTAAAATTTATTATTTATCTTTTAGTTGGGTTACTAATTCTTCTCCAAGTTGACCGTGATATTTGGGGAGTATTTTACAAGCTAGCCATACTTCGCCATCTGTAAGATCACGAGTTAGTGACTTACTCGCTAGTGACTTACCAATACGTGTATCAAGTCCGCTAAAGCCATGACCGTCTAACGCTATTGCTCCATCACATACACTCGCCAAGTACTGTAACCCTGCTGTCGCAGCTTTACGCTGTATTTCACTAGCAACCGGATATTTTTTAGGAAAATGAGATTTCTTAGTGGTAGGTGTAATAGATATTTTAATTTCTGTGTTTAGATCTAAAGCTTTGTCACTAATATTCTGTTTTTCTACCAGTTTTTGCGAGATATCCGCATCTAGTGATCCGTCTAAAACTAAGTGTTGTATTAATACACTGTTGGTTTGCCCTATTCTGTGTGTCCTATCTTCTGCCTGTGTTATCCATGCCGGAGTCCAATCAAGTTCTGCAAAAACGACATGACTCGACGCTGTAAGCGTTATTCCTACACCTGCGGCTTTAATTGATCCGATAAATATTTTACAACTCGGATCATTTTGAAATTTGTCAACAGCATTTTGTTTTTCGTCGTTTTTGCTTTCTCCGGTAAGAGTGACAGAAATATCGCCAAAATGATTTTTTAAGCTGTTTATCACATCTCGGTGATGTGCAAAAACTACTATTTTATTGATGTCATTTTCAAGCATTTCTTCGAGGTGTGTGATTACGGCCGGTATTTTTGCCAGCGCTACTTCGTGTCTTGCTTTTGCAATTTGAGTAAAAGCAAGTCTAATTTCGTTTTGTAGTTGATCGACTATCTTATTATACTCTGTTTCGTCTCCTGTGGCATGAGCAAGAGACTTTTCATCTTCAAGTCGCTCAATTTTTTCTCGATGTGCTTCGTACGCTTCCTTTTCCGCAGCAACCACTACACTGGCGCCATTAGGAGGGATGACAATTACCTGCCGTCGCTTGGGGGGGAGTTCAGTGAGGACATCTTTTTTTAGTCTTCTTACCATTACATTAGCACGTAGTTTCTCTTGCAGCTCATCAAGATGGGACGATCCACTAAAATCCCAACCGTACCGTGTTTGATGCGCCGCACAATATCTTTTTGCGTAAGACATAAAGTTCCCAAATAACCGGGGGTCAATTGCGGCCAATAACGTCTGTAATTCTACCGGTTTGTTGAGTATGGGTGTACCGGTGAGAAACAGACAGAATTTAGCGTGGTCTTTGATGCCTTCAATTTTTTCCTTTTTCTTTTTATCCCAGTATCCTAGAGCTTTTTTAGTGCGCTTGGCTTTCGGGTTTTTCAGCATGTGCGCCTCATCCACGATCAACAGATCCCATTTTTGAGAAGTGAATTTTTCCCCATTTTTATCTAATCGATCATAATTTACTATTACTATATCAGCGTTAAAATCATCATTTTTTCCGTCGATTACAGAGATGCTAAATTTTCTAGTCAGCCACTTTTCAGCTTCACGTTGCCAGTTTAATCGGAGGGTAGCAGGGCAAATAATCAATACTTTTTTTATATCCTCTTTTAAATTTATGTATCCCAGAGCTTGTATTGTTTTTCCTAATCCCATCTCGTCAGCTATTAATGTAGCTGGGCGCTTACTGGCATAGCCTATGCCAGCTTTTTGGTAGGGCAAATATTCCAGCTTTTCAGGAGCAGGAATATTTATTTCCTGGTTATCCGTGGCTTTTGATTCTTCTATTTTTTCAATGTATTCTTTCAAGGCCGCCTCTGCTTTTTCGTCTGCATAATCTTTCAGCAATGCCGCTTTTTCGGGATGAGGGGTCCACCATACCTTACCTACATCAGCTCTACATGCTTTGCAGTTATTATGGCAATTGCCTCCGTGCCACCAAAAGCCAGCGCGTTTAGGAATGGCTTTAGTGTCATATCCTCCCTCCCAGACGAAAACGCCTTTATCACAGGTCAATAGCTTTTCTAGCTTTTCTTTTGTCATCTTTTTAATCTTCTTGGTTGGTTGTTTTTCTTGCCTCATACTTACCAATATAACCGATCATCGATCGTTTGTCAAGAAAAAGAAACAAATCTCTATAAAATATTATAAAGTTTTGCCTATAATAATGATTGCAAGCTTCATGCCGAAGTTTTTTATTGACAGAAATATGTAATTAATG
>Ga0180433_10008203_pt1 | contig 13084 bp, 5 predicted proteins | sample SS_ome_8_FD_132980 | JGI IMG/M metagenome (GOLD analysis project Ga0180433, IMG submission 132980) | Hypersaline lake sediment archaeal communities from the Salton Sea, California, USA - SS_1_D_1 metaG | ecosystem: Environmental > Aquatic > Non-marine Saline and Alkaline > Hypersaline > Sediment... | reverse complement strand
TTGGCCGCCAGTCGGCAAACGCCAGGCCAGCCACTACAAGGACGGCCAGTGCAACTATCATCGCTGCTTTGCATCCTCTTTTGTTCATTGCTGAACTCCTTTCCTTACAATTAGGTTTGTGTTGTGCCTTCAGCCCCGACGCAGGGGCCTTTTGCAAGTCCTATCGATAGGGAAGAGTCCGGCCGTCAGAATAACCGCGACAGCCGAGCCTTCATGCCAGAGACCAGTGTTTTCCACCCCATTCGGGCAGCCCAGTCATAACTGCCCATTGCACGGTCTATTTTCAACCGTGAGGTAAATGATCCGGTCAAGTAAGTTCTATTATTGATAGTGCCCTAAAGCCCAGATTCGTAACGCGAAAATTTCAAAGGCAGAAATTTTGTTGCTCGCTATCCATTCTTTCCTGGCTGCCAACCCGCAGTCCACAAAAACGCTCACAACAATTCGATCTGTATGAGCATCCTCCGGATGGGCGATACCAGAATCACGACTGTCAGGAGGCTGGCTGGCGTGACTTGCCTGTCCGCTGTGAACGCCGCTTCTTGCTGTTTGCTGCGCCGGATGTCCCCTGCTCGCCTGCAGAATTCTTTTTGCCGGCTTGATTCTTGGAGTTTTTTTCAGCCACTGCGGACCTCCTCTTTCATCACGCAGTATACCGAAATCTTGAACGCGGAGCAAGCACAAATGCGCACAACGTAGACGCCGAAAGAAGTGTCAAGCCGTATCTGGCGAATTCCTAAAAGCTTGGTCTTTCGAAAGCCGTTCCTCTGACTACGATGACTGCTGCAGGAAGGGCACGCTGGAGGTCTTGCTCTTGGCATGATGATTGCCTCGATGGTACCTTTGTGAGGCTCTTGTACATAAAGATATCGATTCACATTATGACATCGGGACGCACCCATAGTACGGTCCGAGTTGAACGTCTTCAGAATACGTGCCGTAAGACGTTGCTACTGGAGTTCTACTCTTCACTCGAAGTGAAGCTTCGGGCTAATGCGTCATTCTGATGTCCAAAGATAAGTGTTACATTAATAGGGATTACCCACAACTGCGGTGTAGTTGAGATTATGACTGCTACTTAAGAATCCTGATCGAGCATAGATGATAAATTACGCCTATTCAGCTCTTCACGCGCATAAGTTCTCACCTTAGAGAAATCCAGTGTCAGCTTATGCGTGTCCATAGTGCCATCGCCGTCGGTATAATAAGAAGAAATTCGGTCTTCAAGTTTCGTACAGATCGTCAGGGCTTCATCCTTCACATCAGTAATGCTGGTTTCGAGAATTGATTCAATAGCAGATACTACATTGCCAAGGACATGTGAGGGATAATCGGATGTTGCTATCCTGGCCAACAATTCAACTGCTAAGGGATCGCCTATCTTGCCCAAAGCTTCTGAGACGAGCTTTAGATTGTTTTCGAAACCTTGGTCGATGCCCGGCCACTGTGTGGCAAAAGACAAAGAAGGACAGGACCTGAATTTTTCTTCCCACGAACAGAGAAGTTCTCTTATGGGTGCTGCTGCGGCCTTTTCTTGGAAATCCCCCAGGGCAGAAGCAGCTGAGATTCTATCCGATTCCTTATGCCTTGGATTACGCAGAAACTTCAGAATCGGGGCTACTGCGCGACGGTCACCTATTCGGAGTAAAGCATGAAGAACGCAAAAGTGTTTTATGGCACTGGTGCTATGAGGATTTTCATATGCCTTAATCAAGTAGGGTACAGCAGGAGGCCCAAACAAGGCCAGATCATAATCAAAATTCCCCGGACATCTGGTGTTTTGTGAGAGTAGCGTATCAAGTGTGTCGATATTGCCAATTCTTGCCAAGGCCTCTACGGATGCGTCCTGCAGATCATCAAATGTGTCTGGCTCCTTTTTTGCGTGAAGAATAGTAATGAGTGGCTGGATGGCACGTTCATCACCAAGTTTACCCAATGCTAGTGCAATTCTTGCTCGGGCGTAACACCGTTTGTCCTGCAATGCTCGTATCAGCGGTTCCACAGCTTCACTGCAACCCATATCGGCCAAGACTGTAGCGATTGCTCCAGTTGTCAATTTATGTTCAAATTTCGGAAATATATGATCAAAAACACGAAGCAAAACAGTGGCGGCCCTGCTATCGCCGATTGCACAAAGCACTTTAGAAATATTCGATGCATACTGGTCATTTGAATCTGTTATTTCGATATTCTCTAGCTCTTTGATAAGAGGTTCAAGAGATAAGGCCTTCATTTTGATAAGAGCATCATGTATTTCTGAGTACGGGCGTTTTGATTTAAGTGCATTCATTAGCATATGCACAGATCGACTATCGCCAATTTCACCAAGGTCAAAGGCCGTATCTCTACTACGCTCTAGAGCATAGGCAATAGCTTCATGCCCAATAGGACCTGTTTCAATTAGGGCACGGATAATTCGTTGTCGATGAGCCACAGCTTTCGGCCAATCTGTTCGTACTCGTCCAAGCATCCGCCATAAAAGTCTCTTCGCGGCTTTTCTTTTGATCTCGTCTCTCGTTGCTCTTAGACACTGTAGGTACCAATAGTCTCGAATCTGGCTCATAAGCATATGCTTATTTTCTCCACGATACTGCACTCGGGCTGATAGAATAGCTGTATGGCGTCAGCAGAAATCAGATGAATATAGCTTCATATCAGGAAGCAATTTCGACTGCTTAGCAAACCAGTAAACGTCAAGTAAATCAACTGCAAATGAACGCGCTCGAACCGCATTATCTCTTTAAAAACAATACGTTTAACCGCGACTTCCCATGTGGCGTCATAGTCGACACTCCTACACGCCACACAGTCAATAATACCACATTCGGGGCCTCGATTTCAACCGGTCTGGTCACCAACATGGCCAGAACGCTTCCCAGAGAGGTCTGCCCAAAATGCAAGTTCGCCGAAAAACCAGCATTTTGGCGTGTCTTCGACGCAGCTCGATCGGCGATTTCCTCTGAGCAGTATGGATCCTCGCTATATAGCCGGTCATCCTGTCCTCACAAGCTCCGGGCCGGAGCGTCTGCTTGCCGCGTCTCTGCCCTACCGCCGTACAGCCCGGCAATGCGGCTGAAGCAGTCAACAAGGCGGTCAAACAGCCGGCCGTTTTTAGAAACGGTCTCCTTGTTTGACCACGCATGTCCTGTCCTCGAATCCCTACGACAGACGCTTCACGTAGACGTAGTAGGCCCCGCGTGACGTGCCGTCGGCATCGACAAACCAGGTTTGCAGCCGCGTTTTGCCGGCTTTGAGCTGCGCCCTAAATGCCACGGAATGTGCATCGCTGGGAATGGGCATCGTCGTGTCAACGTCGGCAATCTTTAGCCTGGCTCGCACGGCGTTGATCGCTTTACCGCCGGGGATGCCGGCGTTGATGGGTTTGTCTAATTCTTTCGGCCAGCGTCGCAACTCGAACTCATATACGCCGTCGCGGGCCACCTGAACGGCCCAGAAGCCGTTCGCTTTGGCGGCGTTGCGCACAGCACCTTGACTCCACGGCGGATTCGGACAATGCCAATCGTGGGACATCAATCGGGTGGGATTCTGTTCGTCCGAGCCAATGACAATCTCGCAATACTCGTCAAAACGCTGTGAAATGTCACTCCACCACCGGTCATAAGCGGCGCGGAGTTCTGCAACAACGTCGCAATGCTTGTCGGCGATGTCCTTCTTCTGGCCGGGGTCGGCTTGTATGTCGTAGAGCTCTTTGCCGTTGACCAGCCGCCAACGCTCGGTCATGACCGCGCTTTTGCGCCACTTCTGTGGATGCTCAATCCGCTGGGAATGAACAAACAGAGTACGGTCGGGCCAACCGGCGGCCGGGTCTTTCAGCAAAGGCGCAAGACTGTCGCCATCAAGCTTGGCGCCCTGCGGCCGTTTGAGCCCGCACAGTTCGGTCAAAGTGGGCAATAAATCGATATGTCCGGTGAGCCGGTCGATGTCCTTTGCTTTGGCAAGTCCGCCGCCCGGCCAACGGATAAAACACGGCACGCGGTGCCCGCCATCATACTCCGAGCCTTTCTTGCCCCGCATCCCGGCGCTGTCCCCCGCCGAAGTACCATTGTCGGTCATGAAAACCACGATTGTATCCTGATGCAGACCCAGGCGTTTCAGGTGGTACATCAACCGGCCCATATTTTCATCGATATTGGTTATCATGCCGTAGAATCGAGCCCGATTTTCGGGCACGCCTTCGTCGAGATACCGCTTGCTGTACTTTTCAGCAACGTTGTAGGGACCGTGCGGCGCATTGGTAGGCAGATAGCAGAAGAAAGGCCTGTCCTTATTGGCTTCGATAAATTTCATCGCCTCACGGAACCATACATCGGTGCAGTAGCCGTCAAACTTTTCCAGCTTTCCGTCACGTAGGTACGTGTCGTCGAAGTAGTCGTTGCCCCAATAATCGGGCCCTTGTCCGACCCCTCCGCCACGGTGAATCAATACTTCACGAAAGCCTCTGTCTTGCGGCCGGAACGGATAGTTGTCACCGAGATGCCACTTGCCGAAGATGCCGCAGCGATAGCCGCTGCGCGAGAAGACGTCCGCCATTGTCACTTCGTCCGCTCGCAGCAGGGATCTGCCCATGATGGTATGCCATACGCCCGTTCGTGAAGAGTATCGTCCTGTCATCAGAGCCGAACGGGTGGGCGAGCACGTCGGATCAACGTGGAAATTCGTGAGCCGCGTGCTTTGCGCATGAAGTCGGTCGAGATTCGGCGTGCGGATAATCGGATTGCCGTGACAGCCCAGGTCACCGTAGCCCTGGTCATCGGTTATGACCAGCACGACATTCGGTCGCCTCGGCTCCGCGGCAATGAGCTGCGCGATACCGGCAGCACTTGGTAACACTGCTGCGGAGCCCATGGTCTTTAAGAACTGTCTTCTTGTTTGCCTGCCCATATATGTCCCTCCCAAAGTTATCGTGTGCGAAAGGCACTATTTCGTCGGCTTTTCCGGGCCGATTGCGAACTGCGTGAAATCGCCGAGGTCAAGCTCCGCAATCAGCGAGTGAATGTCCTCGGTGGTGACGGCATTTATGGAGTCGATGTCCTCCTCGACCGTACGGTACTGCTGCAAATACTGCCAGTTGGCTCCGAGACGCATGAGTCGGCCGTGTGACAGCTCGTTTTCGATAACAAGTGTACTCAGGGTTTTGTTCTTTGCCTTTTGCAGCTCATCCTCTTTCACGCCGCCCTCAGCGAGGTCCGCGAAAATGCTCGTGACGGTATCCAGGACCTTCGGCACGTTCTCTGTGCTGCATCGAATGTACGTGCAGAACACGCCGGTGCCGTCCATCGGGCCAAATTGCAGCGATGCCGTCTCGGCCAGCGCCTTGTCGATGAGCTCCCAGTAATATCGCGAGCCTACGCTGTCCCCGACAATCGTGGCCAAAAGGTACGCGGCAAATCTCCGTTCGTCCTGTGCCGGGACCGCCGGACTCATCAAACACAAATGCTCGTAGGTCAGGTTCGACTTCTCGATTCGTTCCTTCTTCTTGCTGCCCCGGCAGGGCTGCACTTCTCTGCCGGCCGGCTGTCGCTGCCACGTGCTGCACGTTTTCTCCAAGGCAGCGCAAATCGCCTGCCAATCGAAATTGCCTGCGCAAGCGAACAGAAGATTGTTCGGCCCATAGCGTCGCGTAAAATACTCCCGCATCTGTTCGGCGGTTAGACCGTCGATGCCTTGCTCTGTGCCCAGAATGCTGTTGCCACAAGGATGCGTGCCAAAGTGCAGCTTTCTGCACCGGTCAAGGACGTCAAAGGCGGGCGTATCCTTGTACATAGCAATTTCTTCTTTGATGACCTGCTTTTCCATATTAAAGTCGTCATCACGAAGGGCCGGCCGCATCAACTCTATCCATATCTTTGTCACGTCCACCGCGTACTCCGGCAGGACCGCCGCGTGGAAGATCGTGTTCTCCCAGCTCGTGCCGGCGTTATATTCGGCGCCGAGCTTGTCAAAGGCCTCATTCACCGCCGTAGCGCTATACTTGTCCGTCCCCTTGAAGAGCATGTGCTCCAAGAAATGGGACACGCCGTTGATCTGCTCGGTTTCGTCTCTGGAGCCGGTCTTGACGAAGAACCCGACCGCGACAGACTTGGCGGAAGGGTTCAACTCGCCGATTACATCCATGCCGTTGTCTAAAGTTTGTTTCTTGAATTCCATAACGCTCTCTACGTGACGGCTATCTCCTTCGGCCCGATGGTCACGACCGTGAAATCGCCGAACTTGTGGTGCTGCAAGAAGCTCACCACAGAATCCACCGTGGCCTGTTCGATTCTATCTTTGATTTCATCCAGGCTCCGGACCCGTCCCAACAGATAATAGTCACTTCCAATTCCTCCCGCCCGGGTGCTGGTAGACTCGCTGTGCAGAATCAACGAGCTTTTCAGCCCGACTTTGGCTCTGTGCATTTCTTCTTCGCCGATGCCGTCGCCGAGCCGATTGAATTCGCGCATAATAACGTCCAGTGTCTCCTGGGCCTTATCCGGCGTCGTACCGGCGTAACACATGATGCCCGCGACGTCCTTGAGTCCGTGGTACCGCGCGCCGATAGCGTAGCACAATCCTCTTTTCTCGCGCACCTCGGTGAACAATCTAGCACTCATTCCTCCCGAAAGTACGGACACCGCCACTCTGGCATTGTAATAGTCCTTCTCCGGTGGTGGCACCGTCCCGGTCATCACGCCGATATGCACCTGCGCGGATTCATTCGTGATATGCGTATACCGGGCCGGTCGCGGCCCAACCGCCAACGGTTCGAGAGCCTCTTCATTATCGGTGTCGAACAACTTTTCCATCTGCCGGCACACCGCATCAAAGTCGAACTTGCCGGCGACGGCAAAAATCGTCTGCGACAAGTCGAAGCTCATCCCAACGATGTCTCTCGCCCGTTTAGCGGAGAGGGACATTAACTCGTCGACCCTGCCCAAAGTGCTTCGCCCCAACGGAGGCGGATAGAATTGTTGCCGCAGTTGCAGCATCACTTTCTGCCGGGGGTCATCATCCAGCGCCTGCACTCTATGGACAGCCAGTTGCCTGGCCAATTCAAATTGGTCCGGCTCGAGGTTGGCTCGAAGGATAACATCCGCGTACAGGTCCAGGGCCTGCCGCAGGTGCGTCGCCTCCAAAGCCGCCCCCACGACGGTATGTGTGGTGCCGACCGAATGGGTCCGATGCAGGCCCAATCCGTCCATCGCGTCACTAAGCTGGCGCGAGTTTTTGCCGCCCGCCCCTCTGAAGATCCAATCGGAAATGACGTTCGCCGCCCCGCAACAACCTTCCGGTAATAAAGCCGCTCCAGCCGGCAGCAGAAAGCCAAACGCCACCGACTCGACGTCATCCATGCGCTCGCCGAGGAGCACCATGCCGTTTTTCAACACGTGCTGAAACTGCTGCTCTGCCATAGTCCACTCTGTCAAACACCTGCATAAAAAGAACGCGGATTCTATCAGCAAGCAGGAACGTTTGCAACCGTTGAATTCAAAAGAAATTGGCAGGGCTTCCTACTCCGGCGCGCCCTCCGCCGAGAGGATTGCCCCAGCATGATGATACGGATATTACGTTGCCTTATGCCCAGTTATGGCTGGGGCAAACCTGAAAGACGTTTGCCGTGCAACCCTACCTGGTGTAGCTGACGGCAGCCGGCATGATGCAATACCCACGAGGCTGGACGCTTATGCAACCGCGGCGGCTTCCTCCTCTACGCCGAACTGGTCGAAGCGGACGCTGATCTTTTTGCTTACGCCCTGGGTCTGCATGGTTATTCCGACCAGCTCATCGGCAATGCTCATCGTGCGCTTGGCGTGCGTAATAATGATAAACTGCGAGTCCTTCTGGAACTCTCGCAGCAGCAGATTGAAACGCTCGTTGTTTGCCTCGTCCAGGGCCGCATCGATTTCATCGAGAAAGCAGAACGGCGAAGGCTTCGCTTTGAAAATGGCAAAAAGAAGTGCGATGGCCGTCATGGACTTCTCGCCGCCGCTGAGCAACGATATGCTTCGGGTCTCTTTGCCGGGCGGCCGGGCAATGACCTCGATTCCCGCCTCCAGGATATCTTCCGCTTCTTCGAGAACGATGTCTGCTTTGCCCCCGCCGAACAACTTGCGGAAAATCTGCTGGAAGTGAACCCTGATTTCCTCGAAGGTCTGCTCGAATCTCTCTCTGCTCTTTTTGTTTAGCCGGGCGATGAGCTGCTGCAACTGCGCCTTGCTCTCGTTCAGGTCCTGGACCTGGCTGCTCAAGAAGCTATTTCGCTCTTCAAGGCTCTCCTGCTCAGCGATAGCATCGACGTTTACGTTGCCGAGCCTTTCGATTTTGGCGCGCAGATCGCTTATTTCCTCTCGCACGCCTTCCCAATCGACCTCATCGTCGGTATACGTTTTGTATGCTTCGGCCAGGTCGATTTGCAGTTCTTCCTGGACCCGCTCGGTGAGAGTCTGTCGTTTCACATCCACCTGGCTCAGCTCAATTTTCAATTCATTCGCTTTTTCCTCCAACTCGCCCTTCTCTGCGAGCTGTTGCCGAAGTGTTTGCTCGATTTCATTTTGTCGCCGGCCGAGTTGCTCCAGTTCCCCGCACAAAGCGTGGTTGTTTCTCTGCTTGTCTTCCTTTTCGGCAAACAATTCCGATACGGCTGCCTCACAATGAAGGATGTCCCTGGCGGCACGCTGCATCTCGGCGGCGGAATTCTGGATTTCTGTTTCTGCGGTCCGGGCGGCGGCGCTGCTGCCATCCACCTGATTCTGCGCGTTCAGAATCATCTGTTCCAAGGCCTTGCTCTGCTCGGCGGCCTGGCCCAGAGCGACTTTTAATTCCGTGAGCCGGTCCATCTGTGCCTGCTGTTCGGCCTTGCGCTCGGCGTATTTTGTCTCCAGCTCCTCGATACGTGCGGAGCGCTGCTTGTTGACAACCTCGATCTCCTCCAACTGTTGTTTCGATTCGTACTCCTTCTGCACGGACTCGGCGATTTGTTCCTCCAGCATATCCATTTCGCCCGCTATCAGCGGCTCTTCCTTTTTCAGTTGCTGGACGTTTTGCTCTATCATGTCGAGCTTGGAGTCTATCTGCATCTTTTGCGTGTTAGCCTCGTACACGGCCGTTCGCAAATCCTTGCAGAGCTTTTCCAGGTGGGCTTTCGAATGATTGTTGCTCTCGATTTGTTCCTGCAATGCGTCGATTTCCGACGTGATGCTCTCGATGGTCCCTGTCAACTGGTGCATCCGGCTTTTGCGCGATATCAAACCCGCCGTCTTTCCCAAGGGACCGAGCCCGATGGCCCCATCGTGACCGAGGCACTTGCCGTCCATGGTCACAAACTGATAGCCGCGCTTGACGCTTTCCGGTAACTTCTCAGCCGCATCGATCCTGTCCACTATGATGGTCTTGCCGAGCAAGCGCCAGACGAGAGGCGCGTATCGGGGATCGCAATTTACAAATTCGGCCAGCCTTCCCTGTGCCCACTGCAGAGCGGAAAAATCACCCGTGTCGGCAAAGGGCGCAACGCAATCCAAACAGATAAAATGGACCCGTCCCTCCAGTTTCTCAAGCGTATTGGTATCGGCAAGCAATCTGCTTCTGTCATCGACCACCACGGCATCCGTTTTGCCTTCCAGAGCGGCCTCGACGGCATTGGCATACTTGTATTCGGTGGACAGGATTTCCGCCAGCACACCTCGAACATAGTCCGGCCTCTCGGTCGTATTCGATGTATTGCCCAGGAGTTTTTGTACGCCGCTGTTCAGGCCTTCTCGCCTCTTTTCCATGTCCTCGAGTATGGCCAGCTCGCCGTTGAGTGTACTTCGCGTCTCTCGGCTATGGGCCAGCCGCTCTCTGTCCCTGGTCAGTATCTCATCGACCTGCTCGATCTTCTTTCGCTTGGCCTCCAGGCTGTCGTGCAACTCGCCCAGCACTTTTCCCACATCGTCCCAGCGAGCCTTGTGCTGCGCTTTTTCGGTGAGCAGCTTTTCCAGCTCCGCCTTGGCCACTTCAGCACGGCCCGAGAGGCGGTCCTTCTGACTGGCCAAGTTATTGCGATAGACCGAAATGCTCTGGATCTCATTGTGCAATTGGGCCGTTCGGCGGACAATGTCGATGATACCGGATTTGTCATCCTCCAACTCTGCCTCCAGTGATGCGCACTGCTTGCTTATCTCCTGGATATCGCTTTGCAGCTTCTCGACAGCTTCGGTCTTGGCCTTAAGGTTGTTCTCGCAGTCCACATGCTGGCTCTTATACTGAGCCAGGCTCCGCTCCAGGCGAGCCCTTTGTTCCTTCAGCTCATCGATCCGCCGGGTGGCTGTGTCCCTTCGCTCTTGCAACTCTTTGATTCTGGCCTGCAGAAATTCGATCCGCTGAAGCTGCTGCTCGATCTTACTCTGGATCGAAACCAGCGTATTGCCGGTCGCACTGAGTTCGTGCTCCTTTGTTATTTTCTGCTCGCCCAGTTGGCTGACCAGCGCATCGTTTTTCGCTATTTCCGTTGTGACCTGCTCCAGTTGCTGCTGTAATTCACTCAGATCATTTTGCTTCGTGTTCCACTGGCTGTCATAGTTTGCGTATTCGGCCAGCGAGTAATTGACCTGCAGCTCTTTGAGCCGTTCGGTGTACTGCAGGTAGCTGCGGGCCTTGCCGGCCTGCAACTTCACGCTGCGCAGTTGCCTTTGCACCTCACCGAGAACATCGGCAAGTCGAAGCAGATTTTGCTCGGTTCTTTCCAGCTTGCGCAGGGCCTCCTTTTTGTGCGCTTTGTACTTGCTGACCCCAGCCGCCTCCTCGAAAACGACCCTCCTATCCGTTTTCGAAGCGCTGACCAGCCGCTCAATTTGTCCTTGCTCGATGATCGAGTAGGCCCTGGTGCCCACACCTGTGTCGAAAAACAGCTCACGAATGTCCTTCAAGCGACAAACCTTGTTGTTTATACGGTACTCGCTCTCGCCGCTTTTGAAGATCCGCCGCGATATCTGGACCTCGTCGGCCTCAATCGGCAATCGCGCCCCGTCGCCGTTGTTGGACAAGAACAAGCTGACTTCCGCTGAGCCCATCGGCCTTCTGCTGCCGCTTCCGCTGAATATCACATCGGCCATCTGGTCACTTCGCAGGCTCTTGGAACTCTGCTCGCCCAGGACCCACTTGACCGCGTCAACAATATTGCTCTTACCGCAGCCGTTGGGACCCACCACGGCGGTAACGGACGAATCGAACGTGAACTCGGTCTTGTCGGCGAAGCTCTTGAAACCATTGACTATGATCTTTTGCAGTCTCATCGTTTTCCTTACGTGGTTGGCAGCAAGTTCTGCATCCTCACGGTCTGCTGTGTACGTACACTACGACACATAGGCGCAATATGCACTATTATTGTCGGCTAACGGTTTGCGATTTCTTGACAATTACCTGGTTTCCGGCAGAGGTCCCGCGCGGAACTGCGCTTCGACGGCACCTTTTGCAGACATCTGCTGCAAAAGGGCGACCATATCCGCGTAGGAAACGCCCAGGCCCCCACGCTCTCCTCGCTCCTTAAGGGGTTCGTCACAAAGCACTTGAATGATGTCGCTCAGATTGAAAGAGGTCCGCAACGGTCCCACCAATGCGGGCCGTGCGGGGTGTTTACGCATCACGGAAACGTACTTCTGACCGGCCGCAGAGTTGACCATAATACTGCCGTCGGAAGATTCCACGAAAACTTCATCGCGGCAGTAAAGTGGTGCACCGAATAGCACGATTCGCGGCTGGCCACGGCGGGCAACGAAAATCGCCTTGTGCGGCGTCTGTGCGATTTGCTCAAGATAGAAACGACGCCCAACGAGCCTCTGGGCAATAGCGATATCGTTTAGCCGCCGCAATTCTTCGTACGCAGCCAGCGCTATCTCAAAGTCATCGTCGCGCAGCAGCTTCCGCGCGATAGCGGCTGCATCATCCCGTTCGGCCGTCAGCACAATCGCCTGCAGGGCCTGCACCCGGTAGGCCGAGGTCCTGTCTTCGGCGATCCTTCGCAATACCTGCAAACCACGCTCGCTATCCAGCTTCAACATGCACCGGCCGGCTCGCAGACGCACCTCTTCGTTGGACGAGTTCAGCAGAACCGGCAACGCCCGCAGGCTCTCGTGCCCGATGGCCTCCAGCGCAGCCTCGGCCGCGGCCTTGTCATCGGCGACAGCAAGCTCCCTGATGTGTGCCTCGATTCTCCGCGCGATCAGGACCGGGTCCTGTCGCAGATACATCGCCTGCACGACCGAAAGGAACCACTGCTGTTGTTTTCTGTACTGATTGGGCACTTTCAGCTCCACTTGGCTGGCCGTGACCGCCGTGGCAACATCAGGACCGAACGGCTCGTTGATGCGATTGCGAATATCGCTGGCCGTTTGAAAGTCGGGCTTGGAAAGAATCAGACTAACGCTGTAGTCTTTGAGCACATCCGCACCGGCCAGAACGTATCCGGCTGTTCTGTTCACCCTGCCCGGACCCAGCTTATCAATGTACACCGGCCCCCCGGCCTTGGCCACCGTCGCTGTCGCTACGCCCAGAGTGCCGACGGGCCTTAGGTCCGCCGTGTACAACCAGCCGTTCTCCAGTGAGGTCGTCCGCGTGCCTGTCAAAGCAGCGACTCGCACGTCGAATTCCTGGTTCTTCGACGCCCCTTCCGGCAGCGTCGCCTCCAGCCGCACCACCGCCGTATCCCGACTTCGCATCAGTTTCTCGATATCCAGGCCGCTGTCGCGCATTTGGGCCTTGATGTATCTCTCCAGGTACGCCGTGACGTCCGGCGGCGCCATGATCGAGCCGGTTCCCGTCAGCCCGCCGACCAGGCCGTAGCCTTCCAGGGCAACGGCTCCGGGCTGCACGACCTGCACTAAGGAGCCGATGGTCGTGCCCAGACCCTCCACGTCGGCCGGTTGCTCGGCGCTCGGCCCGCCACAGCCGGCTAAGAACAGTGCAGTTAATGCGGTGATTATCGGAACGACAAGTTTTTCGCGGCTCAACATCATCAGGTTTATTCCCAAAAGGCACAACCTGTCCTTGTACAAAGGGATTTGCGCTTCAATCTGCCGCACCATACTACGCGCCCACACGGCTTCTGTCAAGC
>Ga0180433_10008202_pt1 | contig 13085 bp, 10 predicted proteins | sample SS_ome_8_FD_132980 | JGI IMG/M metagenome (GOLD analysis project Ga0180433, IMG submission 132980) | Hypersaline lake sediment archaeal communities from the Salton Sea, California, USA - SS_1_D_1 metaG | ecosystem: Environmental > Aquatic > Non-marine Saline and Alkaline > Hypersaline >... | reverse complement strand
GAGAAAGAAAGAGAGAGAGAGAGAGAGAGAGAGAGAGAGAGAGAGAGAGGCGCAATTGCCAATAAATAAAAAGAAACTCAAAAGAATGCCCAATTTCTAAGACAAAAATTCTCTGTTTTATTGATAAACATTTGTTACACTTGCTCCACCTTTTGGGCCAGTGACACGATCTCCCGCTGTACACTGATCATGGTTTCACCACAGTGATATCCACGCTCTTCCACACAAATTAATAAATTTTGAAAGAATTCACTTGCGCTTAAGTCCCCACCGCTTTGTAGCACAATTCGTAATTCACGTGCTATTACAGAATGTTTTGAGTTTTCATGAATTCGGTAACATTGTGCGTCCTCAAATTTACAGTTGTCGCGATAATTATGTCCACAACGATAATTGCGATTCCATGATATGAGAAATTGTCCAATCGCCTCTTTGATGCGTAGTTCACGTATCTCATGGGGAGCATATTGTGGTGTGAGGGACGCATTGCTTGGTGCTTGAAGCGATGTGGGGTGCTGAGAATTCAGCTGATACTGTAACATTTGCATTTGTTGTAGTTGTTGTAACTGTTCTTCAAGCGCTTGGTAGCGTAAGTCTGGTGATGTTTCGTCGCGTTTGCGCTTCCGACTACCATTCCCTTGGTAGACTTTATCTTGTAGTTCCGTAATGCAACTGGTGTGGCGTTGATAACGACGGTTAACTTGAGTTCGGAGATCTTTCAGTTCCTTTTCTTGATCATCAAGCCGAGTCACCAGCTTTCGCACTGTGCCACCAACATAAGAGAGAATACTGTCTAGCTTTTCATCAGTTGATCCGGACAATATTGGAAGGGTTGCAAGTGGCGAGTATGTGGGCATTGTTGGTGAGTATGGGGAATTTGTTGGTGAGTATGGAACGAAGGCAGAGGCTGAAGAAGAAGAAGAAGAAACTGCGGGGTAATCATCATAAGATGGCCGCGAAGGACTATATGACTCTGATTGGAGCGAATACTGCTCTGTTGGCAAAGGAGCAGACAAAATAGACGCAGAAAAATTGTTGCATGGTGGAGAAGAAGGTCGATTGAGATCCTCCTGGCCTTTGATATTGCTCAGGGAAGAAAGCAGCTGGTTCAAATTGTCTTCATTCATGACGAGATTTTATTCTTCGACTTGTGAAATCTAAAACGAAAAAAAAGATTATAAAATTTGTTTAAACGGATAGAATACTTTATTTAATAATTATAATAATATTTTATTTATTGTGTGTGACTAAACGAACAACAAAAAAAAAAATTAGATATAAATGTTCTTACCCTGGTGCTAATACCACTGTTCGGCTATCTACAAACTATTCTACCAGCCGGTGGCATGTTGCGTACAAGTAATAACAATTGTAACAAGTCATTAATTGGTTTTAAAGAGCACAGTTGCTCGGCTTAGTAAGGCTTCAGTTTCAGTTGATGCTGTACTCCTTGAGGCAATCATCGACTTGTACCTGGTAACAGATCACGCAACAACAGACGAGCCTTTGTCTACCGCGTCGGTGTACATCAGACTGTCTGTCACCCAGCCCTAGTACAAGTCGAAATTTCCACAGTTCAGCTTAGCTTCGCCACGTCGTGGGAAATCTCTTCACCTTTTATTGCTTGGTCTGTTGTCAAATCAATGTTCATGGCCATAGAAACAACCACACTTGATTCTTAAGATCTGAGAACACTTTGACAATTTGTCATAAGTATTAGTAGAGCCATGGGCACAGTAATTCCCCATTTTTTTTGAGAGATAGCCAATTTCTTTTTTTTTTTTTTTTGTTTGTTTGTTTGAGAAAATAATGCAAATTCAAATTTATAGTGTAATTTTTAATTACACTATACAATAAGTTAATTGAATATATTTTCCATTTAATCCACCATAATAAGCAACATATTCTGACAGTTTAGTTGAATGATTCCAATATGGTTTACTTTTATCATATTTGTTAAGATTACCATTTTCATGCTTAAAGATTTCAATTTGCTTATTACTCTCTCCAAGCTTATTAACCATCATAGTATTAATAAGCTCACCAATAGTTCTATTGGGATTATATTCCTCCATCCAATTTGGACCTTTTCCTGGAATACCTATAATGCCAATCCAATAAACAAGAACCTGTATCATTTTATATATATAGTTTAAAATTTAATTAATGTTCAAATATTATTAATTTGAATTTTTTATTTATTATTTTGTTGTTGGTGGTTGTAATCAAACGGATAGAAACTAATATGGTAAAAAAGCCTTATTTTGAGTATGTTGTATTATTATGGAGGGAGTAAAAATGCTATGCTCAAGTATCAAATTAAATTGGTGGGAATAAAAAAGAAAGGTTTAAACAAAAACCATAAAAAAGATGTCTGCTTCCACCAATACCGACCCTGTCGATGATCTTAGAAAACGTTGTAATATTGAGGTTGGTCCAATATCTGAAAAGGCTATAGATGAAGAGTTATTCAGTATCTTAAATTCCATGGGTATGGTTACTTGTATGGAGGCTGATGGTGATTTGTACCTAATCGAGCAACTAGCAAAGCAATACAGATTAACTGATGCACAAATTGAGCAACTAAAGCATGGCAGTATTGGCTGTGAACCATTAAGGGTAGTTGCAAAGCAGAGCATCAGAAGCAAAGAAGTGATTGGTTGTATGTTAGAGGAGTACACAACTGATTTAAGTGTTGGGGGGACATTGTTTCAAAGCACAGATATTTGTTCGGAGGGCAAAATGTGTTGTAATCTACACATTACACAAAAGGGTATAGTTAAAGTACTTGATCAACATTCAGTACCAGAGGATACTATTATAGCCATCGGGCAACAGATTAGGGATGATATTACAGAAGCATTTTCAGAAGCTTCGAAAGACATGGATGACCCGGATGCAGCCGAAAAATTCGTTGAATCCATCACTGAAAAGATTAGCGATAGAGAGGCAATCACACAGCAGAATAAAATGAATACATCAATCGTGACGCATGCATTTACTAGCCAGGGGATTTGTCTTCGACTTGCTAGAGGCGCGTGTCTCGTGTCGAATAATAATTGCGAAATTAAACAAGAAGGTAGCATTCGGTTACTTGCTCAAAATATTGTTGGGAATAATTTGAATGACATATTAGGTCTCCCTGGCGTAGGCAATTTTTTTGAAGATTTTGTCCCGCCTCCCTCAATACCACAAGAACAACAAGACAATGCTAACCTGACAACAATAAAAAAAATACTAAAACCTCTAGTAATAGTTACTTCAGCATTCCTTGGTCTAACAGCCGTATACTGGATTATATACCGAGCTGTAGTGAAAAAGCCTGGTTTAAACACCATTGGTCATGGTGTTGGTATTATTTTATTACTAGCAACTGCAATTGCTGTGGGATATTTTGGTTGGGAATTTATTCAAAACATGCAACTACCAGTCAATTCGTCAGAAGGGCCTCAACAAGCGAGTAAGGCCTTGGCTACTGATCGACCTGAGGTGCCAGATTGTTGCATTTGCAGACAAAAGAATGGGGAGCCGGTTGCTGGTTGTGCGTTGCATGGCCAGAGCTTAGTCCGTAGGTTCAATAAACAAAGAGCTTTGACATCACAAAGCAAAGCAGCTAAGCAATCTAGATTGTCTCGAAATTTAGCTTTGATGAAAAATGCACCCTTATATCGTAACTACAATCAAGCATCACCGACAATGAAAAATTATCAAGGATCGGTTTGTGGACCTTGCCTTGGTTAACTAACTAATTTTTTTTTTTGGGGGTCAGAAAAAAAAAAAATAAGTTTATAATTACAAAAACGCAAAACTAAATATGAGTAGTACCTATCATACTTCTTCGGGAACGGGGGGGATTGATAACCCCACACATACCATGACCGATGAAGAAAAAGCTAAAATAAAAGTTGATGACTCATGGAGTGAGTGTACTCGCCAATACGAAGCTAAACTTGCAGCAGAGCAACAAAATCCAAATGCTGCACAGACAATTGCTAAAAAGGAGGATGAGGCAATTGGGAAAATGTTACATGCATTAAACATTGGTTCTTGTACTAGGGCCACTGGTGCGGTCGTGAATGCACTTCCTCCGCTTGGGGCGGGGTTTAATTATTCAACAGGTTGTGAAAGTATTGCCGTATTAGCCAGTACTTTTGTAAAGACAACGGATATATTTTCCTGTACCTCCAATCTTGTTAGCAATAAGGTCAGTGTTAACGGAAGTTCTGATCAAAAAGTCATATATGATTTTGATGAGGGAGCAGAGATGCATTGTGAAAATTGGAATGTGAATCAATCAGCTGGCTTGAAACTCATAGATAGTACCCAAATTGCTACCGAATTGGAGAATAAGTTGACAGCTGAAATGGTTGCTGAAATTAGACAAGCAATGTCGTCACAGTCAGAAAATAAAACTGACTTTTTGGGCTCAGCTGATGGACAAAAAACCCTCGAAAGAGCACTGGGTGTTATTGAAGATAAAGCGTTTGTGAGTTCAAACAATAAAGTTGCCAATAATATCGTGAAAACGCTAACAACAGGGCAGGAGATTCGCATCAATTTAGGTAAAAACGCAAAAATATATGTGGATAAAGATTGCAAGATTAAGCAATCTGCTGCCATTGACATTGCAACCCAAAATTTACTAACAAATCAAATTACCAATACACTTGATGTGTCCAGTTTAAGCGATTTTTTTAGTGATCAAAAGCAGGAGAATAAGGTCCAGGCTGGGGGGATGGCTCAATTTATTGGAGCCATGATTGGTCTTGTACTTGCTGTTGCTGTACTTATTGGTATTGTTGCTCTTGTTTTTGCGAAAGTAGCTACGAAGGGACCGGTAGGAAAGGCAGTGGAAATTGTGATTATTATAGGTATTTTGATCGGGGGTGGTTTTCTGGGATATTACATTTACACAAAATTAAAGCCATCAGAACAACAAGAATTTATTACCCAAACCGGGGGCACTGGGCCTGAATGTGATTGGGTTGAAACGACTACAATATCAGATGGCACCAGTGTACATACTTGTAGACGAATGAAGTGCCACAACTCAAAATGTGATGCTGAGTGCTGGGATATATATGACGAAGTAGATAACCCAAGTAGTACTAGCACGGATACAAAGAAAATTAAAATCTGGTATCCTAATCCGAAGAAACAAGTGTGTGAACCACAAACCGGCACATTCGAAGATGGTTGGGGTGATGAAGATTGGGATGTTGAGAATACCACAACTCATAATTGGGATGGTGAGAATACCACAACTCATATGACAGCTACAAGCACATAGTAAAAAATATTTATACATACTCAAAAAACAGAACATACAAGATATTTTAAAAAAAAAATGAAGTGTGGAAGTTTTGGTGCAACTGATTGTTTAGAACCATCTGCAAGTATAATTACAAAAGAAGATGTGGAAGCCAATATTCCCAACATTTTATCTAAGATGGGAATATCTTCATGCAAAAAGGGAGAGAGGTACATATACGCCTGGCCTTTTATTAATGATTCTGCATCAATAGAAATTGGGTGTGAAAAAATTACTGTTATTTCTGAAAAATATTTGCAATCAACTATGGTTGTTCAATGCATGCTTCAATCAATTTGTGTGACTGAAATCACAAATGCGTCAAGTGTACAATATGTTGAAATTATACTTGGTCCTGGATCCATCATGCAGTGCAATAATAAGTTTAGCATTACACAAAGATCCAAACTAGATTTACTTCAACAATCAGTAATTACAGCGGAGTTCAAACAAGAACTGGCAAACTCCATTGTGGATGACATAGAAGATATTTTTAAGGAGTTTCAAAAGGACACAGAGGGGTTTCCAGGGACTCCTGAGGGCGAAAAAGCAATTAAAGATGTGTTAGATCAAATAGAAACATCGGTCACCCAAAAGGAGGTAACTGATATTGTCAACACTGTTATCGCAAATGCACAAGCAGCTCAAACTATTAAAATTGAGCTAGGAAAAAATGCCTGGATTTCTGCAGCCAACTGCTTTATAACACAAGATGTTGTTATTAGATTGGTTTCACAGTCCATGGTTGGCAAGATTTATGATAACTTATTTGATATGCAAACTGTTAAGGATTTTTTTAACCAAGCAGGCAAGTACGAAAAAGAACACCAAGCACCCAAGTCCTTTCTATACGAGCAATTTATTTTTATTGCAATTGTTGTCTTAATGACCTTGTTGGCAATTGTTCTCTTCTTTGTAGTTGTATTTGCGTTATTTCCATTAAAGAATATAAATCATACCAGGGCACCAGCGGTTACTAGTTATACGAGCCCAGATCCGACGATTGAGAAGCCAGAGACTAAAAGTCATGCAGGCTCCTGGGTTGCGGCTATTTTAATGACCCTTGGTGTTCTCGGCTTAGGTTTAGTAGCTGTATACTGGGCTTATCCTTGGTGGCAGAACACTTACAAAGATCAGGTGGATACAACTACACCATCGGAAACCTCGGAAACCTCGGAAACCTCGGAAACCTCGGAGACCTCGGAGACCTCGGAGACCTCGGAGACGTCGGAGACCTCGGAGACCTTGGAGACGTCGGAGACCTCGGAGAGGTAAACGTTTTTTTTTACGAGAAAGCGCAGGGAGAGGTAAACGTTTTTTTACGAGGAAGCGCATGATTTTTTTCCATAATTGGTTTAGACTTTTTAGTTGCTTTTTTTTTTCCTGTTTTTGATGGCATTAAAATTATGTACTTTTTTTTTTCAATGCTTTATTTTTTTTAGAGTGATGCCACTTTTGTGAGCAAATGCTAATAATTTTTTCCCATGATCCTCAAAACCAGGTACTGAGCTTGATGCATCTTCCAGAAAAACAACATCTTTTATTCTTGTTTTCGGCCAGTGTTCAATCAAGTCTCTTAAGGTGTAGTTGACACAATGCGACAAGGCTTCGCCTGTTACTACCACTCGGTCAAAGCGCTTCAATTTATTAATGAATTCATGGTTTAATTCGGTAGAACTATCTTTTTTAAGTGGGATCTCAGCCCTAAATGCAGAGTAAAATTCAGTGTACTGGTTTTCACCTTTTGGTACATATGACACCTTTTTACCAGTGGTTTCTTCCCAGTTTCTAAGATATTCTTGTAATTCAGTTACAACATTATGTCCGTTAGTATCTTCAATCGCATGATAGGGCCACACTGTTATGCAATGTTTTCCATTTTTTTTCAATTTCTTTGCGTATTTTAAGACATAACTTGTTAAATTTGATTTAAGTGGCTTCCATTTTTCGCTCTGTAGGTCTCCCAGTGTGATTGTGGTAAATGGACTAGGGTGTCTTCCGCGATCATCAACCCAGAAAGAGGGCTGACCAATATCATAATGCTGATGAGTGTCCAAAGACACAAATATCTCATCTGGTTCATGGTCCTTTAAGTAAGTTAAGAGGGCTGCCATATCTTCATTTGCGCCGGGAACTGCTAGTGCGCCTTGTGCCCGCAACCCAGATTTTGCAGGGTAGAAATCATTTTGCGGATCAATAATAAAGAGTGCTTCTGAACCTTTCACAGTATTGTTTTTTTCCTCTGAATTGGTGCTCTTTTTTTTCGGACTGGTGCTGTTTTTCTTTTTGGAACTAGCGCTCTTCTTCTTCTTTTCTGGGGTTTGTGGTGGACTAATACCTTGAATGGCTTTTGATTGAGATGGCATCGTGACAGATTCTGTTAGTGGGTTTACATGATCTAAATCCGACAAAGAATAGTCTTCCTCTGAGTCGGAAAATATTGATTCATCAGAAGTCATGATTTTTTCAGGTAGTTTTTTGAGCAAAGGCAAATAAAGTTTTTTTTTTTAAATAGCCACACCATGGAAACAAATAAACTCGACAAGCATAATAAAAATCTGATGTACAACTGTGCACTATATATTGCTTTAATTGTTCTCACATTACTTTTGATTATTTGTGTTTTGCTTTATGGGTACGGGGGTCCGTGACCTCGTTGTAAAGTTTGTCCAATAATACAAAAAAAAAGCAAAATCAGCAGTAAAAAAAACAGGAGATAATTTAATATACCACAAGACTGAAGATAAAAAAAAAGGAACAATACAAACAACAAAAGGTAAATAACAAATACAACAAAAGGACAATAACATATACTGATAACCCGATGAATTTACTAATCATAAACAATTGGACATGTTTTTCCCCAATAACACCAGATCTTCGCTTTTTTTTTTGGGGGGGGGGGGCCTTTTATTTTTCAGGGGGGGGCCTTTAATGATTTTATTCGAGAATCGCCAAATAAACAAATGATGATAAGCCTGGATACTAAGGCTCCAGTAGCAGATTTTGGCTGGACGAGGGATTTATAATTCAAAAAGTAACAAACCCAATAGGAGTTGGGATTTTAATTATGGATCTTGAACATGTTTCGCCAAAAATGGTCTAATAAAATTATATGGCGATAATAGAACATTTGTTTCCGAATGTTGAAGCTAAATATGTTGAAATGTATAAACAATAAGGGAGGTGGTACATAGAAAGCTAATAGTTCAAGACACCTCTATTTTAATTTCAGTTATATCACGCAATGAAATAAAGGCACCTTTTGAACATGAGCCAATACAATTTGTGAGGAATTTACATTAATTATAAAGACGATGGTTTCTCAACTTGTTTTACGACCTCCTCCTCGCAGGGTGATCAGGCATGAATTCAGCCTGTAGATGGGTATCTTCTTCTACCGGGTTTTGGGGGGTTTGGAATATGACAACATATACGGATCAAAATCGGAACGGTCTATAGAGTTCAGCACGATTTTATTACGTATAAGCTAGGAAGACGGAAATACCAAAAAAACAAAAAGTCCCTTAAAAATTATACAACCACTCATCGTCCTCAGATTCGTCTTCGTTTGCAGCTTTGTTATCTATAACTCGAATAACAAAGGCCTGGAATTTTTCACATTTTTTATCAATTAACTTACCAATCAAGTGCTCAACTTTGGCACAATGGTCCACTGGTAAATAAACATTGCGATCTATGACTCTAAATGCAATTACAACTTCTCGCAACCAATTCTCATTCTTCATTGGTTGTTCCAAGGCAACCCTTAAATCACAAATTGCACTCATTCTTTATTTTTAGTAATTAAGTTTAAATATATCCTTTAAGTTCTAACAACCAGTAGAGATACGCAAGGGTTCTGTTTGGTCGTCGTCTTTGACAAGTCTCTGGGCCCACAAAGGTATATTAAATTACGAACATTATCAGGTTCTTACAGCATATTCTACACTGATAATCATATTAATTATTCATAGAGTCATAATGTTCCGAATTTTATCATCAAAAATTAAAAAATATATATAACTAAATCTTTAACTATTTTCTATCATATGAATCATAGTTGTTAATAAACCATTGAATTACTTTATCAAGATTATCTAACATATTATCTATAACAGGAAATTGTATGTCTTCATTATTATAGATGGTCATAAGTTTAGAATTCGAACAAGGTTTCTTTAACTGACCATTGCCTTTTTCTTCATTTTCAAATTCAATTAAAACTTCATCATTCAGTTCTCTGTTTACTTTCTCGGCAATTGATTGGGCAAGTTCACATATTTTTATACTGAATGATTCATTCCCTGATACTATAAAATCCCCTTTATAGCCTTCTAGTTTTTTATTACAAGCAAAATCCATAATAATCTTTGCAAAATCTTCATCGTATAAGAACATCCTTTCAGGTTGTCCATTACCCGGTAATTTCAATTTCAAGACAGCTGAACTTTCTCTCCTACTCTTTATTTTTTTAATACATTTATGAATAATTGCAGGAATTACGTGTGCATCTTCTATTTGATAATTATCACACTTGCCATATAAATTTGTAGGTATAAAGTTTACATATTTGTAATACTCAGATGATTCATTTATAAGTTGAGAATAAATTTGACCAAAACGTTTAGCATAAGAATATCCTGAATTAGAAATATGAGGCTCGCCTTTATGTATATATTCTTCTAGTAATGGATAGTTGGTATCATTTGGAAAAATACAAGTTGAAAGTATGTTAATTACTTTTGTTATGCCTAATTCCGTACAAGCTCTTAATAGGTTCAAATTAATACTTACATTACTATCAAACATCTCAAGATTTTGGTTCACATTTTTAAATAGTCCTCCTACATTAGCTGCTAAGTTAATAACTGTGACATTAGTTTCTGTAAATTGTTTTAAGAACTTGTATACACTGTCATATTTTAACATATTCAGCTCTCTTCTCGTAGTCCATACCCATTTATAATTTTTTTCAAATTCTAAGTCAGTAAAACTTCTTTCTGTAACCACTCTCTGTAATGCGGAACCTACCATTCCATTGCTACCGGTTACAATTACATAACATTGCTTACTATTCATATTTTAATTTTACAGCTAAATTTATTTTTACATACATATAAAGATATTATTTTATTAATATCTAAAATGAATAAAGTCGCAATAATTACTGGAATTACAGGTCAAGATGGTTCATACTTAACTGAACTATTGAACAACAAAAGGTATATTATATATGGAATTATTAGAAGAAATTCAAATATTAATACAAAAAGAATAAACCATCTCTATAGATATGAATCAGATAAATTGATACTTAGATATGGAGACCTTACTGACCAGTCTTGTATGATTAATTTACTTAATGAAATTTATACTAAACATAGAGAACTAGAAGTACTGGAAATATATAATTTAGGTGCTATGAGTCATGTAGCCATATCTTATGAAATACCTAATTATACAGCACAGGTAGATGGTATAGGTGTATTAAATATTTTAGAAGCTATTAAAACATCGCCTCTGAAAGATAAAATTAGATTTTATCAAGCATCAACAAGTGAATTATATGGAGATAATGACACTGTACCCCAAGATGAAAATACCGTATTTATGCCTAATTCCCCTTATTCAATTGCAAAACTGTATGCATATCATATTACTAATGCATATAAAACTGCATATGGCATATTTGCTTGTAACGGAATTCTATTTAATCACGAATCCCCAAGAAGGGGGCATAATTTTGTTACACGTAAAATTACTAGGGCAGTAGCTGCAATCAAGTATGGTAAACAAGACTGTCTTTACTTGGGTAATATGGACTCTAAAAGAGATTGGGGACATGCAAAAGACTACGTTCAAGGAATGTGGTTAATGTTACAAACTGATAATCCTGATAATTATGTACTTGCTACAGGGAAACAGTATACTATAAGAGAATTTGTCCAAAAATCATTTAAAAAAATAGATATTGATATTACCTGGGAAGGAGAAGGTATAAATGAAGTTGGTAAAGATATTAATACAGGAATTGTCTATGTAAGAGTTAATCCAAGATATTTTAGACCTAATGACGTTGGCAATTTATTAGGTAATCCTGCAAAAGCAAAGAAGGAGCTTGGATGGACACATCATTACGATATTGATGCTCTCATTAATGAAATGGTAGATTTTGATATTTCACTTCAACAAAAATCAAATAGTAACTAATTATCTAATAGTTAATAATATTAGATAATTAACCTCTTTGCCTGATTATCTTGATTATTTACTCTAATAAACTCAACGTTCTTACATGATGATGTAATATTTTTTAGCACCTACATATGTACGTGTAATCTTAGTCCGCCTAAAATAATCAGCTAACATATCTTTTTACTAAACCTCTATAATTAAGTTTTTACTACCTTACCTTCCTCTGTTCTATATACATTGAAATGTCCATTATGTTTAACTATAGCTTCTCAGAACTCATTCCATAAAATAATTTATATGTTCCATTCTCTTCTTCTTATAATATCTCCACCGCTTTCATAATGCCCTGTCAATAAACTTCAACACAATTATAAACTCTGCCTGCAGTGTCATTTTTTTTTTAACCCATTTAATTAGTTTTGAGTTGAGTCGATAAGAACACGTCTATCTCTCACATCCAACAATAGGGGGCTACATCTTGCCAGCAGAGTGAACAGCATCTTGTTGACGTTTTTCCAGCGTACACTGGTGTGTGACAGTTTTCACACTGTGGTATAAAAGCTCTTATTTTGTTTTGTATTGCTGGATCCAGACTTTTCGCGTGGGCAACTTTTCTGATGGTCTCACATACTGGCTCTGGTACATGATTTCCCCTTGGTCTAAGTGTACACTTTGTCTTTTCTGGACCTAACATTTTTTTTGGTGTTATTTTTGAGGCTGTGCTGCTCCAGTACAGGCTATATTCAAACAATCGGACAAGAAATTATAGCAAATATCGTCTAATTTTTTTGCTGCAGTTTGTATAGATATCCTGTCTAATAATACCTTTTTTTCTGTCTCTTTTCAAAATAGATAAGATGTTTTTTTTTTGTTTTACTGTTAGAAGTCAAAAGATGAAAACATGCAAATTAATTACAAGATTCGCAACTATTAAAGATAAACTATGTGTGACAAAAAAAAATAATTTTCAACTCACCGGATAGAAAAAAAAAAGAAATTAAAAATTTTGGACCAACGACGGGAACAATGGTCTCAAAGATAGACAAAAGTTAGACAATTAATAACTGTCCCTCTTTTGTCTATCTTTGAGACCATTGTTCCCGTCGTTGGTCCAAAATTTTTATTTTTTCAATTTTCTACCGGTCAATAAGATCTTCATCAACTTCCGACTGGTTATGGGTGTGGTGTATGAAATAAATTCTATCCGTTTCCGAGTTTTTAAGTGTTTAATCGTGTTGGATGTTATCGATCATAAATACAATTATGAACAAAAGAGTATTGGTAAACAACGAGCATTATGTAGCTAAAAAAGCAAAACATACATGTGAGACCTGTGGTAAAGGCTTTGCACAGTCAGGCGACCTCAAGAAACATGCTCGGACTCATACGGGAGCAAAGCCATTTTTCTGTGACATCTGTGATAAAGGCTTTGCAGTCTCAAGCCACCTCAAGCAATATGCTCGGACTCATACGGGAGAAAAGCCATTTGTCTGTGAGACGTGTGGTAAAGGCTTTGCAGACTCAAGCCACCTCAAGACACATATTCGGACACATACGGGAGAAAAGCCATTTGTCT
>Ga0180433_10008201_pt1 | contig 13087 bp, 9 predicted proteins | sample SS_ome_8_FD_132980 | JGI IMG/M metagenome (GOLD analysis project Ga0180433, IMG submission 132980) | Hypersaline lake sediment archaeal communities from the Salton Sea, California, USA - SS_1_D_1 metaG | ecosystem: Environmental > Aquatic > Non-marine Saline and Alkaline > Hypersaline > Sediment... | reverse complement strand
TCCGGGCCTCGCACCGTTCGCAGTGTTCGGCCGGTCAGCAGGCCGTAGGCGGCGTTCTTGACCCGTTGGGTTGGGCTGGCGCTTTCGTGACCGCCCCATATCTGCAGGTACCGACCGCCCGGGGCGAGCCCGAGCATCTCGTTGGCGAGCAGTTCGTACTCCTTGCGGATGCAAAGCTCAGCCCTGCTGATCATGAAGCGAAACGTCAGGCCGCTCGTGCCGCTGGTAGAGTCCATCCGGGCGCCCGGCTGAAGCTCCACCGACAGCGTCTGGGGCGACAACGCCGAGAGGCGCTGCTTGTCGAAGGCCTCCACGCCACGGAGCGACTCGAATGGATCGTCCCGGGTAAGCGAAATGTCCCGATACATCGGAACGGCGGCCTTGCAGAACTCCAGGTGCTCAGCCAATCGCCGGGCCTGCTGGGAGCCCTCGGCGTGGACGCTGCGACGAAGACGCCCCAGCCTGGCGTGGCACGATTCGCCCCCGGCACGATAGAAGATACGGTTCAGTACCGTCATGCCATCAACTCCTCGATCTGGGGTATCAGCACATTCGGGTCGTAGTGTTCGGCAAAGACACGCCGGGACTGGCGTCCCATGGCCCGGCGCGTTGCGGCGCTGCGAAGCGCCGCCAGTGCGCCGCGCAGCGCGACGCCGTCGCCGACCGGAAGTACAAAGCCGTTCGCACCCGGGTGCACGATTTCGCGAATGGACCCCACGTCGGTGCCTACCAACGGCAGGCCGGCCTTGCAGGCCTCCAGCATCGAAACGGGCAGGCCCTCGGAAAGGCTCGGCATGAAGAACACGTCCGCCGAGTCGAGGCAGCCCGAGACGTCCTTCTGTGCGCCTGCGAAACGAACGCAACTTCGGCCCAGCCGACGAGCCTTGCTCTTGAGTGCCGCCAGGTGAGCGCCGTCGCCAACGATAGTCCACCGGACGTCCCGGAATATCTCATCGAACTCGCCCAGCTCCAGCACCCAGTCGAACCCCTTGATCCGCTCGACCCGGCCCACGGATACGAGCTTCAGCACGCCGTCCGCCGGCGGATTGTTCGTGAACGTCGCACTGACGACATTCGGGATAACCCGGCCTATGCCGCTGCGATAACCCAACCGCCGCTCGTGAAGCCGTCGCGTCTGCTGGGAGACATACACCGCCGCGTGGGACATGCGATTGACAACCGTTCGCTCGGAGGCGATCTTGATTCGCCCCATCATTCCGGGCGCCTGCTTCCAGCTGCCGAAGGTGTGGACGTACGGCACGAGGCGTATCCCCAGGCCAAGCGAAGCAGCCCCCGCCGCCACGATGCACTGGTTCATGTGGGCGTGGACGGTCGCGGTCTTATGCCGGCGGAAATATCGCCGCAGCTTGACCACCGCGGACATGATCGACCCGGCTGCGAGATTGGTGACCGTCGCGCCCAGTTCGCCGGCGAGGGCCTCGGCGGATGGATCGTTGACGACCACGATGCCGGTGCGCGCCCTGATCGATTCACTGAGGCTGCGGACGACACTCACCACGGCGGACTCAGCCCCGCCGGTCCGCAGGCTGCCGATCAAGATCACATTGGGAATGGCGATGTCCGTCAACGGTCCCCCTTCGCCGCGGCGGACGTGGCTCGCCCGGCCGGCTTTCGGGCGCGCACGGATGCAGCCCCCGCCCGAAGCGCGTTGGCCCGGGCCATGCCCAAACCCAGAACCGCCGCTACGGCAAGGTTCTGGAAAATGTCGCACTCGACCGCCTGCAACACCATCATCACGAAGACGTAGCAAATGACGATCCCGACGATTCGATCGGCGCGGAACCGCCACAGGGCCCGGAGATATGCGGCGATTGCGCCGGCCCACAGCAGCAAGCCCACCAGTCCGTGCTCGGCCCACAGTTGCAGGTATTCGCTCTGCGGCTGGTAGTAGCCGACAACCGCTCCGTCGCGATACATCGGGAGAATCTCCGCCTGAGATATGGCGTCCTTGCCGCTGCCGAATATCCAGTCGAATTCGTCGGCGCTGGCCAGTACCTGCCGCCACATGCTCACCCGGCCGTTCAGGACGGCAACGTTGTCACGGTCCCAGCGCACGACGTAGGGGAAAACGTAGATCGCCACCGCCACCGCGCTGACGAACGCGTACTTCCACGCCCCGCGCAGACGAAACGTCAGCAGCACCACAACGCCAAGCAGGACCGAGCGGGTCTTGGACACCACGATGCCGATCACAGCCAGCGCCTGCCAGACCCAATGCCCCGTGACCGTCGGCCCGCGCCACTCCAACAGGACCAGCATGTGCAGCATGTAGAACGCCAGGAAGTTCGGGTTGCCGAAGACGGACTGGACCCGGCCGTCGACGACGGCTCCCGTGGCGATCTGAATGAGTCCGAAGGCAAGATAGAACGATATGCCCCACTTGGCCGCGCGACCAAAGGGCAGCGCAGCGGCGTTGCATCGGCTGGCTGCTCCGTAAACGACCAGGAACAGCAGGCCGGCGGGGGCGTACTCGACAATGCCCTCAGCGCCCAGCGAAACGTCCCGCCCCAGGCTCCAGGCGAACAGCGCGGCGCTGAGCACAAGGTACGGATCGCGCCGCAAGCTCTCCCAGTGGTCCCACAGAAGCGACGGCCCAACGACGATCAGCCAGGCCAGCAGACACAGATCCGAGGCCCGGATGCCGACAATCGTGGGGTTGGCCGCGGTTAGCCACGGGAACTGCTGGTAGATTATGAGGTTATAGACCGGCAGCAGTCCCAGCAGACACAGCACCGCTTGGGCATAGAAACGCTGCCTCGTCGCGGCGGCGTTCGCGACGCGCACTCGGACGGGCCTGATTGTCGTTGCCAGGTTGCTCATTCAATCGCCATTGGAATTTCGACTCGTCACGGGTCGGTCGCAAACAGCCGCGGGTTCAATCCCCTCCACCCGGCCCTCCAGGCGTCGGCGAACGATCCGCATGAACGCCAGCAGCGCGGTGAATTGAGCCGCATATGCAACCAGGATCGCGCAGGCCAGGCCCATCGCGAGCAGGTGGATGGCAAGCAGCGTGGCGCCGGCCAGCACTGCGGCGTAAAGCAGGTTGAAGCCCAGAACGGTCCACATCCGCCCCGTGCTGGCCAAGGCCTGGTTCATTACCGACACCGGCGCGTGCAGCAGCGTCGATGCGACCATGATCAACAGCACCGGCCAACCGGACGTAAAGGCACCCCCGTACATCCGCATGATCTGCGGCGAGAAGATCATGACAAGCCCAGCCGGCACAGCCACAAGGGCAAGGTTCACCGCGACCGCATACCGTAATGCCTTGCGATAGCGGGACCATTCCCGCGTGCCATGCAGGCTGGCCAGGACCGACAGCGACATGTTGCCCAACGCCACCGGCAGGAACATGATGGCGGTGCGCCACTGGAAGGCGGCGTTGTAGAGGCCCATCTGCGCGTAGCCGTCGTGCTGGTTGACCAGCAGGACGGTGCAACCCCACTGCACCGGGGTGATCACCATCGCCGCCAGAAGCGCCGGCAGCGAGAAGCCCCACAGCACCTTCCATTCCCGACCGCACCCACGGAAGTCGATGCACATGCCGGCTCGACCGGCCTGGTCGCGGAGAGTCCAGACCTGTAGCAGCAGGTTCAGCGCCGCGGAAAATGCAACGGCCCACAACGCCCCGCTCAGGCCCCAATAGAACACCCCGGCCAGCATCACGGGGAACCCCAAGACGCCGGCTGTCAGGTTTATCTGGGCGATCTTCTTGAACGCTTCGAACCCCGAAAGCGCCCCGACAAGCGTGCCGCCAGCGGCGGAGAAGAATATCAACAGCGAGGCAATCCGCAGCGGCCCGGCAAGCTCGGGCGCGTTAAGCACCCCGGCCGCCAGTTGGGGAGCCCAAACCGCCAACCCCACAGCCAGCGAGATTCCCGCAACCACGCTGACCAGCCCCGACAGGGCCAGGATTCGACCGGCCCTTTGCGGGTCGGTCTTGCGAAACTCCGCTACGTGCTTGTTGGCCGTGGCGCTGAGCCCAAGGTTGGCCAGCACCTGGAACGTCGCAACCGTCCCAATGATCAGGCCGAACTTGCCGAAGCCCGCCTTGCCCAAGATGCGCGCCAGGACCACAGAGGACGCCAACGTCAGCGCCTTGCAGATTATCGCCCCGCCGATGGACCAGAACGTGCCCCGCGCCAGTCTAACCGCCACGGGGGAAGCCTTGACCCTCTCCACGAACCCGCGCACCACAGAGCCCCCCCCGGCACCTACGGCAGAGGCGGGACCGCCCAGCGGAAGGTTTTCCGTGTTAGCCGACATCGTTTGAGTCCATGGCCAAAGCCTGACCGGACGCTTCGTTCGCCGCGGCGCCGATTGGCGCCGCCGGGACCTTCGGGTCCGCTTTCTTCGTATCGGTCGGGACGGCCTCTTGCGCCCAGATGGACCGCAGCAGGTTCGTCATTATGTGCCGGCGGTTGTAGTCCCTTCGGGCCCGCTCGTATCCGCGACGGGCTACTTCATAGCGAAGCTCGCGATCGGCCAGCAGGGACCGGACCTTTTCGATGGCCTCGGCTATGTCGGCGTAGCCGAGCACCTCGTCGCCCACTTCGTAAAGTCGGCCGATGCCTTCCGGGCAGTCCACGACCTGCGCGACCCCCGAGGCGTTCAACTGGTAGCATCGCCCGTTCGACGGCCCGTAGGAAAAATGCATGTTGATGCCGACCTTGCAGCGCCGGTACAGCGCCGCTACGTCGCCGGTGTAGGGCCGGACCCACTTGCCGGTCTTGGCAAGGATGTAGAGCTTGTGCTTGAGTCGCAGTGATCGGCTGTGGACAACCATGCCGCCAAAGGCCCGCATGACCGGCTCGAGCTTGCCGCGCTTGAGGTGCCCCAGGTATACCAGGTCGATGTCGCGGGCATCGAACTGGGCATCGAAGTCCTCGATGGCCGGGAACTGCTCTTCGTAGAAGCCCAGCGGGAAGTGCATGCACCGCTTGGCGCCGCGCTCGCGGAATACCTGCGCGATCGTCCGCTGGGCGTCGAAGTTGACTCCGGCGTGAACGATCACGTCAGCCGCTTGCAGGTATGGAAACGAGCACGTCCGGGACGAGTCCGGATCGTCGGCCGTGTTGTATACGACCGTGCCGGAAAGCTTCGCCATTTCCTCCGGCACGATGCCGCCGGTCTGGCTGATCAGGACGATGTCGGCATCCTGCGAGCGCGACCGCAGTTCGCCATAGAACCCCGCCAACCGGCTGAGATTCTCCCTGGCCCACTGGCCGGTCGGATTGAAGGACAACTCGGCGCTTTGGGTCCAGTCCCAGAACTCGATCTGCATGTCCGGCTCGGCTGCATTGATCTTCTCGACGAGCCTTTGCTCGCATTGGCTGACCGGGCTGCCGGCAGCGGCGTAGACGTATAACACTTTCATTGGATCGGACTTTCTGTTGTCGTTCGGATATGTGTGAGCTTTGTGCAAATCACGATTCGTATGCCTATGCCGCTTTCCTGAGCGGCACGCGGGACGGTTCGTCGCTCGACCGGTCGTCGGCCGATTCTTGGCCGGGATCGCCGGAGGCCAGACGGCCCTGCTCGTCGGTCAGCCGGCCGAACAGCTTGGCGCACAGGCCCGCAAACTCGAGCGAATCGTCCGCGGCGAAGCAAATCGCCAGAACGCACCGGGCCCCAAAGGCGGCGCTGTTCCACAAAAGGTTGACGCCGACCGTATTGCACGGCTGGGCGGCGCCCTGGCCCCGTTGCCACGAGAGCAGTTCACCGGCCCGCTTCGCCTCGGCCACCGTCAGTTCCATCGAGACCGCGCCGAGCCGCTAGGCCGCCCAGCAGAGGACCCGCCACGATTCGTCCGCACCCTCAGCCTCGCGCAACATCAGTTGGGCTTGCTCGAAATCCTCACGGGCGCGCTTGTGCCTGCGAGCGACGGTAAGGTTCTCGCGCAGGCATCGGGCCGACTTCTGCAGACTCACGGCCCCCAGCAGCCGGAACACCAGCGCCAGCAGGGCCAACAGGCAACCGAACACCAACAGCGTGTCCACCCGCCGCGTTACCATCATGAACAAACCCAATCCGCCGGCCAACAGCGTCACGCCATACAGGAACAGCACCGCGTGGCGATGACGCAAGCCCAGCGCCAGCAGGCGATGGTGAATATGGCGACGGTCCGGGGCAAAGAGGCTTCTGCGCTCAAGGGCGCGGCGCAGCATGCTGAAGAGGGTGTCGAAAATCGGCACGCCCATCGCCAACAAGGGCACCGCCAGGCCCACGGCCGTGGCCGACTTGGCCGAGCACAACACGCTCGCCCCGGCGAGGGTGAAGCCCAGGAACAGCGACCCGCAGTCTCCCAGAAAGACCCTGGCCGGGTTGAAATTGAACATCAAAAAGCCTGTCAGCCCGCCCAGCAGGGCCAGCATGAGAATCGCCATCATCACCTGGCCGGTGTACAGCGAGAAGGCTGCGATCACCGCGCACGTCACGGCCGATATTCCCGCAGCCAGGCCGTCCAAGCCGTCGATGAGGTTGATCGCGTTCGTGATGCCGACAATCCAGAGGATCGTCAACGGCCAGCCCAGCAGCCCCAGGCGAACATGGAACAGGCCCGGCACCGTCAACGAGTCGATTCGCACTCCCATCACACACAGGGCGACGGCCGCGGCTAATTGCGCAGCCAGTTTGTGCCTGGCCCGAATGCCCCGCAGGTCGTCGACCAGGCCCACCGCGAATACGAAAACTCCGACCGCCAACATCCCCAGCATCTGCGTGAGGCTCTCCCGAAAAAGAACGCCGACGGCATTGTTGAGCAACAGAACGGCTGCGAGGGGTCCGATCGTCGCGACGACTACCGCCGCGCCACCGATTCGCGGGACCGGCTCGGTGTGGACTTTGCGCGTGCCGGGTGAGTCGACCGCACCGATGGCTCGGGCGAGGCGGATGACCAACGCCGTGCCTGCCAGCGATGCCGCCGCCGCACTCAGATAGACTATGAAGTACGTATTCACCCGAGCTCACCCGTTAACTGTTTTTCGCGATGGCCTTGGGCCCCTTGACGCAAAGCTCCGCAATGAGGGCCTTGGCCGCTTCCATCTGCGGCCGAAGACGCAGGCAGACCCGCGCCTCGTGGATAGCGAGGTCGATCCGGCCCGATTCGGCCAGTGCCTCCGCCAGCGACAGCCGCCAGTGCACCTGACCATAGTCCTGCTGAAGCGCGCGTCGGTACAGTTCAGCCGCCGCAGTAGGCTCGCCGCGCTGTCGGCAGATGTCAGCCACGGCTGCCAGTATCCATGCCTCGGTGCCGTCCCGACGGCAACGTTCCTTCAGCGTCTCGAATGCCCTGGCATACGTCGTGTTGTCCAGCTCGGCAGGAGCTTCCAGCCGTGAAAGAGTGCGGACGAGATAAAGCAGGTGCCCGGCGCTGTCGTCGGCCAGGTCCAATGCCATGTCGGACCGGCCGGCTTGGACGTACACTCGGGCGATCTCGTTGAACAGACAGTCGTCCAGCCTCAGCGCCCGGGCGAGCATCTCTCGGGAGCCGGCCACGTCGCCTTGGTGAACTTTGAGCAAGCCCGCCACGAAGCAGGCCTGCGGATCGCACGGGGCAAGTTCGAAGGCCCTTTGAATGTGTTCGGCCCCGATGGGGCGTTCAAGGACGAAGTGCTCGATCTGGCCGGCCAGGCAATAGGCCGGTCCGAAGGTTGGGCATATCGCCCGGGCCCGGTGCAGTTCGTCGACGATTCGCTCCGCGAAGCCGAGCATTGCGTCGGTCAGGATAATCTCGCCGGTCTGTTCGTCCCGCAGGCGGCTGATGGCGCGCCACCGATACGCACTCAGCCAATAGCGGTATTCCACGTTGTCCGGCTCGCACTGCACGGCGGCTGATGCGCTGCCGATCAGCTCGGCGTACTGCTCGTTGGAGCCCATCCAGTCCTGCCGGATAAGCTGCCTCTCAGCGGCCAGCGCGTCCCTCCAAAGCGCCTCGCCGCGACGGGCGCGATCGCCGCCTATCAGCGACCAACCGCCGGCAGCCACAACCGCCGCCATTGCCACGATGCCCAGCAACCTGCCGCGCCCCGCGCGACCTTCCGGCCTCGCAGACGGCTGGGCGTGCGGCTGGGAGGATTGTGACAGGCTCACCAAGAGCCCGCAGAACACGGCTGTCAGGCAAGCATTGGCTGGGACGTGCTGGCCGAAGTCGCTCAGGCTGTGGATCATCACAGCCAGCAGGCCGAAGCCCAGACCAAACGCAGCAGAGCGGATGGGGAGCTCCAGCCGTCGAATCGTCCGCGCATAGTGCCGATAGACGATGGCAATGAAGGCAAGCAGTAGCGCCAGGCCGACGACGCCGGTCTCCTCGGCAACCTGGACGTACTCGTTTTCGGCGTGTCCGGCCAGGGCGACCAGCGACGAGCGGTCGAACATCGGGTAGACCACCCGATGCGTGCCCAGGCCCGTGCCGACGATCGGGAACCGCGTCCACGCCAGGGCAATGTCCTTGACGATCTGGAGCCGGTTTTCGTATGAGCCGGCCTGCTGTATCTCGCTGAGGCGGTCGTAGACGGCGTCGAAGCCCATGTAGAATACGCACGCGAACGCGGCCAGGGCGACGATGGCCATGATCCATCCCCTACCCGACAGGGCGCGCCTGGATGCAATGACGATCGCCGTGACAACGGCGGCGGCCAACAGCGAGATGATTCCGCCCCTGCTGAGCGAAAGGAACACGCCCGCCGAGGCGAGCACGATTACCGCAGCCAGCGCCCAGATGATTCGGCCCTTCGGCCCGGTCAGCCGCTCGGTGAAATCCGCAACGGACCCGCGTATGTCGCGGAAGTCCTCCTGCAGTTTCACCAGCAACAACCCCAAGGCCGCGGCGATGCTGAGGTTCATGAACTGGCTGAAGTTGTTTCGATTGACGAACGTCCCGCACATGGCGGCGTTCTCGCCCGGCCGGACCAGGGCGTACATCTTGTCCGTGCCCAGGGCGATCTGGACGATTGCCAGAATCGCCACCGCCCCGCCGATCAGCGCGATCGCGCCCAGGAGGCGCTTGATCTGATCGGGCCGACGGTAGACATTCGCGACCACAAAGAACACCGCACCGGCCGCCAGCAACAGCCGGAGGTCGTGCTGGGTGGCGTTCGGATAGAAGCTAATCGTCACGGACTGACCCGAAGAGTCTCCCGCCGGCAGGTCGGCCAGCAGCGCAGCCTTCTGCAAAACCGTATTCGGCGATACCGCCGAGACCAGCCACGCCGGCAGCGGCAGCAGTTGCACAACGGCCAAGCCCAACAGCAGTGCAACCGGGACATACGTCCACGACCATCTCAGGCGAACGTCGCGACGAACGACCATCTTCAGCGCGAAGCACAGCGAGATGGCACAGGCCAGGCAGATGACGACCATTTCGCTCCAGGCCTCGACCGCCCCAAAGGCCAGCGGCATGAATGCCAGCAGCGCGATTATCAGGCCCTCGATGACCGCGTCGAAGCGGCTGCGGGGCTCCTCGACGCAAAGTATGTCCACTGGTAGAGGGCTCATGCTCGGCCCTCCAGTCCGGCTGCCGAAATCGGCGTCAGCAGGGGCCGGCCCTCGATCACGCGGGCCGGGTTCTGCAGACAGATACGGTGTGCCAGCAGGTAACCCATGCGTCCGGCGATTGCCTCAACCGCCTGCCGCATCTGCGGCGGCCGGTCGGTCGTGCTGTGGGCGTCGGTGGCTACCAGCGAGACGGCCCCGGCATCCAGCCACTTCCATGCAGCCTGTTGGGCAGAACGGCCGAACGTGCCGACCAGGCTGCCGGCGGTGATCTGAAAAACCGCTCCGGCCAGCCGCCAGTGCGCAACAGCTTGGGGTTTGTGGGCCAGAATGTTGTGACGTTCCGGGTGAGAGATGACAGCCGTGATTCCGGACCGGTGCAGTTGCTTCACCATCGGGCCGAGGTCGAGGAAGACTTCGGTGGGCAACTCCAGCAGCAGGTACTTTCCGCCGTCGGCCAGGGTGAGAATTTCGTCGCGTTCCAACAGATCGACAATGCCCTCGTGGACGCGGACGTCCGCGCCCGGCAGTACGGTCAGCGGCACGCCGTTGGCTGCGAGCGTTGTTTCCAGCTCGCACACTGCCCGCCGGATCGTGGCTGCACTGTTGCGTCCTTCGTAGCGGCCCAGCTGGTGCGGAGTGGCCACAACGCGGGATATGCCGTCGGCCACCAGGGCGCGACATAGCTCCACGGCCTGATCGAGGTCGGCTGGGCCGTCGTCGATGCCGGCCAGGCAGTGGCAATGTATGTCCGCCCCTTCCTGGTGGCGAGACGGGCTGGGATTGGCCGGCTGGATCAACCTCAGGTTGTCTCTATTTCGTATCATCACGTCGCTTGTCCCCCGCCGTGTGGCGACGGCTACGCCGCCACGCGCTTGGTCTCGGGTGTCTTCTCGGCGCGGTCCCGGCCGGCGGCGCTGCTTTGGCCGCCGTAGGTGCCGCCGTACCCATATCCGTATCCGTAGCCATAGTGTCCGTAGCGCCCCGCGCGCTTGGAGACGTCGTTGACGACCGCACCCAGGATGCAGGACCCGACGCTCATCAGGCCCTGCGCAGCCTGCTGCGCCGCCTTGCGGGTGGACTTCCCCGAACGAAGGACCAGCACGCACGCGTCGCTCACAGCTGCGACGATTCGCGCGTCGGTAACGGGCATGACGGGCGGTGCGTCGATGACGAGACGGTCGTACCTTTCCGAAAGCTCCTGCAGCATGCCCACGAACGCCTGGCTGTTGAGCATCTCCGACGGGTTCGGGGGAATCGTCCCACAGGGCAGAACGTCCAAGCCTTCGACGTCCGTCTGGTGAATCACCTCTTCCGGCTTGGTCGCCCCGGCCAGCACGTCGGCCAGACCGCGACCGGTCTGAATCTCAAAGATATTGTGCTGCATGGGCTTGCGCATGTCGGCGTCGATAACCAGCGTCCGCTGCCCGGCCTGGGCCATTGCGATGCTCAGGTTGCTGGTCAGCGTGGACTTGCCGTCGCCGGGCGTCGGCGAAGTGATGCACAGCGTCTTGGCCTCGCCATCCGGGACGCCGAAGTACACAGCCGTCCGGACGGTGCGGTAGGCCTCAGCCGCATGCGAATTGGGCATTCGATGCACGTTCTGGCCGCAGGCTGCGGGCGTCCTTTCCTTGCCGCCGATGTGCGGGACTACCCCAAGAACCTGCGTGCCGAGAATGCTCGCGATTTCCTCGCAGGACTTGAGACGCTGATCGAGCCACTCCCGCAGCAGCGCAGCTGCGCCGCCCAACACCAGGCCCAGCACCAATGCCATTGCCATGATATGGGCCCTGCGGGGCTCGGAGGGCTTCTCGGCGGCCTTGGCGACCTCAAGTATGCTGATATTCAAAGCGCCGGTGTCCTCGGTGACGTTGATCTCCTTGATACGGCTATCGAGGATGTCACAGAGCTTCTCGCTGCGTTCGAGTTCCGACTTCAGCAGGGCGTACTTGGCAGCCTTGACGTTGAGTTCCTGCGCGAGCTTCTGCTGCTGTTCAAAGGACGCCTGCAACTGCCGGGCTTCGCGCTTGGCCGCTTCGTAGCGATGCTCCGCCGCGGCCAGGCAGGCCTCGGCGAATTCCTTCTCGTGATCGGCGAGCGCCTCTTCGAGATGCGCAACCCTCGCTTGGGCGGCCTGCACGATCGGGTGGTCCTGCGTGCACTGGGACTGAAGCTTCAGCACGCGCTCCCTGGCAAGCTGGAGCCTTCGGGAAAGCTCTCCGTGCCGGGCCGCGGCGGCCGTGTTGGCAGCGCCCTCGGTTGTCTGGAGCGCCGGCAACTGGCGAATCTTGCCGGCATCGGACAGCATGGCTCGAATGGCTTCGAGCGCAGCTGCAGAGGTGGCGATCTCCAGCTGCGAGGTGGTCAAGGCGTCGGACAGTCGGGCCAGGCGCTGAATGATGATGTTCCCGCGGTCGTTCTCGAACGACAGCGCGCCGTTTTCCTGCTTGAACGTGAGCGCAGCTGTGAGCTTGTCGGCGAGTTCCCTGTCGCGTTTGAGTTTTTCCTTCTCGAGGATCTTCAGCACCTCGGCGGCGGTCGAACGCTTCTGCTGAGAATGGTACGTCACGTAGGCGTCCACCACGGCGTTGACGAGCATCGCAGCCTCGTCGGGATAGGGCGAGCGACACGAGACGTTGATAAGGTCGTCCTTCTTGCCGACCTCGGCGGCGAGCATCTTCTTGAGATATGCCATCTCGTTGTCGGCCTCGGCGAAGGTCCTCAGCCGGGCCGAGCCCACCTTGTCAAGGGCTGCGGCCAGGATCGGCGTGGACCGGATCAATTCGCACTGCGTGTAGAGGTAGTTCTTGGCCTGGGTCATGATCCCCTCGGACTCCGAGATGATCTTGGGCCCCGACTGCTCCACGTACAGGCGCGACGTGCTCGTGTAGATCGGCGTGGCATGGACGAGATAGACAACGCCCAGCGCCAAGCTTACCAACAGCACACCGACAACCCACCATCGTCGGCTGAGGATTACCTGCAGCACGTGAGGCCGTTTCGAGTCGATCTGCACCGGCTCGGCGGCGGGTGCCTCGTCTTCGGACGGCGAGAAGGTTCTCATAATCGGTTTCACCACTGGACTCCATTCAACGGTTCAGTTCGACGGAACGACACTGCACTGCTTGCCGGGTCAGGGACCTGGGTTAAGGCTGTAGGATCCGCTCAGGTGCAGGCCCGTACTGGCCTGGAAGACCTGAGCCAAGATGCGCCGCGCCCGCGTGCGAGGCGTGTGCTCCACGGCCAACACGTCGCCGGGCTTGATGAATACGTTGGCGGACTGGCTGGCCTGGCTGGACGGAATCGGGAACAGGGCGCTTACGATCTTCCCGTCGGCGTCCTGCCGGTAGACCCTTACGCAACGAGGATCCGCCGTGTCGTCGACGCCCCCGGCGAATGCAAATGCCTGCAGAAGGTTGTAACGGGCCCCCCGCGGATACGGGTACGCACCGGGCTTGCCGACCAGGCCCATGACGGTGAAGAGCTGCGGGTTGAGTCGCTCGACTTCCACGAGCTCGCCGCCGGAGAGTGCGACGTCCTCGAACGGAATGTTCAGGCCCTTGATCGGCAGGGC
>Ga0180433_10008199_pt1 | contig 13096 bp, 14 predicted proteins | sample SS_ome_8_FD_132980 | JGI IMG/M metagenome (GOLD analysis project Ga0180433, IMG submission 132980) | Hypersaline lake sediment archaeal communities from the Salton Sea, California, USA - SS_1_D_1 metaG | ecosystem: Environmental > Aquatic > Non-marine Saline and Alkaline > Hypersaline >... | reverse complement strand
TGAATGCGAAAAAAATTATAAAGAGATAAAAAAAAAAAAAAATAAATGAAGGAAAAAAACATGTATTCAGATGATGAAATTAAGGAGCGTCTTGGTAAGTATGGTGCCATATATTTACCCGCAGATATAAAAGAATCCGTTGAGGATATTTTAGGAAATGAAGAGATAAAAGAAAGATTAGAAGACTTTTTTGGAGCTTTAAAAAAATACGAAACAATCGTTGAAAAATTAAGAAACTCAAAACTTACTCCAAATTTAACAGTTCTTCTTTATGGTCCTCCAGGTACAGGAAAAACATCCTTAACAAGAGCTTTTTCAAAACAATTTAAGGTACCTATTTGCGTGGTTGAATCCGATAGGCTCGTCTCACCATTATTGGGCGATACAATTAAAAATATTAGAAATGTTGTCGAATTAGCAGCAGATATAGCATCTGAGAACGGATCTTTTCTGCTGTTTTTTGATGAAATTGATGCCATTGGCTCCGAAAGATCAAATATTCACGAAGTAGGAGAAATTAAAAGAGCTGTAATCTCATTCTTACAAGTTATTGACAAGGTCAACTATGATGCCATTCCCCTGGCAATTTTTGGTGCAACAAATCACCAACAGCAATTAGATTCAGCTATTTGGCGGCGTTTTACATTTCATTTAAAATTTGATTTTCCCGATTATAACTTGAGAAAATTGATCATTGAATCATTCCTCAATAAAATGAAAGAAGCTCAAATTGGCGTTGATGATTCAATAATTAATGATTTAAACAAAGAATTAAAATTATTTCAAGCTATTTCAAAGGATTTGAACAAAAAACTTGGCCGCGAAATTACTGAGTTTGATGGAAATGTGTTTCAAAAAGAACTGGCGGAAAAAGGAATTAATGGATTATTACAATTAACAATTGGATATTCTGGTTCTGATATTGAACGAGGGACGAGAGTTGCCTTGTTCAAAACATTTACCACGGAATTATTAACTTATGATATCTTTTACAAATCACTAAAACTCGTGGGTGGTACTGCCATTCACGTTGGAAGACAAGATTTTCTCAGTAGTTCTCAACCAGACATTAATCCTACTAAGGACCCGAGATCAAACTTCTCCATGCCGCCTGAAATATAAATAAAATTTAATAAAAGAATAAATACCATGGATACAAAAATTTTCAACCTCGAAAAAATCAAGGAAATCACGAATCCCGTTGAAAGATTACAAGGGAAAGCAAATCAAATTGATGAGATATATGAAGAGTTCGTAGACAATATTAATTCCATTGAAAAATCTGCTTACAATGAAGAAAACCTCCATCAAATTCAAATTTTAAAAAGTATATTAGATCAAATTAAAGATGATCTGTTAAAAATCTCAAATGACAACATAACTCAATTTCTCTTTTTACAAGATCATTTAATAAAGAAATATAAAGAATCATTTAAAGAATCCTTGAAACTTTTAAACCTTTCAGAGGATTCTACGAGGTTAATAGGATTATTTCTAATCGACAAAAAAAAAATTAGTAAAGTAATTGATGGAACTTCTTATATTTCGTCTTTATCAGCTGAGCAATGGATTCAAATATTAAATTCTTTAAAAAATAATTCGTTATTTTTATCCTCTATTAATAAAATCAAGGAGTTTTTTGAAGGAATAATGAAAAAAAGACTCGAATCGGAAATAAAGAAAATACCGGAGCATATAGATCCATCACTAGTAGAGAACTATAAGGAATCATATTTTAAAGACGAAAAATCGTTTGATCTGTATCTACAGGAAATAGAAAGCCAATTATCAAAAGAGGAATTGAAATCTAAAAGGAAAATTTTTGAAAAAATCAAGGAAAGAGAAGAATTAGATGAATTGAAAAAAGAACAAGATGAACAATTTCGGTCAAGTACTTATCAAGATTATATAAAATTATCAAGCGAAGAATTTGAGAGAAGAAGGCGTAAACAAAGAAGAGAGAAATTATCAGATTTGAAAAACATGCCAACAAAAGATATTGAAATAAGCGAAGATGTAGCAGAAAAAATAGAAGCATACAAATCACAACTCAAAAAAAGCTTTGAACAAGAATATTTAATTCAGAAAGACGAAGATACTGATCCCATAGACATGATTCGAGAAAGGAAGCACAAGGCAGAGAAAGAATATAAGAAACATATAAAAAAGTTTACTGAAAAGGAGTGAACATAAAATCACGTCAAAAGACTTTGAAATAGTTGTTGGAGAAAACACGATACCAATTAATGAGAGATTCACCCTAGTTCGGGGGAAATTTAAAAAAGATTATTTAACCCAATATCAAAAAGAAACATTTTTTAAAGAAACTGAAAGTTTCGATAAAATAGAAATAAATGATCTTATCAAAATCTTTCAAAAAAAAAAAGAATTTTCAAATTTGGATGAAGTCACCTATGTTTTAGATGATTTATCTGAATATACCTCAATAACACGATATAATACTGATCTCATCGTTCAATATTCAAATTTAGTTCTAAAAATAAATAGAATCTTAATTTATAATCAATTTCTAAGAAACAAAGAACGGTTAAATAAAGAATTGAAATTATCACATATAAAATCAAAATCAAGTGATATTGCGGCGAAAACGGATTTATTAGACAAGTTAAACTCGTCAATTAATCAAAGAAGGGAACAATTAAAATATCTTGAAGAAGACTATAATAGACTTAAAAATCAAAGAGATCAAATTCAAAGGACAATTGACGATTATGAATCACATGTAATGGATCTAAATAAACACAAAAAGGAATGTTTCAATCAGATTAATAAAATAACTCGTGGAATTGATGATCCAAATCAAGATTTAAAACAGGACGAGTTAAAAAATGTTTCAATGTCAGATAGGATTAAATCTCTTCAAAAACAGGCAAAGGAAGCACAATTTGAAATTAATCAAATAAAGAAAAAAGTAAACGAATCAAACCTGAAATATCAAGAAGTTAATCCGAAATATGAAAAAATTGAAGATGATTATCAAAAATTAAAAGATGCTTTAAATGATGATGAAAACCGCATTATCACGCTTAAAAATGAATTAAAAGAAAAGGCTGAAGATCGGGACAGTGAATTTGAAGAGTATGATTTTTCGAAATTAAATGTAATAAAACCTTCTCATGAAATTGAAAACGAAATTAATATCATTACTGATGAGTTATCTAAATTAATCGATAATATGGATGAAAGCTTTAACAAGAAAGAACCATATAATATTTCAGGAGTAATAAAAGAAGCTAGTGAAATTAGAGATTTACTTAAAAAGAACCGAGATAAAATAATAATCTCTAAAGATCAGACTCAAATAATTAATAAAATAGAAAATTTACGAAAACTAGAAACCTTGATAAAAGAGCTTGAATCTAGATTGAATGTTTTCTTGCTTGAAATCAATTTAAAAAGTAATTTCTTATTAATAGTTGATGATGATAACAAGAACTTCTCGATTCAAGTCAGACATTTACGTATCAATAAAAAAGAACAAGTTAATTTCGACAGTTTAACTACTCCAGGAAAAGTTTTTTTCATCCTTTCTCTCTATATTTCGATTCAAATATGTTTAGATTCGAAGAACATTACTTTTTCAAATTTATTCGTTCCAAGTAAGTACAATAAGAGAGGATCTATCTACAGAACCATCAGGAAGATACTACCCCTGTTTGAGAGTAGAGATAATCTTAAGAATATAAATTTAATTTTTATACTGTCAAATTTAGAAATGAAAGAACCAATTGAAAATTTAAAAGTTATAGATATTGAAAAAACAGGAGATTGATTGAATGATAAATAACTACGAAGAAATAATAAAACATATAACAAGGTTGATTTTAACAAACCAACAAAAAATGATTAGGGAAGAAGACCTTAAAAACATATACGACAGTTCTTTAGGTCTTGATTTCAACAAGATCATGAGCGATGTTTATGGACAATTAAAAAAAATCGGCTTTGAATTAATTAAAACCGAATTTTTGGATCAGAAATTTTATGTGTTGATATCAGAAGGCAAGGATGACAACATTACACCTTCTCAATACGGAACTCTTGCTATAATATTGGCGTTAAGCAAGGAAGTTGACGAGAATATGAAAATCTCTGATTTAAAAGAGACGTTTTCAGAGGTGTGGAACACTGATATTGATTTTTTAATAAATAACGATTACTTGAGAAAAATTGAAGACCTAGGCATTATGAAAGTCACTCCTCTTGCGAAAGCTACTTTTTTCAATATTTTACCAGATCTGAAACTAAAGAACTTAATTGAAGTATTTGAAAAGAAAGTAGATAAATAAAAAAAATAAAAAAACATTAGTATTTATTCTTCTGATGGATTTTCAATATCCATTACAAATTGGTCATATATTTTTTTTACTCGCTCTGCTGAGGGGCCATCTCCTCTTACTCCCTCTTCGTTGACCACAATTTTTCCATTTAAAATTGAAATTATGTTCTGCTCAGGAATGTAATTCACATGTCCTTTTGAAAATATCTTAGATATCCTATCTGCTAACCCTTGCATTGGAAATGGCTCTTCTTCTAGCGTAACGTAATTATAAAACGAACTTCTGACAAGTAATTTTGGAAAGGATTTATTCTTCTCATTCTTAGCATTGTCTAAAATTAGATTTGAATCCTCAGAGACTCCTTTTAATAAACCAACAAAAAACTTATCGTTGTCAAGATATACTTTTACAATCTTATCTATTAAACTCCCAATCTCCGTATTATATTGTCTTATAGACATTCTTTCTTAACACCTTTCTAATTATATTGTTTTTTTAATATTATTAATAATTTTTGTTCCTTTTTAATTAAATCTCTAAAGATTTAATAAGATCTTGGATACTCTCTCCCGTTTTTGTGCTTGTAGTAAAAATCTTAAGCTTAGGATTAATGTCTTTTGCATCATTAATCATTTCGTCGATATTTACATCTAAATAATCCTTTAAATCAATTTTATTTATTACCGCAACATCTGAAAATTTAAACAATATCGGATGTTTTCGCACTACCCAAGGACCTTCAGTAATTGAAACAACTACAATTCTTCTTTCAGCACCTAGTATAAAGTCTGAGGGACAGATGAGATTCCCCACGTTTTCTATGAATAGAATATCATATTCGCTTAAATCGATATTCTTAATGATTTGAGAGATATGATACGAATTTAACGCACATTCACGTCCAGTATTAATCTGAATCGTTTTAGCTCCATGTTGTTCAATTCTATCTGCATCGACTCTGGTGGCAACGTCTCCATTTATTACTAAAATCCGATTGTCTTTAGATAATTTCTCACACAATATTTCAAGTATAGCTGTTTTACCTGCACCAATTGCTCCAACAATGTCAAAAGATTTAATTTTATGCTCCTTTAAAATCTGTTGGTTTTGAGCAGCTAACTTATCGTTATTTTGTATTAAATCCTCGTTTAATTCAACAATTCGAGAAATTTCTTCTTCTTCCGGCATTTTTTTTCAATAATCCTAATTTATTTTTGGACCTTTTGAAGTTATAAATGAAAAAGTACTTTCGTTGATATTTTTTTGTATTTTTTGCTATAAATAAGTTCCATTTATCTATATTCTACTTTTAAAAAATAAACTAAATATGCTCCAAAAATTCCGCCCAATTCAGGCAAGTAATAAAGTAAACTCACTGGTGTAAATGTTGCTTCAATCAATCCAGGAATTAACCTGAGTGCCACGAGAATTATCAAGAAGGTTTTTCCCTTCATCCGTATTGGAATAAAAAACATGAGCGTTGTAATCTCTTGATTCATTATTGGAAAAATCGAAAATGCAAGTAATCCTAATATTCCACCCATGGCCATTCCCATTGGAACGTAATAAACATCTATTGGGTATGAAACGTGTAATAACAATCTTAACAATACGTAGAAAAAGGCTGTAAATAAACAACAGGTAACATACAATTTGAAAAAAAATCTTGTTCCAAATCTCATTTCGATATTTTTAGCAATAAAATTTAAGAAATATAACATTATGAAAATGAATATTATCCCTAAGAGCCCTCCAGGGGGTACAATAAAAAGAGCAGTAATAATTGTATGAAAAGCAAATTTAAAAATAAAACCATGAACGCTAAAATAAATATATATAGACTGTCCATACAAATCAAAGAAAAAAGCAATAAATAAAAATATAATAATTACCCAAATTAACGTGGTTGTACCCCTGTATCTTGATGCTGTTGTTCTTCTATAAGTTCTTCTCGTGCTGTCTCTATAAATTCTTTGAGCTCTTGCTCTTTGTTTATCTTGTCTTTTCAGATATTTTCTTAATTCCTTAGGTCCTTTTTCTAAATAATCCTTCGATACGGGCCGTTTAGATTCTTGACGATGTTGTCGAATTCTTTTTGATGATGTTGGAATTACCGGTTTATGCTTTAATTCAAATGTACATTCGTGATTCTCAGGTAATCTATGCTGCTTACAAAAAGTTCCTCCGCAGTAATTACACCTAAACGGTAAATATCCGATCTCTTCACCACAAAACTCACAAAACGGCACGCAAACACACTAAAAATTATTTCTATTATTGATTTTATAAATTTATTTTTGAAATGCTTGAATTAAATTTCAAAAAGATTCATTCTTCTTATTTTTTTAGGTTTAAATTTTTCCTTGGTTTTTATACTGAGATTCATTTTCAAAGAAAAAAACCGATTAGTACTAAAATTTTTGACCCATTAATAATAATAGATTACTAGTTGCAGAGTAGGATCGTATATAATGATGTAATTGAATATCAACAAGGTAAGGAGCAACCCTATTAAAATGAAATACATTGCTTTCGACCATTTAAAAATGTTCTGTCCATCTAATATACCTATGGGTATCATATTAAACGACCCTAGCATAAAATTCAGGCTTGCTGCGCTTCCAATGAAAAAGTTTAATGGATATAATGTGTTAGGAATGATAAATGAAAGCACTAACAAAAGACTACCATAAACGAGATTGACAATGGGTCCTGCTGCCTTACATAAACCCGTCTCCTTACTGATCTTATCTAATCCTAGTACAACTACCGCTCCTGGTAATGCTAATGTAGGCGCAGGAATCGCTGAACCTAGAGTTGCTAGTCCCATCACCACGCTAAATGCCGTTAAACCCATTCCAAAAGTGAGGAGTCTAAATTTTGTAGGAAATCCAAAGTGTTTTGCTACTTGCCGATGACCAAATTCGTGGAACAAAAAAGCGGTCATATAAAATCCCGCTAACATGAATATTGCCCAGCTTAAATTCATTTGAATCAATTGAATGTTATAGAACGCTATCAAACCTATAACAAAAATAAGAGCAGAACCGATCAATAAGTGCAAAAACTCTGACTTGTATGGAAATAAGATTCCCTTGAAATCTATACCTGAATCGGGATTAAATGCGTCTTCTGGAATGAGACTCTCCTGGCGATACCAGGTATAGGATCCATCGGTCGTTCCTCTTTCTACTCCTTGGTTTGATTGTGATTGATAACCAGATGTCGTATATTGTGGTTGAATCGGTGTTTGTTGATATGGATTGTAGCTCGATTCTTCTTTTACAATACTACAATTATGAATTGTAGGATCTTTATGTAAATGACAGTAATTTTGACCACAGCCGCTACACTGGAATGGTTGAGCAACTTCTTCAGCGCAATGATAACATTTTGGCATTTATCTTTCCTCTTGAACTATAAAAAACTGAAATTTAATTATTTTGAATGTATCTATTTTAAATTAATATAAAATAAGTAATATAAAACTTTACTGATTCAAGCAACAATTATTTTTTTTATACAGTCAAGCATATTAGTCGAGGTACGATTGCAATCATAAAATAATTAAACAATTGATAATTATTACCTATAATATTTAGAATACATAGATGTTGATTCTCATGGTAAAACGAGTGGTATACTGTGAAACATGTGAAAGAAACATTGTATTAAGGAGGAAGCAATTCGAACATGTCTATCACGAGGTTCTCTGCTTGCTTACCTTAATGTCATTCGGATTGGCTTATTTAATCTTGAAATTTATTAAGAAAAAAGATTCATGCCCAAATTGCCAAAGAAAATTTGACTTGAAAAATCTCCCCCCCGCGCGTGAATTGGAAGAGAATCTAGTAATCTAACCTCATTTTGATTTCATCTTGCTTTTACATCTAGGACAGATCGCGTCCTTCTCATTTAAGTGCTTTTTTACGATTGTTTTTTGATAGTTACATCCTTTTTTTAAACATTTAAGATGATGTTTTTTGATGGGTATCCTTGAAGAATCAACTTTCTTTTGTTTCTGTTCTGGTTCTTCTCTCGTTGTACTTACTTGTGAACTTTTTTTTACCTGTTTTTCTCTATTTTCTTCAACCTTCTTCTTGGCTTCCTTTTTATCGTCAGGTTTTATCCATTTATCAAGGCCCAATCTCTTCTCATCTCAATTTATCTTTCAGGGAATGAATGTAATGAATGCTTTGAATCTTCCATAAAAAATATATACTAATTAATTATATAGGAAAAAAGAAATAAAAAAGAATAGTATTATTAAAATTGCTTGAACGATTAAAATACTTGGACTTTTCCAGCAATAAGTCGTTCTCTCAAATCAATCATGTTTTCTTTGGTAAGGTGTGCTGCACTAACTTCCTCAGCAATTTTCTTAATGCTATCAAAGTTCACATTATCCGCGGGAATTAACGAAATCGAATTCACCCATGGATCGGTAATCGGTCTTCCGATTTGAGAAAGAAGTTTTACGTGAGCTTCAACAATATCACCTTGACCTTTCTCAACAATGGCTCTAGCAATTTCCGTAGAAAGGACGTTGTAAATCTTGCCAACGTGGTTAATAGGATTCTTTCCACATACGGCTTCCAAACTCATAGTTCGGCATGGCGTGATTAAACCGTTGCTTCTATTACCTCTACCAACTTCTCCATCGTCTCCTGCTTCCGCACTAGTACCTGTTAGAGTTAAGTAAAATATTCCTGCGTTAATGTTATCTCCCACATTAATAGCGCATGAAACATTCTTTTCTGGTATAACTTTTGTCGCCAAATCTAAGACTGCATCTTTCATTTGATTCGTAGCATTAATATACGCATCTTTATCATCGATATACTTTGTAACCATTGCCCCGCATACAGTGATGTCAACATCTTTATCAACTCTCTGAACCATGACTTTAATATCTTCCCCTGATCCAGGACATTTATCCTTAAAAGTGTCGGAATTAAGCAATATCTCTGCTTCCAAGGCAATTTTTTCGACATCTGAGTAGGGAGCGTATCCAACACCGAAACTTGTATCGTTGGCTAAAGGTACTTGATCCATTGCATCAGATTCTTCGAAAACTCCAGTTAAATCTATAGAGCCTGGACGTACAGCATAATCAAACTGAATGTGTTGGTTCGTGTTCACATCAATATTCCTGAATGTATCGGCAACAACTTGACGGCAAGCATCAAGGCAAATGGTAGCAACGGGGATGTATTCAAGCTTGTTCTCTTTCAATATTTGGTTAATGGCTCTCCCAACTATTAAGAAATACTCCGGTTCTATGATTATTCCTCCTCCAAATTCAGGTTTTGATATTCCTCCAACGAGAGCTGCTTTATCGACGTTGTGATGATAATATCGACCAAAATTTTCAAAGTAATACTTACATAGAGCTCTAGAACAAGCGTCAGCAGCAGCATCACAAACAGAATCTGGATGTCCCACGCCTTTTCTTTCCACTATTTCGGGAAAGTCTGATTGTTCAATAGGTTTAAACTCCGCTTTATCTATTTTTAACATTTAATCAACTTTTTCTTGTATCTCTAATTGATTTAATCAAATCTCTTTAAAAGTATGTTTTTAAATAATTCATTTCTTAAAAAAAATTGCATTTTAGTATATTAGAAACCAATATTATTACTGAGGATAAAAAAAAGAACGGCTATTAAAAGTAAAATTTTTGAATAAAAAGGAATTTTTTTTCTTAGGACATTGGTTATTGAAAATATTGTACAAAAAATTGATACCCTCTTGAAAAAGAATAGGTACGAGACATTTACTTTCTCAGAAGATAAAAACAAATTCTGTTTTGATCTATTAGTAAAAAAAAATAATACCATATTACTAGTCAAGGTTTTTTCAAATATTGATAATCTTAATGATACCGTGATAAATGGGATTAAATCAATGTCAACATTATTGCAATCAAAGCCTGTACTGATTGGAATAAAGAATCGTTATCAAAAGTTAGAGGATGACACAATTTATGTAAGAGAGGACTTACCATTTATCACCTATAACACCTTCGAGAAAATTATTAGGCAAAATGCATATCCATATGTATTAGCACGAAGAGGTGGAGGTGTGATTTTTTTAGATGGCGCATTAATGAAGGATCTGAGAGAAGAAAAGGGTATAACGAGAAAAGAAATGTCAGAAGAACTCGAGGTTACAAAAAGAACCGTGTGCTCGTATGAAAATGAAAGCATGCGTCCTTCCCAACAAATTGCTGATAAAATTTTAGAAATTTTAGACGATCCGAATCGGTCAATTTTTAAAAATATTAATGTTATTGAATGGCAGGTTAAATTCAACATTAACCAAGAATATTCTATAGAAGGAAAAGATTTAAATCCTTTTGAATCTCATTTACAAGATGTTATAAATGATATTGGCATTGATACACATTGGTATAAGAAAGGCATAGCCCCTTTTGAGTTATCAATTCATTCAAAACAATATTCTCCAGAGTTAAAGATAGATAATGATTTTTATCCCCTCTTTACGAAAGTACCAGGAGAAAAAAACGAGTTAGGTTTCAAATATTTTATTTATATGTTCACGAAATTATTCCAGAAAAAAGGAATTTTTATCGTAGACAACGATTTTAAAGCTTCTGACTTTTTCAAGCAAATCCCCGTATTAAAAATAAGTAAAATTGAAGAACTTGATTCTGAAGAAGAATTCATTGAACTCGTGAAAGAAGAGGAAAAATAGAAACACCTTTTCTATACTTTAATTTTCTTCTCATCATCAAAAATAAAATAAATATATGTTAAAATCATTTCTTCTATAATGGACGAATTAAAATTTACGCTTTTAACCGAAGAAGAGTTCAAACAACTTGATGATTATGCAAAATGGAATTATGTTGGTGTTTTAATCAAACAATTATATGAATTCAAAGTAATGGCAGATAATAATTGCGAAGAATGCATCTATAAATTACAAACTAGCCGAGATGTCAACGTAGATTTGTTTTTTGACGATTGGCGCGAGTGTGCAAAAAACTGCGATGAATGTGGAAAAGAAGAATTAGTAAACATGTGTAATACTCAACATAGTATAATGAACCACCTAGCTAACATGGTATTCGAGTTACAAGTAAAGCAAAATAGGTTAGTGCAGTTCTTATATAAAAAGGATCCTAAAGGCCAAGAAATTCTCGAAGAAATGAAAAAAGCGAAAGAAGAAGCGCAAAAAAGGGATAAACACGCTGATAACATGTTTCTTTGAACCATTTTTAAACAATGACAGACGAAATAGTATGTGGAATTGACGAGGCAGGCAGAGGACCTGTTCTAGGTCCTTTAGTTATATGTGGAGTTTGTTTTGCAAAACGAGATTTAGATTACTTGAGAAAAATTGGAGTAAAAGATTCCAAAAAATTATCTGCTAAAAGAAGGAAGGAATTAGCCAAAAAAATCAAAGATAAATGCCATTCTTACCATCTACTCATTGTATCTGCTCAAGAAATTGACAAAAGGGAAGAAAAAAGGATGTCTCTTAACCGCTTAGAGGAAATAAAAATGGCAGAAATTGCCAACAAGTTGAAACCTGAAGTATTATACCTAGACGCAGCAGATGTTAACGAAAAACGGTTTGGAGAATCCATTGGGAAACTGTTAAATTACGAGTTAAAAGAAATCGTTTCAAAACATAGAGCAGACGACCTTTTTCCAATAGTTTCTGCCGCTTCCATAATCGCTAAAGATAAAAGAGACGCCGTTATTGAAGAACTTGCTCAAGAGCACGGTGATTTAGGTTCTGGATATCCTTCAGACGAAAGAACTATCACATTCTTGCGAAAGTGGATAAAAACAAATAAGAAAGCACCACCATTTTGTAGGAAATCTTGGGAAACTACTAAGAAATTATTAGAAGAGGAAGTGGGTAATAAAAAAATCACCGATTATTTTAAATAATCTTTTTCTTTGCGATTAATACGATGTGTTTTTCTGCGAACCGGTCGATGTTCACGCTTTCTACTATTTCATAACCAGATCGTTCGAGAATCTTCTTTTCTTGAGAATATACCTTATCAATTTTTGCCAAACTATCTATTGATTGAGACTTAATCGCTAGGATCAAAAATCCGCCTTTTTTTAAATAGTAATTGCAATTGTCCACGGCAATCTCTGCCTGATTAGGCTGTGCAACATCTTGATAAACCAGCTCGATTTCGGTGAATATGGACTTTGCATAACTTGCGGGAAAAATGGCATCTCCCAATATTGGAATTATGTTTGTTCTTTCAGATGTGTTTTGAATTAGTTGTCTGATGCTTCTCGTTGCGAATTCAACGCCAAAAATGACTCCCTCTTTTACAATATCAGATAAGTGTGAGATTGTTGTACCTGAAGATGCCCCTAAATACAAGCAGTTCATGTCTTTCGAGAGAAAATTAGATGTTGGGTTTTTTAACAATAACGCTGCTAATTTACTTCTAAAAGGATCCCATTCTCGATATTCCACGTCTCTAAAACTTACTAATCTCTCTCCATACACAGATCTTCCAGGTACTAAATTCTTCGTATATAACTTTAAATTATTTTGAGGACCTGAAATATATACATCGTAATATTTTGGATGACCTCTAATATCTATGGAGCTCATTATTTACGACCTCCCTTTCCGTGGTTCTTTTTCTTCTTAGGTTTTTGCTTTGTTGTTTTTTTCTTTTCTTCCTTTTTTGGTGGTTTAGGGTGTCTTAATTCGATTTCCTTGATTTTTCTAGATAAGTCTTCAGAGATCTCCGTTCCTATAAAATCTCCTTGAAAATAATCAATTTTAGC
>Ga0180433_10008198_pt1 | contig 13096 bp, 12 predicted proteins | sample SS_ome_8_FD_132980 | JGI IMG/M metagenome (GOLD analysis project Ga0180433, IMG submission 132980) | Hypersaline lake sediment archaeal communities from the Salton Sea, California, USA - SS_1_D_1 metaG | ecosystem: Environmental > Aquatic > Non-marine Saline and Alkaline > Hypersaline >... | reverse complement strand
TCACAAAAGAGTACCAAGATAACAAACATCTATCAGCTATCAGATGAGACAAATATTGTGGACAAGTTGAGCCAACACGCCCATTGGAGAAAGCCGGTGCTCATCATTCCGGCCCTGGCGTCAGAATTCACCCATTCCGAGAACCGACCGGTGTTTGAAAACATACTGAGGGAGCTAAGAGGGGCGACCTATCTCAGCGACATCATTCTTGGGCTTGATGCGGCCACAGAAAAAGATGTGGTTCTGCTCCAGGAGATCATTGACAATATTGGATTACACAATGTGCTCGTCCAGTGGAATGACGGACCTCATTTCGGACGTCTGTACGAGATGTTGGAGTCAGCCGGCATTGATTTGAGCCAGCGTGGAAAAGGCAGAAACGTCTTTATGTCCTTTGGCGTCGCTATGGCCTTGAGTGCCACGTGTGTTGGACTGATAGACGCCGATATAAGAACCTTCAGACGCACGCAACTCGATCGACTCTTTTACCCAGTGCAGGTCTTCAACTATCAATTTGCCAAGGCCTATTATGCCAGGAGTGACGGCAAGCAGTTTTTCGGTCGGGTAAAGCGCCTGTTGGTTGATCCCATCCTCATCGCATTGAAGCGAAAGTTCACCGATACAGGCGAAGACAAGATGCTTCGCATCATCGATTTCTTGTTGCTGTTCAACTACCAGCTTTCAGGGGAGATTGTCATCGATATTGAGCTGCTAAGCCGCATGAAATATAGCCTTAATTGGGGAGTGGAGATTCTCACCCTCATAGAAGCTTATCGCAAGGCCAACCAGATAGCCCAGGTTGAATTCACCAGAGGTTTTTTTGACCACAAGCACCAAAAGATTTCGGCATCCGATCCTGATAAAGGCCTCCACAAGATGTCAACCGACATTATCTCCACCCTTTTGACTGCCCTTATCGTTGAAGAGGGCCTAGAGGTATCAAGCCATTTCTTCCGTGACTTGGCCTTGACCTATCAATCAGTCGCGGAGGAATTGATAAAGAAATATGCTGAAAATGCCAGGGTTAACGGATTGCATTATGATCGTGATCGAGAAGAGGCCTTCGTCAATGAAGTCATTACCGATGCCATAATCAACGTCGGAGAGCTTTTAGACGTGCCTCAGAATATCTCTCAGATGTTCTTAAGGTATACGGCTATGAATCCTGAATTTGAAGAGTTCAATCGAGTTGGCCTCCAGAAGGCCATTATGGAAACGGAAAGCAGATTGAAACGTGAGCACCTTTCCACTCGAGAGCTTCCTTCCTGGGAACGCGTTGAGGAAAAGATACCAGGGATCAGGGACCAGATAATCGACGTTATTGAGGAAGCGAAAAAGGGACGACCATGAATTACAAGTCTGCTTTGAGAGCTTATACGTTTAAACGAATTGAGGAGATTGAGTGGGCAGATATTTTGGTAGGAATTCCATGTTACTGTAACCAGCAGACCATCGAACATGTCATTCGGATGGTCAGTCATGGCCTCGCCAAATACTATAAGGACAAGAGGTGCGTAATTTTTGTGGCGGACGGAGGATCCACAGATGATACTCGAGAGGTGGCAAAGGAATTTCAGGTCAAACCTTGGCAGGAAAAGATCGTTTCCATTTATCGCGGTCCTGCAGGAAAAGGCTCGGCTTTCAGGTCCATATTTGAGGCGGCCAAACGGCTTAAAGTAGATGCGTGCATGGTTGTCGACTCTGACTTACGTTCCATAACAAACGACTGGGTAAAATACCTCCTTCAGCCGATCTTGGAAATGGATTACCAATATGTTTGTCCGCTCTATTCGAGGTACAAGTACGATGGTACGATTACCAATAACATTGTTTATAACTTGACTCGGGCTCTTTACGGACTGCGTATTCGCCAGCCGATCGGTGGGGACTTCGCCTTTGCGGGGAGACTAGCCGAACACTATATTGAACAGGATGTCTGGGGAACCGATGTGGCCCGTTACGGTATCGATATTTGGATGACCACCCATGCCATTGCAAATAATTTCAAGATCTGTCAATCGAGTTTGGGGGTAAAAACACACGATGCCAAGGACCCTGCTGAATCGCTGGGTCCCATGTTCCGACAAGTCGTTCATACCCTCTTTGTCTTGATGGAGCAAAACGAAGAAGCTTGGAAGTTGGTCAGGGGCAGCCGGACTGTGCCCGTTTTCGGTCTGCAGAAGCTTATTGAGCCTGATCCAATAGGAGTCGATCTTGGTCGACTGGTTCAAGAATATAAGACCGGATTCAAGCAGTTCAAGGGATTGTATAAAGACATATTTTGCCCCGAGTGTTTTGAAGAGCTGAGAAACTGTTCAAAGAAGGCAAAGACGAAATTCGTCATGCCTGAAAAAACGTGGGTTTCAGTCCTATATGAAACAGCTGCCACTTTTCATCATTGGAAACACAATCGGACTGAGTTAGTTAACCTCGTGACACCGCTTTATCTTGGGCGCGTGGCTTCGTTTATCAACCAAACGAAAAAGATGAGTAACGTAGAGGCCGAGGAAATTGTTGAAGAGCAAGCCCAAGTTTTTGAGGACTATAAAGATTACCTCGTGGAAGTATGGAATGGCGCGAAGACACACTTGTGAGAGACAGTATTTCTAATCTAATCTGAACAGTTTCTAATGACTCTTTGTAAGAGGCAAACCCGATGTGGCTTGGCAGTCTTCTCGGAGGAAATATTGTCTTTCGTGTTTCGATATCCATAACCACACATTATTACGTGAAGAATAGCAGAACTTTCACTCTCTGGCATAACACGCCTTCCTGCCATCGCCCAAATTGTCGTCATATGCTTTCGAAATGTGTTACGGAGAGAATACAGACCCCCTTATGGAATTCTGATCTCGCCTGATTCCTAATTCTGGAAGATCCCAGCTTGGCAAACCCATGCTCCACGGTTTTGAGATTCTGGGAACTCGGACCGATTGCCCCTCATTCCCAACGAATGCCCATTTCCTGGGTCACACCGAGTATTTTTGTTAAATCCTTGATCATCAGCCCTGCATCGATTCTTGCTTTGCTGAGTTTTTGCCAAAAAAATACGTGTTGTTTAAAGGATGGCCCTCAATAAGGGCTTATTCGGGTACCAGGCGAGAAAGAAAGTAGGATTACCAGGTGTGTGCGGGTTTGTGTTTTTTAGGAGAGGTGTCGTAAGGCTTTCCATGAACTGATTAAGCGAGCGCATTCCACGTAGCTTGCTGCGGGGTCTTCAATATCTGTTGACGACATGGCCTTTCCAATAGAAGATATGAAAATCGACTGGCTTCGCCTTATGTAATGAAGCCAACCTGGCTTGTTTTTGTCATGCCACGGGGATTTTCAAGAACCGAATCCGTGAAGAGTCATTCAGCGTATGTCTTTTGATAAAATCATCGTGCGAGGTGCCCGTCAGCACAACCTCAAGAATATCAACGTGGACATCCCTCGGAATCGGCTCGTGGTGATCACTGGCCTATCGGGTTCGGGCAAATCCTCACTCGCCTTTGACACCCTCTATGCCGAAGGACAGCGTCGATACGTGGAATCTCTTTCTGCCTATGCGCGCCAGTTTTTGGAGCGCATGGACAAGCCGGACGTGGAGGCCATCGAAGGCCTTTCACCAGCCATTGCCATTGAGCAGAAATCGACCACCAAGAATCCCAGATCCACCGTGGGCACCGTCACTGAAATTCATGATTATCTCCGCGTCCTTTTTGCCCGTATCGGCAAGCCCCACTGCCACCAGTGTGGGCGGCCTATTACCACCCAGACCGTCCAGGAGATCGTGGACCAAGTCATGGCCCTTGAGCCAGGCACCAAGGTCATCATCCTTTCTCCGGTTGTGACATCCCAGAAGGGAGGCCATCAAAGGTTGTTTCAGCGGCTCAGACGAGAGGGGTTCGCCCGAGTTCAGGTGGATGGTGAAACGCTCAGTCTGGATGAACCTATTTCACTGAACAAGAAGACCAGGCACACGGTGGAGGTGGTCGTCGACCGCTTGGTCCTTAAAGACACGGTGCGGAAGCGGTTAGCTGATTCCCTTGAACTTGCTATTGGGCTCTCAGAAGGCCTTGTCACCGTGGATGTCTTGGGCGCTGACCCCCTGGTCTTCAGTGAAAAGGCCGCCTGCTTGACTTGCGGCACGAGTTATCGTCCATTGACGCCCGCCAGCTTTTCTTTCAACAGCCCCCAAGGGGCGTGCCCCACCTGTAACGGGCTCGGTTCCATGATGATCCTCGATCCTGACCTCATCGTCCCCAATCCTGAACTCTCTCTGCGTAACGGGGCCATCGCCCCGTGGGAGAATCGCCATTCAGTCTACTTTTACCAGGTATTAGATGCCATCACCCGCCAATATCGCGTAGACATCTACACGCCTTTTAAGGATTTCTCAGAACCCCTTGAGCAACTCTTGCTTTATGGTTCCCAAGGCGAAGCGATTGCCTTTTATCTTGAGCGGGACGGCAGGCGCTATACCTATCGCAGGCCCTTTGAAGGGGTCATCCCCAGCCTTGAACGCCGTTATAGGGAAACCTCATCACAACAGGTTCGAGAAGAGATTGAACGGTTCATGAACGTACGCCTGTGTCCTGATTGTCATGGGGCACGCTTGAAACCTGAGAGCCTTGCCGTCAAGATAGGAGGGGAATCTATCCATCAAGTGAGCGTCCGTTCCATCACCCAACTGCTCGAATTCTTTGATTCCCTTCGACTCAGCCGCCGAGAAAACACCATTGCACAGGGTATACTGAAAGAGATTGGCGAAAGGCTTCTGTTTTTGACCCGCGTAGGACTCGGATATCTTACCTTAGACCGGGGCTCAGCCACGCTTTCCGCAGGGGAATGGCAACGTATTCGCCTCGCGACTCAGATTAGCTCCAAGCTGACCGGCGTCCTTTACGTGCTCGACGAACCAAGTATTGGACTTCACCAGCGGGACAATCAAAGACTCTTGACAACACTCAAACAGATGCGTGATCTGGGCAATACCGTCCTCGTGGTGGAACACGATGGGGAAACCATTCTATCAGCTGACTATGTGATCGACATGGGGCCGAAAGCCGGCAACCAAGGGGGACATCTTGTCTTCAGCGGACCACCATCAGCACTCCTTCAACATGAGACATCCTTGACAGGCCAGTATTTGTCCGGTCGAAGGACCATACCGTTGCCATCGAAGCGCCGTGCCTTGACAAATGGCTGTCTCACCCTGGAAGGGGCCTGCGCACACAACCTTAAGGACATCACCGTCGGGTTTCCCTTGGGGTGCTTTGTGTGCGTGACCGGGGTGTCTGGCTCGGGCAAATCGACGTTGGTCATTGAAACCCTTTACAGGGCCTTGGCTCAGCGTTTTTATCGTTCCAAAAAAGGGGCGGGCAAGTACCGCCGACTCACCAGCCTTGAAAAGGTCGACGGTGTTGTTCACATCGACCAGTCTCCCATTGGGCGAACGCCACGCTCCAATCCTGCCACCTATACGGGGCTATTTACGCCTATTCGGGAACTCTTTGCCAGAACACCAGACGCCAGGATGCGAGGTTACAAGCCAGGACGATTCAGTTTTAACGTCAAGGGAGGACGGTGTGAAGCGTGTCGCGGGGATGGGATCATGAAGATCGAGATGCATTTTCTTCCTGATGTGTTCGTCACGTGCGATGTGTGCCGGGGCAAGCGTTACAACCGGGAAACCATGGAGGTCAGGTACAAGGGCAGAGACATTGCGGATGTGCTGGATATGACCGTTAACCAGGCTCTGGAATTTTTTAGCAAGGTCAGCAACATAAGAACCAAACTGGAGACCTTGGCCGACGTGGACTCGGTTACATCCACTTGGGTCAGCCTGCCACGATCCTTTCCGGCGGCGAAGCCCAACGCCTCAAGCTGTCAAGAGAACTGAGCAAGCGAGGCACGGGGCGAACGGTCTACATCCTGGATGAACCAACCACTGGGCTCCATTTCGCCGATATTCAAAAACTCTTGGATGTTCTCAACCGGTTGGCTGATGCCGGCAATACGATCGTCGTCATTGAGCATAACATGGACGTGATCAAGTCCGCTGATCAGGTCATTGATCTTGGTCCCGAAGGAGGGGATGAGGGAGGGCAAGTCCTGGGGTGTGGTCGGCCAGAGGAGATCGCGCAACTTTCAGATTCCCATACCGGCCGTTTCTTGCGAAAGGTCCTGGGGTCAATCATTCAATGTAAGCCGATAACAGAGCATATCTAGCTTCCGCGTAAAGTCTACGTTTTCGACATGCAGGGCACTGGGGCATTGTAGCTGGACTGGGGCAAAGTTGAGGATGCCGCGAACGCCAGCCTTGACGAACTTGTCAGCAGCCTGTTGTGCCCATCTGGGGCTTACTGCAATCACACCAATCTCAACGCCTTTCTCCATGACCAAACGCTTCATGGCCTTTACCGGGGCAACCGTGATATCTCCAATTTGCATACCGATTCTTTTCGGGTCTGTTTCAAAGGCTGCCACAAAGGTGTAGCCCTGGTTCAAAAGTTGGGCATGCCCAAGGAGGGCTGAGCCCAGATTGCCCACCCCTACTAAGGCCAACCGCCATTCCTTTTCCAAGCCGAGGATCTTGCGAATCTCGAACAAAAGCTCTTTGACGTAATAGCCGACGCCTCTGATGCCGAATTGGCCAAAGTATCCCAGGTCCTTGCGTATCTGGGCGGGGTTGACCCCGCAGATGTCGGCTAGGCCCGCTGAGGAAACGACTTCCACACCTTTTTGATCCAACAGGGCAAGATTCCTTGCATACAGTGACAGACGTTTGACGGCAATGGCTGGAATATTGACAGACTTCATCGATGAGGCGATCAGCCGGTGCGTGTTACAGCACTTCAAATCTTACGGGATAGGTTGAAAAAGAATGGCCTAACGGAAAAGATAGACAGGGTTGCCACCGCTTGTCCTTGTTGCGGCGGCAACCCTGTTCTGTTTCTGTGCTCTATCGGTTAATGTTGATTAATGACCTGCGCCAAACAGGGCCGCAATCGCTCCAGACTGCGGATGGGCATAGATCAGAATCAGGGCAATAACCAACGCATAGATGACCAGAGACTCGACCATGGCCAGACCGATCAGCATGGTCACGGTCACCTTACCCGAGGACTCTGGGTTTCTGGCAATGCCTTCAACCGCGTTTTTGATTGCCATGCCTTGCCCCAGACTGCCTCCAAAGGCCGCAACGGCAATACCAAAGCCTGCAGCAAACACGGACACCGTGAAGTACTTCAGAGCGGCGATGGGCAGCTCGGTGCCTGCAGCGTAAGCGACCGTGGAAAGGGCAAACAGAATAAACGCAGCTCCCAGGGTTGAAAATGACAGTTTCTTGAACATTGACTCTCCCTCCTTTACAGTTAGAATTTTATTCACGGGCTTCTTCCATAGCACTGGTTTATATTAAATGTATTAATGGGCGTGTTCCATGGCGCCAGCAAAATACATCGTCGAAAGCAAGAAGAACACAAAGGCCTGGACCAAACTCACAAAGATACCCAAAGCCATGATGGGTAGAGGGGCAAAAAAAGCACCGGCCAGCATAAAAAGAATGGCCAGAACCAGCTCGTGTCCCGCCATGTTTCCAAAAAGACGGATGGTCAGTGATAGGACGCGAGCCAGATGGCCGATCAGTTCAATGGGAAATATGATAGGCACCATCCACCATATGGGCCCCATGAAGTGCTTGATGTACTTTGGTCCGTGGTACATAACACCAATAATATGGGTCATGGGGACCACCACAAGGGCACAAGACAGGGTGGTGTCAATCTTGGCGGTAGGCGGAAAGAACCCGGGAACCAGGCCCAAGAGATTGCACACAAAGATGTAGATAAAGACCGTAGCAAGAATAGGAAAGAAGCGACGGCCTTCCTCGCCAGTGATGTCCACGATGAATTCTTCCATACCCCCAATCACGATCTCAAAAAGGTTCTGCCCCTTGGTAGGGATCATGCTGACCCCCTTGGTGCCAAGAAAGGCAAGCAAGATGAGAAGGAGCATCACAAACCACGTATAAATCACGTGGACATACTCGTGGGCGAAATGTCCCAGGCCAATGAGGTCAAACAGCTGCACCAGAAACAGGATTGGATGTTCCATGTTACGCCGCCTCCTTGAAGATGATTTTCCTTATTTCATTAAGCGTCGCTATGAAGATGCTTGTCACGACCACGGAGAGTCCGATGATGAGACCCAAGGGACTCACATAATGGTCTGCTATCAACACATAGATGATAACGGCGCTTGCTAAGAATCGGATATAGTATTTTCCTAACACCACCTTCGTGTTGGCAAGATGGGGTGGTGTTAGAGCCCGCTTCAGGGACCGATACAAAAGATGAAAGTTAATCGTAACGATAAGACCGCCCGCCAGGATCCCCCATGCAAAATGCCCCGACGCCAAGACAAAGCCACCGATGGAAACCGCGCAAAAGAGAATCCAGTTCGTGAAAGTGATAAATCTGAGCAGCCTCCTCTCGATGCGCACGACCTGGCGTTTTCCTGTTACAGTTTCCGGCTCTTTTGCATGGCCAGATATATGTTACGGAATCCGGCGATCACTCCCAGACCAAGAAAGATCAGCGTGAACCAAGGTGACGTATGAAATACCCTCGTGTCGAGCCAGTACCCAATCCCTAATCCAATGATCACAGACAGGGCAATGGAAAAACTCAGGCTGCTGTAATACCAAAGATCCCTGAACAGTTTCTTGGTCTCGTCTTTCATGACAAAGAGCGCTTGTCCAAAGGCCCCCTCAAGACGCACAGTCGGCCTTCTGGAAAAACAAGGCCCTGCCTACCACATGACGTCTTTTAAGTCAATCCTTAAATTTTCAACGCCTCAAAAACCTTTCCAGCTGCCTGAATGGTCGTTTCTATATCTGCCTCGCTGTGGGCGCCTGAGACAAAGGCCGCCTCATACTGAGATGGCGCCAGATAGATGCCTTGCTCAAGCATCTCCTTGTAATATCTGGCAAACAAGGCCACATCACTCTTCTGGGCCTGGGCAAAGTTCGAAACCGGCTGATCCGTGAAAAACAGCCCCAACATGGAGCCAACCCGGTTCGTCACCACAGGAAGGCCTGCCTTGCTGGCCGCCTCTGTAAGCCCCGCCGCCAACATAGCGGATCTGTCTTCAAGGCTTTCATAGAAGCCCGGCTGCTGCAGGCATTTCAATGTGGCCAGGCCGGCTACCATGGCCACTGGGTTTCCAGACAGGGTCCCGGCCTGATAGACAGGCCCCTCCGGGGCGATCTTGCTCATGATCTTCTGCTTGCCGCCATAGGCCCCCACCGGAAGGCCGCCCCCAATAACCTTGCCCATGCAGGTCAGGTCCGGCTCGATGCCGTATAGGGCCTGGGCGCCGCCATAGGCCACGCGGAATCCTGTCATGACCTCATCAAATATGAGGATGATCCCGTGGTTCTGAGTCACCTCTCTTAAGGTCTCCAGGAATCCCGGATTGGGTGGCACAAGTCCCATGTTGCCGGCCACAGGTTCCACAAAGACAGCCGCAATGGCATCCCCCTTTTTTGAACACACCTCTGTGAATCGCTCTGTATCATTGTACGGCAGGGACAGGGTGTTTTTTACGCACGCCTCCGGTACTCCCGGACTTCCCGGTATGCCCAAGGTGGCCACGCCAGAACCGGCTTCTACCAAAAAGGTGTCGCCGTGCCCGTGATAGCAACCGTCAAACTTGATGACCAGGTCGCGGCCAGTGACGCCTCTTGCCAGGCGAACGGCGCTCATGGTGGCCTCGGTGCCGGAATTGACCATACGGACCATTGCCACGGATGGAACCGCCTCAATCACCATCTCTGCCAGTGCCACCTCCAGGTCCGTGGGCGCTCCAAAGCTGGTCCCCCGCGCCAGCACGCCTTCAATGGCTGAAATGACCTCTGGGTGCCGATGCCCTAAAATCATAGGGCCCCAGGACCCCACATAGTCTATATACCCATTGCCATCGACGTCGAACACCTTAGAGCCTTCTGCCCGCTGGATAAAAACAGGATTCATACCGACTGAGCGGCAGGCCCGAACAGGGCTGTTGACGCCCCCTGGGATGACCTTTCTGGCCTTGGCAAAGAGTTCTTCAGACACTTGCTTTTTCATAAGATACAGCTCCTTTTCCCGCTTTCTTGTCCTGTTCCTTTTTCGAACCCTAATTGAGCGAAAGTCGAGGGTGTCCCAGCTTCAAGGCGTCCAAGGGCGAAGCTGTAGTCGTCTACCGCGAGCCCGTGGCAACGAAGAAGATGGGGTGGCATCGGCTTTCCCTAGGGGTAAACAAAATGAAAAAAATTTCTTAAAACTATATCTCATCAATAGAAGACATATTGAATTTCAGAAAACACAACAAAAATGACCACTGTTTTAAAACTTTACCCCTGTTATTCATTTTGTTTACGATCAATTAGGGTCGAACCTTTTTGTCCAAAGGGGCAGGCCTTGATGCAAATCCCGCAGATGGGTGCGCCCACATGAGGGAGTTTGGAAAACTCACCGACCAGTTTTTCCACGCACCGAGAAAAATAGAGGGCTTCCCTTCTCCTTGGGTAATGTCCCTGGGTACTGACTCCCTTGATGGCTCCCACCGGACACGCCTCCTCACACATGGTGCACTTGCCGCAGCGGTTCTTGATGGGGCCATCAATCTTCAACGGTGCATTGGTCAGCACTGTGACAAGACGGATGCGGGGACCGTATCGAGGGGTCACCAAAAGGAGACTCTTGCCCTGCCATCCCAAACCAGCCATGCGACCCACGGCCTTATGAGAAATGGCTCCATACCAGTTTTTGGTGTCCAAGACCTGGGATGCGGCAATAGGCAACGCCTTGAAGGTGTCCTCTTCCAGCATGGCAGCCGTGCGAAAGGCGATTTCGTCTAGGATGCGGTTGGCGGTCTGATAAACCATAGAATAGTTCGGTGTGGGACGATCTAGGATCTCTTCAAAGACGGCCGCAGGAAGCCGGATGGCCATGGAAATGGCTCTGCTGAAGGGGGCCAAAAGGCCGGGAGGATTAAGTCTCAACGCCTTTAAGGGCTCGGCATCTGCCACGCCCACCAGATTCGCTCCCAACCCAACGATTGCGCCCTTGATGCTTTCAGTGTACCCATCCTGGACCCCATGGCCCTTCATGAATGCTTCCTAAAGGACCGGATCACAAGACCAATACATATGAGTGTCACCCCAAGGGCCAAGCCCAGCCGTGAGTTATACGTATAGAAATAGTAAAAAGGACCCGGTCCAGCAGGTCCGTGGGTAAAATCAGACAGGAAATATACGGTAAAAAAAGGGCCGACACCAAAGCAAATGATGTCTATGATGGCCCAGAGCCATCCTTTCATGATCTGGTCTCCTTCTGTGGAATGAGTGCCTGTTTCTCACAATCCAGATGGGTTGTCAACCTGACAACGACAAGCGCCACGGAGCATTGAGGCCTCAGCCCCACGGCATCGCTCTGGCGAAAACCGTCCTTTTTCAACGAAACAGAATATGTTATGAGTCTTTTTCGATACAAGGATGACACGCGTCATCCTTGGTGGAGGCGCTGCCATATCACTTCGTGCAATAGGAAAAGCTCATCATGATAGCAAAGAAAATACAGTTCATTAAGACTGACATTTGGCGCATGCGCTCCCGGGAGCTTCCGAGGACAAAGTCCATCGGGATCGGACTGTTGAGGATCTTTGTCCTGTCAGTGCAACGATTTGATAAACACGACTGCCTTTTCAGGGCCTCAGCCCTGACCTTTTATTCCTTGCTCTCTATCGTCCCTGTCTTGGCCATGGCTTTTGGCATAGCCAAGGGCTTTGGCTTTGAAAAGGGCCTTGAAAGACAACTTTTTCAAACATTTCAAGGCCAAGAGGAAGTTGTTCTTCAGGTCATGAATTTTGCCCGCTCCCTCCTTGAAAGTGCCAAGGGGGGCGTCATCGCAGGCGTTGGGCTGGTTCTGTTATTCTGGACGATTATACGAGTCCTGGGAAACATCGAAAATGCATTCAATCATATCTGGGGGATCAAGAAGGCAAGGAATTTTTCCAGAAAAATCAGCGATTATCTTTCGGCCATGCTCGTCTGTCCTGTCCTGTGGATCGTGTCCAGCACGGTGACCGTCGTGATAGGGAGCGAGGTGCAGCTGGTGGTTGAAAAGATCGCCCTGCTAGGGGTCCTCAGCCCTGCCATATTCCTCGCTCTGAGATTGTTGCCCTACTGTGTCATTTGGGTCCTCTTCACCTTTGTTTACATGTTCATGCCGAACACCAAGATCAAGTTTGGATCGGGGATCTTTGCCGGCATCGTCGCCGGCACCCTGTACCAGGTTTTCCAGTTGGTCTATATTTCCTTTCAAATCGGAGTGGCTAAGTACAGCGCTATTTACGGGAGCTTCGCAGCTTTACCCCTTTTCCTCGTGTGGCTTCAACTCAGCTGGATGATTGTCTTGTTCGGCGCAGAGCTCTCTTTTGCCCACCAGAATGTGGAGACCTACGAGTTTGAACCGGACTGTTCGGCCCTAAGTTATGGCTTCAAGAAGTTGCTCACGTTGCGGGTAGCCCATCTCTTGGTGAAGGATTTTTCTCAAGGAAATAGGCCGTTATCAGCTGTTCAAATCACAAATGTCCTAGAGGTTCCCATCCGTTTGGTTCGTGAGATACTGTATGAATTGGTGCGATCCGGGATTGTCTCCGAGATATGTGACAATGAGGATGCAGAGCCATCCTACCAGCCTGCTCGCAACATTGATTCGTTGACCATCAAATACGTCATTGATCGCCTGGAGCACCAAGGCAGTGATAATATCCCCGTTAGCCAATCAAAGGAATTGGAGGGACTCTCTGAGTGCTTACAGGCGTTTGACGAAGTGGTTGAGAAATCACCGGCAAATAGGCGGTTAAAGGACATATAAACAGAACAATGAACTACCCCGCCGCAAGCAGCGGGGTATCAAGAATTCAGAAGACAGAATAGATCCCCCGACCGATCACGCGGGGTCCACACCAACCTTTTTCTACTGCATTCTGACTCCTGGCTCCTGGATTCTTTAACAAGCATCATAGAGCTCGATGGCTAATGCATCGCTAGTCGCGGCAAGCC
>Ga0180433_10008197_pt1 | contig 13097 bp, 10 predicted proteins | sample SS_ome_8_FD_132980 | JGI IMG/M metagenome (GOLD analysis project Ga0180433, IMG submission 132980) | Hypersaline lake sediment archaeal communities from the Salton Sea, California, USA - SS_1_D_1 metaG | ecosystem: Environmental > Aquatic > Non-marine Saline and Alkaline > Hypersaline >... | reverse complement strand
GCAAAGCGTTTAATACTGGGGGTTCTTGTATGAGTAATAATACTATGTATCTTGAAATAGGAGAATTATTGAACTGTCTCAAAGAAGACAGTAAGAATAGCCAAAAATGGCTTACTCCTGCCCAAGTGGGAGAAGAGTTGGGGATTCATATAAATACAGTTTATCGACTGCTTAAACAGGGAGAACTTCCTGTCTATAATCTCGGCTTAGATACTGTAAAAGTCAGGTACAAGGTAAAGAGAAGTGATCTACAGGAGTATATTGAGAGGAGGAAAGTGGAGGTAGTGGGTGTATTGGGGGAAGTGGAGGCAGTGGGTAGAGGATAGAAAGGTTATTTTCTTTTCGGCAGAAAATTAGTGGGGGTAGGTTTTGGTTGTCGGTGTAGTCGGATTTGTTGTAGAATGTCGGCAAAGTCCGCCGTAGTTTTGGCTTAGTGGGCAAAGTTGGAAACAGGTTCGGCGGGTGGAGAAATTATCCTGGTTATGGGGGTAGTTTGGTAAAGTCGGGCTTAGTGGGCTTTGGCTGTTCTTGTTAGACTCTTAGATTGAGAAGGGCGGCAGCAGGAGGAAGTTGCCGGTTCAGCAGGGAAAAAGTGTCTAAAAAGTGTCTCGAACGTTTCAGTTCTTTGTCCGGGGCTGAGTCTGCCCTGTGTCTGCTTTCCGTCTACTTGTTGTTGGGCTGTCAGAATGGTGCCGGAAAATCGTTGATTTTGACCTGAAAATGAGCGTTTTGGGGGACTAAATTACTCAGGCTCAAATCGACACGCAGGAGGTCACTGGTTCAAGTCCAGTACCGCCCAGTGCCGTAGGCATGAAATGATAATTAATCTCTCTTCGATAGGCTCAGGGCAGGCTCCGGACGGCAGAAGTGCTCAGCGGGCATAGTCCTTGAACTTTTGCATCCACTGCGGCCACACCGGCGGCGTGTAATCCGGTTGGCCGTACTTCGAAGTGAACCATTGCCGGCGCCACTTAAGCTCCCACAGCTCCTTAAGGCCGACTTTTCTTGCTCCGAAGTCCACGAACAACACGTTTATGGCGCCGCGGTGGCGGTTTAGGCAGACATTCCTGATCTCGTTGACGTTCATCGGTTCCGAAAAATAAACCTGACCCTCGTATTCCGGAGGACTGTCGTGGTGGTAGGGAGTGCAGGTGCCGCCGTCTGCCATAAGCGGTATCTCGTGAGGAGCCTTTACGTTGGCCGTCTTCCACAGCCATTCGTCCCGTCTTGTCCCGCCGCTGGTGTGCGTAAGCCACATGTTCTGCCCGTAGCTGACAATTATGTGTCCCATCCGCTCGTCGTCCTCCTCCGAGGCCGCATAGGTGAAATCAATTCGCCTGCCGCCCCAGGCGAAATCCCTTGACAGCGGTTTTGTAGCGGTGGGGCAATAAAGCATATCCGTATCTCGGAAATACGGGTACAAAGGGCCGATCCAGCCCAAGTCATGGTTAAAATCGCCGCCGTTGTCGTCGGTGTACATTTTCCATATCGTACCCCATTGGTGCAGCTTGGCCCGGCATGCGACGTCTTTGGCCTGCATCTTGGCCGTGGAAAGGGCGGGCAAGAGCATGGCCATAAGCAGGGAGATGATTGCGATCACCACCAGCAGTTCTATGAGGGTGAAAGCCCTCTTGCGGCACGAGCATCGGTTGCGGCCGTCGTCGCTGCCCGCGTTTCCGCCGACCGGTCGGGGAGACTCGCATTCTTCCGTACGACAGTTCATTGCATCTGCTCCGGGATCTACAACTTTATACTGATGATACCGCAAGTCAAATGAAAAAAGTGCAGGTGTAGATCAAGCAGTCGCCTCAGGCGGCCAGCTGGGGACTGCAGGATCAAGGGACAAATGCATTGGTACGACCGGCTGATTCGGACATTTCAGGACCGCCAGCCACGAGGTTATATTGCTGGGCTACCCACCCTCCTATTTGACCGAGCAGCAGGAGGATCGATGCGGTTATAAGGCCCAGAATGATCGCGTACTCAACCACCTCCACGCCGTCCTCGCAGGCGAGGAAACTTCGAACAAGTCGTGCTACCCGCCTTGCCCGGCGCCGTTTATTATGTCCCGCGTGGTCCCCCATCGAGCGCCCCTTAATGAACGCGACCTCCACCACGCAAGTATAATATCAAAAACCCAAACAAATGTCAAGAGAATAGTCGGGAACCGTCACGGGCGTACGCGCCGGTACGGACTACCCGACCCGACCTTAGCCTGAGGCGGATAACGCCCAGGCAAAGCAGGGCAAACATCGTCGGCTCCGGGATTGCAGTGAGTTTCATTTTAAAGCCGTTTTCTACACCGTGGTCCTCCCGAAGCAGCTGCAGGTAGTGTGTTCCGGCCGCGATGTTGCCGAGAGGGATGAAATACTCCCATTCCCTGGCACCGCCTGGGGCGAACGCTCCATGGCGGTATATGCCGTCGAGCCAGACATAAATGCCGTTGTCGACGCCTATTTCCAGCACCACGTCCTCGAAACCGGCCTGCCCGGCGTCGAACTCGAATATTACCGCCGTTTCGGTGTTTACCTGCCAGTCATAGGGTATCGGTTCGGGACCGCGCCAGTTCGCGTTCAGCACCGGGGGGGTGTTTAGCCACGGGCCGAGAATACCGGCGGCGGCGGACAGGTCGGGTTCCGGGGCTGGGTTGAGGGCCGGGTCGCCTTCGGCCTGGTCCGGGCCGGGAAACAGATACAGTAACTCCAGGGGATTCGTTCGATCGAGAAGCGTCTCAAGCGAGTCGTTGTAATAGCCATAGTCACTGCCGCTGAGGATGTTTACGCGAGCGGCGAAGCAGGCAGATGGGCCACTGACACAACAGACAAAGAAACACGCCGCAAGTCGATAGCACACTTTCATCCAACGGTTTGCACTTTCCATACCCGGGCTCCTTACTATAAAAACCTAACAATTTATGCACGCTAGGTAACGCTGCTGGACGGATTCGTTTTCGTTGGCCAACTTCTTATCCGATTACGACGACCGCCTTTTCGTAGAAGGGACAGGCTACTTAACGCAAGAAATATAATCGTTGCCGGTTCCGGCACGGTGAGCCGGCTGCTGTACCCGCCGCCAGCGAATTTAACCGAGATTGAATTTTCGATCGCGTAGAAATCCAAATCCGAAGGGGTTTCAGTTTCAAGGAATTTGAAAAAGAAGCGGGCCGAATCGAACACAGCCCCGCTGTAGATATCAGGTGAAGTATTAAGGAAGCCAACCGCCCAGCCTTCCTGAGGTACATTCGCAGAGTCCAGGACGTTGATGCTGGCTATGGAATTATCGTTTCCTTGGGTGGATGGTCCGGCTCCGAGTGACATGACCCACGTCTTTTTAGCTGGGGGGCCGGTTCCGATGCTCCAGGAAAGGTGCCTTTCGCCGAGCTGAAGGGCCGGATTGCCGCCTGCCTGCGAGAACCACGTATCCGGAAAGGAGCTTACGTAGCTGTTTTCCTCGTCGAGCGTAAAGCCTTCCAGGTTGGGTATCGTCACTTCGGTGATAAACGCATTTGCATATTGACCGTCGATCACGGGGCCCAGCGGCGAAGTGTTGGTAACAACAACATCAAGAAAGCCGGCGCCGGCAGTCGCTGCGACGGTCGCAGAGGCGTATATCCCTGTGCCGATATCGGCCGGACCCACATTTACAAGAAACGCCTGTACCGTCGGTGAAGCGGCCAGCATAAGAAGCATAGCAGCTAACGGCGGGAAACCTCTTCTCTTCCACATCTCTTCTCTCCTTTGGCTTGCCTCTCCTTTATCTTGTGATTCGGAAAAGCCAACCTATTCCGAGGGTGTTTATCAATGATAGGTTATACGACTTTGAATAGCAAGTTTTTTTTGCTATTTTCTCCAATTTTTTCCGTTTTGCTTGTTTTTACGCAGTTATTGGGGTTTTTTGCCGCCCTATGGAACCACCGGTACGGGGGCCGGCGTGACGGTCGTGGCGTTCTCTGTTTCCACACGGTAGCATATTGTTTGACCGGAATCTTCACCGATGCGGTAGAAGTCGCCGCCTGGCCCACCCGTGACACACCAGCCGTCTCCCCCTATGTTGAAGCCGTCAGCCGCTTCGCCGGTTTCGAGGTGGTAATATCGGAGAATATCTCCGTCGAGGGTGCAGGTGTATACATCGCCGCCGGATTGGCTTGAATCGTACAGCGTCCACGAGGATACGGGGGTCGGTATCTGCGAAGGCAGGGCGGCCCAATGACTGAACGCGCCGCCGGTGCTTAATTTCCAGAGGTAGCCGCTGCCGTCGGTCCAGAGATAGCCGCGGCTGTTGATCAGATCAGCGGCGCTGCGGTTGTTATTGCTTATCCTAAGCACCGTTAAACTTGTTTTGTTGTCGACAACCCTTACCAGAGCGTCTGTGCCGTCTAAAGTGTCGTAGCAGCGTAACTCACTGTCATTTTTGCCGTAGTAGAGGTATCTTTCACCATCGTACGCTGCGCCATCCAGGTCCTCGCAGTCGTCGATGGAGAACTGTGCAAGCACTCCGCCGCGGCCGAAGCCGGGAAGGGCGGTTATGTCATCGGCCGAAAGCGCGCGGTTGTAGAGGCGGACCTCGTCGATTCTGCCCGGGAAGAAATTCTGGTTTCCGGTGAAGGCCCCGATGTAGAGGGCGTTGGTGGGGCTGTTGCGGGCGACCCATCGGATGCACTGGTTGAAGTTGGGAACGTGGAGACCCTTTGAGCAGTCGCTGCAGCAGTACGCGTGGAACCAGGGCGGCGTCTGCGCGAGCCTACCGGTGGGTGTGCCCCATCGCCGGGCGTCTGTGTCGAGGATCCCGTTGATATAGATTTTTCGCGAACACGGCTCGGATTCAGCCTGTCCCTTCTCGAAGACCGCCGCTATATGAGTCCAGCACTGAAGGGGCAGGTCCATTGAAGCTCTAAGGTCGCCCAGGCCGTTTACGTAGAATGTCGGCCTGCCGCCGCAGATCTGCAGCCAGTAGCTGTCATATTTGGATACCAGGTGCGTCCACCTGCTCGCCGGAAGGGACTCGCTCACAAAGATCCAGGCGGCTATCGTAAAGTCGCCGCTGAAGTAAAGGTCTTCGTCGTCGGGCACCCGGACGTGGTCGGCCGACCCGTCGAACTTCAGGGCGCCGCCTGTTTGGCCGCTTACCCAAGAGTCGGCTGTCATCGAGTCCGAGAGAAAGCCGTTGTTGCGGCTGCCGGAGCGGTCTGTGACCGTGGAACCGGTTTCGTCGTTGAATGTGTAGTAGACGATCAGGTTAGGGTCCGGGCGGGGGTCCGGGTTGGCGTTGGTTCGTAAATACGCGATGGTTGAAAAGTCCTGGCTCAGGCCGGCGCCACCCGAACCGGTTACAGTAAGCCCGGCGCTTATCACTCTAATGGCGTCGGAATCCGTGGTTGTCTGTCCGTGGTCGGAGGCGTCATAGCAGGTGAACTGCAGTCGGTTCACATTGAAGGCGAGCTCGGCCGGGCTGCCCTCCGGCCCGAATCGCAGGCAATTCGCTGCGATATCGTATCGGAAAGTGCCGCCTTCAGTGTTCTCGAACGCGATGTGGCCGCTTGTTTCGGAAGGATCGCTCACGTCCGTAATTTTGGCCGCCCCGGAAAGATTACGCCTGATATGTTCGATCGCGAGCCTGCCGTTCTGCAGAGTCTGCACCGTTCCGTCTTCCTTGGATTCCCAGGCCCTGCGGGTGTGCTCGAACAGGGGCACGGCGGCCGTGAATACGAAGGCTGTCGCAGTCAGCGCTACAAGGGACTCGGTCAGTGTGAAGCCGCGTAAGGGGCTGGTTATTATCTTCGGCGCATCCATTTTTCCACCTCACATTGCACTTTTGCATGCCAGGCTCTACATAAAGTTTTGCAACTTTGGGCCGGCAAGGCAAATGCGGGACCGCAGGGTCGGATAATTAAGAGCTAGTGGATTGGCCCGTCGGCCGGCGCAAAGGTATGGACCGCGTTGCTTTTGACTGGTATCATAAGAAAGGTTTGCAGGAGGGGGATTTGTCTGTGCCTTATGGGGATATGAATATGTCTGACCGAAACGATATAGTAACGCGCCTCATACTCGATGCGGCCCAAAAGACCGGGTATATGTCTGAGGGCGCCACGGAGCGGGAATTTACGCAGCCCGTGCAGTGGCCCGTGCAGTGTACGGTGGGCCCGGGGCTCGAGGGGGCCATCGCCTGTGAGAGCCAGGTGGGCTACGTCAGCGGTTCGACCGGCCGTCTTGTCTACAGGGGCTACGATATATTCGACTTGTGCGCCTACTCTACGTTCGAGGAGGTTTCGTACCTGCTGGTGCACGGGGTCATGCCGAGCCGCTCACAACTTGAAGAGTACACCGGCCTGCTGAAGCAGTACAGGCATATCCCGCATACACTGCGGCTTATGATGGGCTTTCCAGTTGAAAAGATGAATACGATGGCGGCGCTTCGCCTGGGTACCACGCTTATGCGGCACGAGTTCACGGAGGTCGACAGGGTGCCCGACCAGAAAGTCGCCAAGGCCCTGATCGCGGCCGATGAGGACTCCATTCCGATGGAAACACCGCCAATGGGCGAGAAGCACGCGATATACGAGTTCAAGCGGGATGCCCGCAAGAAGAAGAGGAAGGTCGAAAGGGCGGCCCAAAGCGCCATCGGTCTGGAATCGTGCTATCACCTTATCTCGGGGGTGGCATCGATAACCGCCGCCATCGGCAGGCTCAGGAGGGGGCTGATGCCGCTGGAGCCTGATAACAAACTGGGTCACGCGGCCAATCTCTTGTATATGATAACCGGGCAACGGCCAACGCCCCTGCAGGAGCGGTTGATGGATGTTTCGCTGATTCTGCACGCTGATCACGGAATGAACGCCAGCACCTTCGCCAGCCTGGTGGTGGCTTCGACGCTCTCGGATATGTATCTGAGCGTCGGGGCGGGCATAGCCGCTTTGAACGGACCGCTGCACGGCGGGGCCAACCAGGAGGTGCTTCGTATGCTTGAGGATATCGGTCACTGGCGGAACGTGCCGGCGTGGTATGAGAAGACAAGGGCCCAGAAGCGCAAGGTCATGGGCTTCGGCCACCGAGTTTATAAGACCTACGACCCGCGGGCCAGGATACTGGGTCCTCTGGCCGGCCACCTGGCGAAGGAGGATGAGAAGGCCAGGCGGCTCTTGAGAACCGCCGAGGCCCTCGAAAAGGCGGTGGTCTCGACGCTGGGCATCAAGAAGGGGATCTACCCGAACGTTGATCTGTACTCGGGGATCGTCTACGGCTGCATGGGAATACCGGTGGATCTGTTTACGCCCATTTTCGCGGTTAGCAGGGTTTCCGGATGGACCGCACGCCTGGTGGAGTATCTGCGGAACAACCGCATCTTCAGGCCCAGGGCGATATACAACGGGCCTTTCGGCCTGAGGTACGTTCCCATCGGCAGCCGCTGATTCACACGCCAAGCAACTGTCGCAGGACCGCGGCGGTATGCATCGCCAGCAGCATCAGATAGTCCAGGTCGCTGAGGCTGTAGTGTTCGTGCACCATCGCGTTATCGACGTAGAGGGCCCCATAACAGCCGTTAGGTCGGATGATCGCGGCTATCATGGCCGAGCGTATACGTTGCTTCTCCTCCACATGCGCGGCGACCCGTGGAAGAACCAAAAACTGGCCTTTCTCGATCGCCTTTTCGATCTTCTCGCGAAGCTGAAGGTCTTCGAGTTCCACGATTTGGCCGTCCCGCCTCTTGCCGGACTGGTAATTCATCGGGCCGCTGGCCTGCTCTCTCAGGGCGCACCAGCTGTGAAAGGCGTTGAATTGCTTCAGGGCCGTGTTCAACAGCGTCTGGACGAGTCCGTCGAGGCTTTCGGCCTTGCATATCGCCTCGGCGGCCTGTGAAAAATCGGTAAGTCTCTTGGCCGGCAGCCTCATCGCCGGGGCGTGGCCGGCGTCCGGCCTTCTTACTATGATTTCATGCGGAGGAGTCGTAAGTGTGGCCTCGAGACGCAGCGTATCGCCGAGTTGGCCGGTGTCCTCGGCCATGGTTTCTTCGCCTGCGGGCTGTTCGAAGTCGACCTCGATGGTAAAATCAGCGATGCGGATGGAATCCCCGGTCTTTATTCCCGCTTTATGAACGGCGTCGCCGTTGAGGTAGGTCTTGTTGGCGGATTCGAGGTCCTCGATGGTCCAGTTTCCGCCGCCCGTGGCGTATATTACCGCGTGCTGCTTTGAAACGGCGCGATCCGGCAGGCAGACGTGGTTGCTGCTGCGTCTTCCAATGTATACCGGTCCCTTGTCGAAGGCAAATTCGCTTACCGTCCGGTCACCTTTTCGAACAAAAAGGCGCATTATACGTTCCTCCGGAAAAAGCCGGGGCGTACATCTGTTTTATTATCGTTTATTTGCGTTTCTCGGTAAACGAGAAACTGGCCTGACTGTTATGTTTAGCCGCGTTCATACGGCTTGTTATGGGACGTGACACGCCGGCAAAACCGTTTTTCATTCAAGGCGCCTTAAACAACTGCGGGAATGTGACGATAGTAACATTCGGAGAACAGTTTCTTTACCGACAAGGGAGTCAGGGTTGGCCGAACGTGTAAGCATCCTGGTGGTCGAGGACGACGCCCGTATCCGAACCATAGTGGAATATAATCTTCGGCGGGAGGGGTTCGAAGTCTGGGGCGCCGGCGACGGCCCGGACGGACTTGAGATGGCCCGCCAGCGAATTCCAGGGCTGATTCTGCTGGACTGGATGATGCCCAGGATGAACGGTCTTGAGGTTCTTGAAAAGCTCCAGGAAGACGAGAGGACCCGGCACATTCCGGTGTTCATGCTGACGGCCCGGGGGATGCTCAATGATGCGGACAGGGCCCTGGAAGCGGGGGCCGACGGGTACATCACCAAGCCCTTCAACCCGACCGAACTGGGCAAAACGGTGCGCGACAAACTGCTCGCCGCGGGCTTGGAAAAACAGAAACGCTAAGATGAGTCCGACAATTGGACCGTGCGATTTGTGTGGGGGCTACATTATTGAGGTTTCGTCTTAGAATCAAAGGGCTTATCGTTGCCGCGGCCGCCGCCGCGGTGATAATTCTGGCCGCAGCGGCCAGGCAGTGGACTGACGCCCGAGCGGTGCTGGGCGCCTGCAAGTCCGCTGCGCTTGAAGCTCACTGGCCCTATCTGGCTGCGGCCGGTTGCGCGCTGGTAACTGGGGCGGCTGCAGCGAGCCTGGCTTTCGGCGTCCGGCTGAGGCTGGCCCGCAGGGCGATGTCCAAGGAGGTCAAGAGGATCAGGCAGATCGAAAGGGCCAAGGTCGAGCAGTACGCCCAGGCGAAGGTTCGCCAGGCGGTGCTTGTTGAACTGGCCAAGAGCAAAGAGGTTGCTGATGGTGATTTTGATTCTGCTGTCCGTATCATAACGCGGCGGACATGCGAGGTCCTCGGCGCATCGCGTGTAAGCGTATGGCGGTTGAGCGATGACCGCAGAAGGCTCCTGTGCGCGGGTGTCCACGAACGCAAGGCATCCCGCCGGTACCTCGACGCGGTCCTGCGGGCGGAGGATTACCCCCGCTATTTCGAGGCGATCGAGAAGGGCTTGGTGGTCGACGGCGCCCATTACGGCAGGGCCGATCCCAGAATACGCGCTCTTAGCGAAGGCAGCCTCACCCAGTCCAGCGCGGTTGCGGTTGTAGATGGCGTAGTCAAGGTCGGCGGCAGGATAGCGGGCATACTTTGCTGTGAAAGGAGTACGGCCTCTGGCCTGTGGGCGAACGAAGAGATCGCCTTTGCGGCCCAGATAGCGGGCATAGTGGCCATGTCCCTGGGCAACCTGCATGAAAAGAGCTCACACCGGCGGCAGCAGCTGCGGATCAAGCATCTGAACTGTTACTACGGACTGTCCCGACTTCTTGAAAGGCCGAATATATCGCTGGAGCGGATATTTCGCGAAGCCGTTGAGCTTATCAAGAGCGCCTATCACTGCAGCGATCTTACTTGCGTGCGGATCACCTTCGACGGGATACAGTACAAAACGGAAAACTTTCGAAAGACCGAGGCCAGCCAGTGCGCGGGCTTCAGTGTAAGCCAGAGGCAGATCGGAAGCATAGAGGTCTACTACCTGGGAATGAGAAACGCGCAGGACGAGGGGCCGTTTCTCAAGGAAGAGCATGATATGCTAAGCGCCTTCGCAGAACGCCTCGGCAACATCGCGCAACTCAAGCAGATCACCGAGAACCTCAGGTTGTTCAGGGACCTTGTCGAGCGGTCGAACGACTGCATATTCGTGGTTGACGCGGCTCGCGGGCGATTCCTCGACGTAAATCAAACGGCCTGCGAAAGCCTGGGATATACCGTCAGGGAGCTTCTCGATATGTCCTTCGGTCATATCGATCCGTCCGTCGCCGGCGAGGAACAATGGCGTCAGCGCGTGGCCCAGCTTAAGGACGGCGAGGCCGACGTGGTCTCGGAATGTACCTTCCGGCGAAAGGACTCGTCGACTTTCGTCGCCGAGGTCGGCCTGAAGCTGGTTTCCATGGCCAAGCAGGACTGCATAATAGCCATAGCCAGGGACGTCACCGAACGCCGGAAGGCCCAGCAGGTCAAGGAGAGGCTGCTGGGGGAGGTCCAGCAGGCGAACCAGGATCTTACTGATTTTGCGCATATAGTCTCCCACGACCTCAAGGCGCCGCTGCGGGGACTCAGCACCCTGGCCAACTGGATTGCCGAGGACTACAGGGACAAGCTGGACGAGGAGGGAAGGGAGAAAATAGCCTTGATGCTGCAGCAGGTGGATCGGATGCACAAACTCATAGAAGGCGTGCTGCAGTATTCACGGGCCGGAAGGGCCAAGGAGCAGCACAGCCGGGTGGACCTTAACGAACTTGTCCGGGGCGTCATCGATGCGGTCTCAGCGCCCGAAAACATAGAGATTTCGATCGCCGACCGCCTGCCCGAAATAGAATGCGAGCCCACACGCGTGATGCAGGTCTTCCAGAACCTGCTCAGCAACGCGGTCAAGTATAGCGACAAGCCGAAGGGCAGAATTCTTGTGGGCTGCGCCGACGATGGGGGCTTCTGGCGTTTCAGCGTTTCCGACAACGGCCCGGGCATCGCCGCCGAGCACCGCGAAAGGATATTCAAGATGTTCCAGACCGTCGGCGCCAACGACGGCTACGAGAGCACGGGCGTGGGCCTGGCGGTGGCCAAGAAGGTCGTCGAGCTTTACAACGGCAGGATTTGGGTCGAGTCGGAGCCAGGCGAGGGAAGCAAATTCATCTTCACCCTGCCCAAACGGCCGGATGTGGCGGAGAGCCCCGTGTATACGGTCGCGGTTTCCGGGGGGGCGCCGCATGCATGAATGCCGGTACAAGCTGCTGCTGGTGGAGGATACCCAGATCGATCAGATGGCGTTCAAGCGGATGGTCACCTCGCAGAATCTTCCGTACGATTACAAGATCGCCGGTAGTGTCCAAGAGGCAAGGAAACTTCTGGAGTCTGACAGATTCGACGTGGTCATTCTCGACTTCCATCTCGGCGACGGCACCGCATTCGATGTACTCGGCTCGCTGGGCCAGACGCCGTCCATTTTCGCCACCGGCGGGGGGGACGAGGAGCTGGCGGTCAAGGCGATGAAGGCCGGGGCCTCGGATTATTTGATAAAGGACCAGGACCGCAATTACCTGAAGGTTCTGCCCGAGGTGGTGAAGAACGCCATAAACCACAAGAAGGCGGAGTTGGAGCTCGAGAAATACCATAACGATCTGGAGTCGCTGGTCAAGGAGCGTGCGGAGCAGCTGGCAACCGAGAAGGAGTTGCTTTCGGTTACGCTCGCCAGCATGGGCGATGGTCTGATTGCGGTCGACGCTTCAAAGCGGATCATGCTGTTCAACACCGTCGCCGAGAACATGCTCAGGTGCAGGTTCGAAGATGTTCAGGATCTTTCGGTCGACGAGGTTTTCAAGATCGTCGACGAGCAGACCCGTTCGCCTGCTGAAAGCCCGGTGGACAAGGTGTTCGAATCCGAGAAGATCGAAACCCAGACGAGCCACTGCGAGCTGGTCGCCAGAGACGGCAGTCGCTGCCCGGTCTCGGCGACCGCCGCTCCGATCCGCAACAAGGTCGGTACGATGATCGGCGTGGTAATGGTTTTCAGGGACGTTTCAAGGGAGCGGGAGATCGAACGGTTGAAGGCGGATTTCATTTCATCGATGTCGCACGAGCTGCGGACTCCGCTGACGTCGATAAAGGCCTATACTGAAACGATACTTTCGACCCCTGATATGCCTGATGAAACCCGCGGCGAATTCCTGGGCATAATCGACGAAGAGTCGGACAGGCTGGCAAGCCTTATAGAAAGTCTGCTGGAGATATCGAAGCTCGAGTCAGGCGCGGTTGAGCTGCACAGGGAACTTTTCGATATAACGGCGGTCATAAGGCACGTCAACGCCAGTCTTCAGCCGCTGGCCGACAAGAAAAACATAAGGCTGTCATTGAAAATCGGTGACGGCCTGCCGTCCTACGACGGCGACAAGGGCAAAATGGAATCGGTGTTTACAAACTTGGTCAACAACGCGATCAAGTTCACACCGGACGGCGGTGAGGTCGCCACGGTCGTCCGAAGCGGCGGCGGCGAGCTTGTAATAAGCGTCAGCGACACCGGAATGGGAATACCCAAGGAGTCGCTGACCAAAATATTCAGCCGCTTCTACCGCGTTTACAGGCCGGGAACCCACATCCAGGGGACGGGACTGGGCCTGGCCATAGTCAAGGAAATAGTCATGATGCACGGCGGGCGGATAGAGGTCGAAAGCGAGATCGACAAAGGCACCAACTTTGCGGTTTTCCTGCCGCTGGATGCCGCAACAAGGCGGGCGGCCGGCACGGCGGCGGCCCGGATTGCGGAATAACGCGATTTTTCCTGACAAACAATGCACGTTTTTCTGTTTTTGTGCAGCTTTAAAGTGGGGCAACCGTCCCGGTTGCCAATGGCAGGCCGGAGGCCTGCCCCACTTTGTTTCTCCACTATACCTGCCGGGCTGCGGCGCGGTTTGGATGCTCCTAAGAAACTAACCGTTTACCCCTGGCCCGTGCAGGCTGGAAGCCTGCCCCCCAACTGAACAATCGCACGGTGTCCCCAGTCGGGGGG
>Ga0180433_10008195_pt1 | contig 13098 bp, 9 predicted proteins | sample SS_ome_8_FD_132980 | JGI IMG/M metagenome (GOLD analysis project Ga0180433, IMG submission 132980) | Hypersaline lake sediment archaeal communities from the Salton Sea, California, USA - SS_1_D_1 metaG | ecosystem: Environmental > Aquatic > Non-marine Saline and Alkaline > Hypersaline > Sediment... | reverse complement strand
TAATTTTTTTACCATTATTCCCGATGGAATTGACATAACACCGTAAGCAATAAAAAATGCCAGAGGCAGTAAACCAGCCAGTCCGTGAGTGAGGCTGTAGCTGGTCTTAACCTGAGGTAATACTGCATTAATAATATTCGTCAACAATGAAATTACAAAAAAAATGATAATAATTAATATTACCATACCCAAACTTCTGTTATTCTTCATAATAAATCCTTTCTGTATTCAACCCTTTAATCTCAACAAAAGGTTTTTTACCTTTTAAATCTTCGTTAAAAAAGCTCACCTTCAATATTCTTTGTTCTCCTGGCAACAAAGAAATATAATTATCATCCCAGAAAACCGGCAAAACACATTCTCCTGTTCTTTTTGTTACAAGTTTCAACTGAATAAAAAAAGCTATGTTTTCTCCAGTATTCTCAATAGTTAATTCCACTTCCTGTTTATTTCCGTTATTCAATACTGAATAATCATATTTTACCTCAGTTTCCGGCAATCTGTTAAGTGATCGCATGTCAGCATATTCTTTTATGGGAGTTACATACCATTTGGTATTCTCGAAATCCAGTTTATCAAATATTCTCGGCAGCCAGTAAAAATTCCGTGCTATTATTATTCCGGATTTATCCTTGAGACGCAAGTCAAGGAAATAAACCTTAGATATATCATTTGGTATAGTTAAATTATAAATTTTCTTAGAAGAATTTTCTTCGATTGAAGTAAAAACCGTATCAGATAATATTTGTTCTGAATCAAAATCATATAATGATATATGCGCAATTACTTCTTTTAGATCTTCCATCGTATCATTATGTATATAAATGTCTGTATTTTTATAATTAAAAATCAGATTAAATAGTTGACTGGCTTTTTGGGTACCATAATAAGCTCCATTTGGCCGAAGGTACCAGTCATACAGCTGCCAGTATATTCCAGGCCAGGCAGAATTAAGCATCCACTGAATAACTCCGGTTGATGTAAACTTATTAACACAAAAACTCTCAAACATTGCCCGCATAGCTTCATAACTTGCTATCTGAGATTTGTAGGTAAACTCTTCTACATCTTTACTCGGTCCATAACGATTGTTCAATGCCTTTAAAAAATTGTCAATATTATTAAATTCATGTCTGCTGCAGTGATAATTCCAGGCACTGTTAACAGGCCATAAGGAATCAGGAGGTATCATTCGTTTCAGACTCTCAATTGAAGGTGGCTGAGGACCAGGACCTGTTTCAGTATTAAAACCAAAGGCTCCGCCATGTGTAGAATCAATATACCAGTAATGTGGCGGTACATAATCATAGGGCCCGTTCATTTTTACTCTGGTGGAACCGCTTACCTCACTATCCAACCACCCACATGAAGCTAATGTAGGACGAGTCTGATCAATTTTAGAAAAAATATTATAATATCTCTTTTCTAGAGCAGGCCGCGGTAATTTATCACTGCCGAGGACCCATACAAAAACAGAAGGATGATTTCGTAACCAGAGAACCTGATCACGCATTGACTGCACCACTATATCCATTTCTTCTTCTGTTTTTATACCGCCGTACTCATCAACCTCTTTTCCAATGTATCCCTCCCATTCCCAATGGCAGCTCCAACCGACCATTATAAGAATACCATATTGGTCTGCCAGATCATAGAGTTTACTGCTGCTTCCCCAAAAACCTTCTAATCGAATGCAGTTTAAATTCATATCCTTAACATACTGCATCTGTGCTCTCAAATTTTTTTCATCTTCTCTAAGAAACAGATCGTCAACCCATCCGCCGCCTCTGATAAGTATCTTTTTGCCATTTACCATATATCCCCTGTGACCATCATGGTTGATAAAATCATCAACTTCTCTGATACCGAACTGTACATTCTCTTTATCACTGATATCCCCATCAACTTTCACTTTCATTGCAAGATGATAGAGATACGGTTTACCAATTGTATGAGGCCACCAAGGTCTGGGATTATTTATTTGCAGTACATTATACCTGTCTGGCTCAAATACCACTGTTTTCTTTTCATTAGATCTCAATATAACAGATGCTGCAAACTCCTTTTCATCTAATCTTCCCTTTACTATACATTCAACTTTTTGATCAGATAAATTTTCCAATTCTGCAGATATTCGAAGTTCAGCCCGGTCTAAAGTTTCAAGATCAACATCTGTTTGCACAAATGTATTTCTGATAATAATCGGTTTAACTCTTTTTAAGATAACGGGACGCCATAATCCCATATTCTCATCCGGTGGTCTTGGATTCCAGTCCACAAATCCAATGGTGAAATCCCCTGGCTGGGGAGGATATACTTTCACTGCCAGAACATTATCTGCAGATCTGATATAATCAGTTATATCTAACCTGAACATTCGAAAACTTCCTTTTATCGAATCTGGAGATGCAATTTGTTTTCCGTTTAACCAGATCTCAGCACTGTAATTGATCCCTTTAAAATTCAGCTGAAATTTTTCCTGCTTGGTTACATTTGAAAGTTTAAACTCTTTCCTGTACCACCAGGGAGATTTAAATCTTTTTTTATCAATTGACTCCAGATTCCTGCCGAAAAATACATTTTCATACTGCCCTGCTCTGATCAGATTTGCCAGAACTGTGGAAGGGACTTCTGCAGGGAAGCCTTTCTGAGAATTAAAGTCTGAATCGGATATTTCAGTACCCTTTATTCTATTTTCTGAATCCTCAAATATCTTCCAGTTTTCTCTGAGATGTATAGTATACTGGTTGGTTTTCTCAGAAGGCGAGCTTTTAGCATTACTATAACATAAAATAATAGCAAAACAAATAAAACATAGATTATATAAAGATAATTTCATATCAAAACCCTTTCATTTCAATAGCCTTTTTTTCAATATCTTTAAAATAGTTGACTGTTTCTACTTTTAATTCTTCAGTAGCTTCCTCATCACATACTATAATTCCGTGTTTATGCAATTGGAGCATGGAAACAGTCCACATATGATTTACTCCTTCCTCCACACATTTCTGCAACGCATGAGCTTTGGAATGCCCACTGATAATAATCACTACTTCTTCCGCATCCATAACAGTTCCCACTCCAACTGTAAGTGCCGTTTTAGGTACTTTATTCGGATCATTATCAAAAAATCTGGAATTAGCAATTCGAGTATCCTCAGTTAACGTTTTTAAACGGGTACGAGAAGAAAGTGAAGACCCAGCACAAAAGGACGTTGAGGAGTTGGATCAAATTCTTTTATTCGTTTACAAATATGTTTTGCAGTCCAAATGCTTAAATTTTCATAATTTTTCTGAATGATAATTCTCATGCTTAAATTTTCTCCTCTAGTTAATTATCTAATAGGCTTATACATTTTTTCAGCGGGGGGTATTCAAGGGGTTTTTCTAGTCTTGACCAACTGGTAAACATATGGCCGAGTATTTTCGGATTATCAATTTTTTGAGAATAGTTAATAAGTTTTTTACATGCTTCAACATTCCTAAAGCTGGCTGGAATAATTCTGAACCCTTTTTTGATAAACATCTCAATAGAGGGATAGGTGTCCCGTATTTCATAATGCCAGTCACAAATAATAATATCTCTGGGTATCTTATCAATTGCTCCGGCAGTACCGTTAACGGAGCTTTCCCACTCTCCGTAATCATACTGATTTCCGTTAATCAACCTATCCCCCCACATGAGCATCTCCACTCCTTTTTCTTCTACCAGATGATGGTAAAAATCATTAACAGCTTTTGCAAATATATTAGCTGGATCCTTATCTTTAATTACAGAATGTTCATTATTTATGAGAAAGACCTCATCCATCCCCACATGGACAGCATCAGCATTGAATGCTTCTATAAGTTCATCAATAAGATCAAAAATTATTTTATGGACTCCCGGATGAAGTGGATTCCATTCCCTGCAGTATATATCTTTGTTTTCAGGGAAAACGCCAGGAGTTATATCAAACTCTGGATAACATGTTAAAAGCGGAAAAGTCTCTTCCTTCCATGATTGATGACCAAAGCATTGAAACTCAGGTATCACTCGAATGTCATACTTTCTGCATAAACTGGTAAACCTTTTTGCCCCTTGTTCAGTAATTTGTTTATCTCCCTGCCTTAATTCCGGATGTGACACATACTGAAAATGATAATCTACTTCCAGAATGAAAACATTGATCCCTTTTTCTGCCAAAGCAGGTATAATTTTTTTAAAATCTTCAAGACTTCTATTCTGGTTGTACCCAATTAAATGCATTGCCCTCCAGGATTGCTGTTTGTCAGGCCCTACCATACCTTTTTTAGGTCCTGCGCAGCTTATTAAAATGAACATACAACTAGTAATAATTTTAACAATTGTTTTCATTCTTCCCTCTTTTTACTATCAACAATACAATAAATTTATTGATACATTAGCCTCTTTTAATCATCCTGGAGCTATTTATGTAAAATAATATCTTTTACTAAAGATAATTTTTCTGAAGAATAGGCCAAACTTTCCCAATTCCAAAAAACAACTCCCCTGGATGGTTTTTTTAGTGCAAACAGTAAGGCTTTTCTAAAATCCTCCGGACTGATCTCTATATCTAGATAAGCCTTACTTACTTGGATACTGGGTAATATTGCTGACCCACTTTCATCATGGATATTAGTAACAACTGAATGTATCCAGGATGGTGGTCTTTTCACCATATGGTTATAACACATGGGGGAAATAAAGTCTACATACTCTGATAATTGACTAAAATCCTGTCCGGCAACAAATTTGATTGCATGATTATAATCCTGTTTTCTCCAGGGTACAGCATGAAGATTAATGATAACATCCGGTTTTATCTCCTTTGCAGCTTTCACTATCTCTTTGACCATTTCAGTAATAATAGTACATTTCCAATCTGTCCATTCCTCTTTGTAATTATTTAAGATCCAACCACTTAACTTTTTTTTCTCAATTATTTCAAAATCCTTTGGAATATCTACATCACAATCATTACAAAATTTTTCTATACACTGATTACAAAAACAGCTCAAAGGTAAATCCTTAATTACAGCATCAGGATACATCATTTCCCAAAATACAAAGTAACGAATAAAATCAATACTTAATCCATCCGGATTATTGCTTCTGATTATATCCTTTATTAATTGTATTCTTCTGTTCTTGTAATCAGCTCTTGTCGGGCAGACAAATTCCACCCAATCATCAACTGCCTTTTTACCCTTTGAGGTTATTGCATAATAATCAGGATTTTCATGTAAAAATTCAGGATTATAAAAAATAGGCATAATAAGAAATCTTTTAATATTATGCTTTTCAGCCATCTCTCTGAATGTTCTATTTGAATCAAGTGATAATCCTACAAATACTGTGTTTATTCCCATTTCTTTCCATTGTTTAAATAGATGATTGAAATCATGGTGATATTCGTATATTTTTACCCCTATCAGTAAATCAGAATTATATTTTTTTTTGATTTTTTTATTACAATATAATAAAAAAATAGTAAAACTAAATACTATAAAAATAAAATAATATCTTTGAAATTTATTAATAATGGCTGCCATCTTATAACCTATACTATTTTTCGATTAATTAAATCATTTATATACTTCCGAAAATATATCCTTAAGAGTAAAATCCACCCAAAACATACAGCACTTCTGTTCGATATCCCGGGCAATTGCTATCCCAATATCCTGAGGCGGAACTTCTAATTTACTCCACCATCTACGATCAGAATCATAACCTATCTGATATCCTACCATATTAGGACAAAAATAATCAGCCCAGTAATCAACAAATTCCTTATGCATAGCTCTAAAATCATCTAATATCTGACTATCTGAAATAAATAGTATGTCTCCCCGATAATTCAAGGGCATCCAGTTTCTGTCCCAGTGTTTCAGAAATAATCTGTATTGTTTATTATATTTTTTAAGATGTTCTTCCCACTGTTCTGCCATCTCGTCCTTGACCGGCATCCCCCATCCTTGTTTTTCAATTTCCCTGTACCATTCCACATCAACTCCGAATCCTATAACACACAGGTGATGTTTATATCTGTCGAGTACCAGATCCATCAGTTCAATCACATCAGCACTGGCCGGTTCAACTTGTAAGAATACTTTTACCCCGGCAGAATCAAAATAATCTAAATATTGTTCATGCTTGTCAGTAGAATCAAATACAACTTTATTATATTTCTTGCCCTCAGAGGGAAACTGAAGATAACAATTATCCGGTCTTTTTAATACCCCAACTATCCAGACTGCACACGGTGCTGACCCGGGATAGAAATCACACATGGAATTTATGGCAGTTTCCCATCCTTCAGGTTGAGGAAAAGGACGGATTCCATAACTGGAGGAGCGCACTCCGGCATATTGGATTTTGCCAGGAGACAAATCATTTATTGTATAATGTCTTACTACTTTTCTGGCACATCCCAGTATAAGTACAAAAAATATCAAAATTGATCCTTGTATGACTTTTTTCATTATTTAACCTCCAAAATATCACTATAAACCAAAAAAAAGGAGACCCGCGTTTGATATCAGGCCCCCTATTTTTTAGTCAACTGGTTATCTTCCTCATTAGTATATATATGAATATTATCACTTTTTCCTGGAGTAAAATCAAAGATATCTATTAACTTCTACTACTTAAGAAATATCATTTTCTTTATTTGCGACTGTGAACCACTCTGTAGTTTGTAAAAATAAATTCCACTGGAAACAATACGTCCGGAATCATCTTCTCCATGCCAGTCAATACTGTAAGAACCTGCCGGTACATTCTTTTTACTGACCAGTGTTCTGATCTTTTGTCCAAGTGAATTATAAACAGAAAGGTTTACATCACCAGTCTGATTTAGCTGATAGTAAATAGCAGTTACTGGATTGAAAGGATTGGGAAAGTTCTGCTCAAGTTTAAAATCATTTGGTACATACAGATCTTCTTTTTCATCAACACCGGTAAGTGCTGCATAATAATTTTCCATTTCATCCGGATAATACTCAAGACTGCCGATATGATATCCATCTGTTCCAGACTGAAAGAGTGTATGAGATAAATCTTCAGGCAGCGGCCATTGGAGATTAGCAAAATGATATTGAGGATAATCTACAGAATCCGGATCCCATCCCCAGATATTAATTCCCTCTCCGGCATAAATATTATACACAAAATCAACCATTTTCTCTGTTCCACCAAAATTTGCAAATTCAGGATCTTCATTAATATTATTCTCAGCAACTATATAAGGATATACAGCATCGTTGTTAAATATTGATATAGCTCTGTCTGTCATCCATTTAGGAACAACGGTTGAATCAAGTTGCGTGTGAAGGTCAATAACTTCCTGGGACCAGAAATAACAGTTATTCTTTAAATCGATTCTTCTATCACCTTCATCAATATAGGAGGTAGCTGCCAGAGAATCAGAAGCATCCGGATCATTTGCTGCCAATGTATCTACATCAATAACGCTGGCTTGACCTGCAGCATGATCTTCAGCACTGGCCAATTGTGATTCAGATACACTGGCTACCATAGTATTATAAAAAATATTATTGGTAATTTTAGCATCTGAATAACTGACTAAACTGCTGAAATGTCTTACTATATTAACCAGGGTACAATGATCGAATTCAAAATAATTACAACGTGCTTGACCCGCATAATTTACTGGTGAACCAACCATATTAAAGAAGGTGGTATTTCTACATATTAAAGTATCAATGGAATTTGATCCGCCTTCAAAGAAAAAAGGACACCAGCTGTCTGGAGAAGTGGCATTCCGAATATGACAATTATCAATATAATATTTAACATCATCAACATAAGCTTCCAGTAATCCCCATCCGGATACAGTAAAATGACATCCGTCCAAAATTATTCTTTTGTTAGGAGCATGCAGCTTAATAATATTAGCCCAAGAATAACCTTCATCCTGAGTTGTAGTACTGAAGGCAATGTTTTTACAGGTTATATCATTCCAGGTAGTAATACAATGTGCATAAGGAAGTCCACCTTCAGCATCAGTGGTGATAATTATTTTTGGAGGTCTGGTTTCCGGAGTAGTACCTGGCTTATCTGCTACTAAAGTTATAGGATTTTTAAAAACAGGTGACTGATTGTAAAAATAGTATTTACCTCTTTCCAATTTATACACATCGTGCAACTGTTCCCCCGCTGCATTAGTATCAGCAACTACATATTGAATTAAGGCATTAATAATAGGTGCTCCTTCACCATCTGTTGCCGGAACAAGTAAGGTATCAGCCTCTGTCGCCTGCAGAACAGTAGTAGCAAATACTATTACTGCAACTAATACTAAGAAAATTAATAACTTCTTCATTATTTTTGTCCTCCCTTTTTGGTTCGTAATTACTTACTTTCTGTACATACAATAATTGTAAAGAGTTTTAAAGTTATCCCTCCTTTCTGTTTTTTAATTAAAATTATTTATTATAAACGGTATCTGATTCCAACTCCAGCTGTCATACCGTAATACGACTTTGATGTATATAGTTCACTCGACTGATTAATATGTCCCTGATCAATTGCCTTTGAAATGTTACTTACATTACCAAATATTTCTAATCCCTTTACCGGCAGTTTTTGTTTAACATTCAGATCATATAATATCAATGCATCTGTAAATCCTCTTAACTGATTGTGAAAATTATTACTTACAAAGACATCAGTTTTATACTGCATAGAACCTCTTAAGGAAAAACCTCCTATATCATATCCAATTGTTACATTCAGCATATCATCGGGCTGATCAAGCAGAGGTGCAGCATAGGATGAATCTATTATTCCTACCAGCTTATGTACAGGAAACAATCCCTCCTGTACCCATTCATACTGAGGAATGACTTTAGGATACTTTGCCTTAGAAAAAATATGAGTATAATTAATATTTAGAACAATATTTTTCAATAAACCTGGTAAAAACCAGAAATTAGTCTGCCATTCTGTTTCTATACCCCATATTTTCGCTCTATGAGGATTATTAATAAAAGCCTCAATTCTGTTTTGAACCAATGAAGATGGTTCATACCCTGTTTCCTCTTCAGTAAGTCCATATTCAAGCACCATGTCTTCATTTAACAAATATATTGGTTTCCAAAACACCATATCTTTAATTTCTTTTCTGAAAGCGCCAAATGTGAACAATCCCACTTTGTTCCCATAAACAGATAAATAGAGATCCAGGTTAGTTGATTTTTCAGGTTTAAGCTGAAAATTCTTATATTCAATATTTGATGAACTGGGATAAAAATGCCAGGAAGGGATAAATTCCATATAGCTTGGTCTGGCTAAGGTTCTCGTATAACTTAATCGAACATCAAACCAACGTTGAGGCTTTACTTTTAAATGAATCATTGGCAACCAAAAATCATTTTCTCTGGTATATTCCTTTTTATGATATACATATCCAATATTTTCATTTTTTATTCTGCCGTTCCCCCGAATACCAGTATACTCTGTTTTATTATGCTCATATCTGAATCCGGGAATAAACTTTATCAGGTCATTTCTTCCAATGGTTATCTGAGGCAAAACATAAACAGCCCAGTAATCCTCTGTACCATTATAATCATTTTTTATACTTTGATGGAAATCCGGAATGAATTTTCGGGGTTCATCTGCTCCATTCATATTTACCCCGATAGAATCCCTTATCAAATATATCATTTCCCTACCCAAATCCAGACTGGGGATCCGGACAATTTCATAATTGCCGGCCATAAAATCACCCGGATCAAAATCAAAGTCGATGAATGGTTCATATGGAAAATATCCGGAGGAATGCTTTTCTGTGATATACTGATCCATCCAGGGATAATTTCTGAGGAGCAGCTGTTGACCTAAAATTTTACCATAACAAATCGGGTAGTTAAGATTATTATAATCATATTCTTTATCTTTATGTTTATATTTTGCTCCTGTTTTTATTTGTAAATTCAACCCTTCAAACAAATTCATTCCCCATTCAAGATTAAAATCACCACTCAATTCTCTTTCTTCTGTATGATAATCATTGATGTCCAGACGGGTAAGCAGCATATCAGACCTGTCATCTATTAGCAGTGACGGGATCTTATCAGGATGAATAGTATAGGAAGGAGCACTTTCGATAGCACTGGTAAGATTTCCACCATATCCTAATTCTTCCGGAACTTTATTTTTTGAATATGAATGGGAAAGTCCTCCTGTTATCTTTACAATTCCCAAATATTGAATGATATTTAATGCATTTGTCAGAGTGGTAATAGTATTTTCTGTATAATTAAGATAATTAGTCAGATCGCCACCTGATCTGATATCAGCAATACTTTTAGTGCGGGAAACAATTGTTTTATCGAGTTGATTGTAAATATTCGATAACTTGATTTTTGAGTTTAAAGTTTTATAATCCAGAACCAATGTTCCTCCATATCGTTCTACATCCCTGGATATATCACCCATATTAAAAGTACTGGCCGCAGCTATATTATCTTCTTCCGCCCAGGAATAGCCGGCATTTACACTGTTTGAACTTCTGTTAACTTTCTCCACATCAAAATTTGCATATACTCCAAATAAATTTCCAAAAAAACGTTTGCCCACCATACCTACTAACTTATAATCACCGATTTTTTCTCTCAGACCATTATATCCCCCCTGAGAAATAATATCCAGCATGGTTTCATCACCAGCCTCTCTGATTCTGAAATTAACCGTACCGCCAATCTGATCTGCTTCCTGATCAGCCATAGCAGCTTTCGAAACTTCTATGCCTTCCAGAATATAGGGAGATATCATACTTAAATCTGTACTTCTGTCCCAGTTACTGGTTGCTGACATGGTTACTCCTTCTATCTGAATTTTACTGTATTTGGGAGATAGACCACGAATAACAACTTTATTTCCTTCACCTCCTTCTCTCTGAAGTGATATACCTGGTAAACGGCCTACAGCTTCTGCCGCATTTGCCTCTGGTAATTCCTGTATTCGTTCGGCGGCAACAATATTCTTTATAGTATTTGATGATATCTGTTGATTGATCGCATTAGTTTGACCTGCGGCCTGACCTGAAATCACCACAGTTTCACCTTTAATCGTTTCGTGCCTCAGTTCAATATATTCAGAAATTATTTCTCCTGAAGTTACTTCTATTTCCTTCACAAATTTCTTAAAGCCAATATAGGTTACCACTAATGTATATGTACCCGGGGGGACATTATTAATGACAAAATGTCCTTGTAAATCCGTCGCACAACCTTTTTGTACATTATCACTGATAACCATCACATTCGCACCTGGCAGATTATTGCCGTCTGCTGCATTAACTACATATCCGGTAATCTTACCCTGAGGAGATGAAAAAACATTGAGAGAAAATAGAAAAATGAATAACAATGTCACACAAATTTCTTTTTGTGAGATAATCTTGGTATACATATCTAAATTCCTCCAATTCTGGTTAATAATATATTTTATGGAATAATTTTTAAATATGGTTCCCTGAACATGTATTATAAAAAAACTGAGAAATTATGTTACCGGTAACTGTTACCGGTAACATAAAATAATAAATTTTTCCAGCGAATGCAAGTAAAAAAATGAAGTTTTTTTATGAGATCAAAATTATAAAGTAGATAAATTATTTAGATATAGTTATTTATATAATGCAAAAAAAAAATTAAAAATTTTTTGCAAATTAATCCAAAATCTGTCATATGCAGTCTACACTCTAACTTCTGACAACTGGTCTCTGGTTTCTGAACGCTTACGTTCTAATGTTCTAACGTTCTGTTTTTTTCCTTTTCTTTAGTCTTTATTCTTTAGTCTTTATTCTTGCATCTTGAATCTTGATTCTTTTCATTTTACTTTGATAATCCGCCAGGCTTCCGCCCTTCTACCCAGTAAATATCATCACGCTCAAATGCTTTCATTACCTTCAACCCAATTGATTCAATCATGACAGCTAATTCTTGAGCAGTAGGTAAAATATCCTCTGATACAATAGTGTTTAATTCTTTATGAAAATTATTTAAAGTTGAACTGCCCTCAACATGAAGTATTAAAAATGTGCCACCCGGTTTTAAAGCTCTTTTTATTTCTTTGAGTGCTTGTAGTTGTGCTTTCAGGTGAGGAAATATTGAAAAAAATATGGCTTTATCCAAAAAATTATTTTTAACTGCTAATAAACAAGCATCGTCACATATAAAAAAAGTATTAGGATTATGAATTTTTCGTTTCGCTTGAATCAACATCTTTTCAGCAATATCTTCACAAATCACTATCCCCTCCGGTCCAACCATTTCAGACAGATAAGCAGTCATTCGTCCTGTTCCTGCACCGATATCCAGTACCTTATCCCCGGATTTTATATGCAGCTTAGAGAGATAATCTTTAAACACTGGATCAGGTTTCATTGTACTGTCCCATTCCTCTGCCAGCTGATTAAAATATTCTTTATGATCATGTGACATAGAATTTCCTTTAGTTTATGTTTCTTTCACAATAATATTTTTATTTATAAGTCTTTTAACAATCAGTGGTACTAGGATAAGTATTACAACCGTACCCGGAAGACCATGTATAACAGATGATATTGATATTAGTTCCGGAGGCAGTCCGATAACAGGACTGATCAGCCAGGCTGCGACAAACAAAATTAACTTTGAGAGAACAAGACCGATCATTAATATCCATAAAACTCCTAATGTTTCTTTCTGATTCAAATAACTAATAGTAAAAGTAAGAATAGTTAATTCTGCAATCATAACCGGAAGAATCGGAGGAGATACAGGAGGCATACCAGTAAGAACAAAAGAAAGTGTCGGTGTAATAATTCCGGTAACTATCGCCCATCGAGGAAATAGAAAAAATGCTCCTGTGGCCAGTGGCCAGTACATAGGTAAAAAAACACTGCCCATTCCGATTGCATGAAAAGCAATAGGAATAACAATACCCAAAGTAATTATTAAAGCACTCGTGGTTAAATTTTTTATGTCAAGGGTCGATTGCATACATTGCCAGTATTATTTATGATTTTTTTAAATTATACTTTTCTCTTCGTGCTCTTCGTGAACTTCGTGGTTTATTAAT
>Ga0180433_10008194_pt1 | contig 13101 bp, 9 predicted proteins | sample SS_ome_8_FD_132980 | JGI IMG/M metagenome (GOLD analysis project Ga0180433, IMG submission 132980) | Hypersaline lake sediment archaeal communities from the Salton Sea, California, USA - SS_1_D_1 metaG | ecosystem: Environmental > Aquatic > Non-marine Saline and Alkaline > Hypersaline > Sediment... | reverse complement strand
CGTGAGAAGGAGCAGGGCAGGTTTGCAGGATAGCAATAAACCGGTTGGTACATTTATATTTATGGGAACAACAGGCACGGGAAAAACCGAACTTGCCAGAACACTCGCGGAATTCCTGTTCAATGATGAGAACCTGATAACCAGGATAGACATGTCAGAATACCAGGAAAGACATTCGGTGTCAAGACTCGTTGGTGCACCTCCCGGATATGTGGGGTATGACGAGGGAGGGCAGCTAACTGAAGCAGTACGCAGAAAACCATATTCAGTTGTACTGCTTGACGAAATAGAAAAAGCGCATCCTGATGTGTTCAATATTCTGCTGCAGGTGCTTGATGACGGACGTCTTACAGATAACAAGGGAAGAGTTGTGAATTTTAAAAATACAATGATCATTATGACATCAAATATCGGGTCACACCTGATCTATGATAACCTGGAAAATCTTAGTGATCAAAACAGGGATGATGTGCTGGAAAAAACAAAGACACAGGTTTTTAGCCTGCTTAAACAAACGATCACACCGGAATTTCTGAACAGGATAGATGAGATCATTATGTTCACCCCTCTTACCGAACAGGATATTGACCAGATCATAAGGTTGCAGTTTGCAAGGATCAGAAAGGTGCTTGAGAAGAAAGATATCAGTATAGAATTATCGGATAAAGCCGTTGAATGGATAAGAAAAAAAGGATTTGACCCACAGCTTGGCGCTCGTCCTGTAAAAAGGGTGATCCAGAAATCTATACTTAACGAACTTGCATCACAGATATTGTCCGGCAATATTCAACAGGAGAAAACAGTTGTGATAGATGCAAACGGGGATAAGCTGCTTTTTAATAATTGCTAAAATTGTTTTATTGCATCATCGAGGTCAAGGCATATATTTAATTTCTCATCCAGCTTCATAAGATTGACCAGTTCCATGACGTCCGAGGAGACATTGCATATCTTAAAGAAGCTGTTTTTTTCTAGTGATAGTCTGAGAACGGTCAGTAAAACTCCGAATCCGGTGCTGTCAACGAACTGAATATCTTTCAGATCAAGTACCAGTCTTGTGTCCGGTTCTGATATTATCTGGCTAAGGGTTTCTTTTACAGACGGAGCAAGCCTTATATCAAACCTGTCAGTATTGGCAAATGAAGCAACAACTACACCGTTTTGTTTATCTATATTAAGCATATATCATAAAATAGGTTAATGTCAGGTTTTTGGAAAATATCCCGGATACCCTGATCAGACTGCAATTATAATCATTTTTTTCTGATTCTCAAATTACGGAACTTATTAATACTGTTCATCCTCCTGACGGAGTGGCTCCGGAATTCCAGTCAATATTTTTTTATTCTCAACGGTATTTGTTGATTAAATATGAAAATTATAGTAAATTTATCTGTTCTTTCAGAGTAATTTGAAGCATAAGCATATATATGTTTTCAGATTAATGCCCCAAAAGAAACATAACAATATTATATTTTTGTATTAACTGTATTTATTATAGATGAAATTACTGTATCTTATTATAGCTGTTCTGATAATCAATAAAATAGTCTGTTCACAATCCACCTATTATGCCGCTGATTATGCTGATACAGGGGATAGTGTCCATTTAAGTAAAACGTCAACTGGACTGGGGCAGTTTGACTTTGAACAGACAGGGACTGACTGGACATGGAATTATGATTCATTACCTTATACCACACAGGAGGATATTATTTGGAATGATCCTGCAGACGCGGGGTACAAAGTGCTTTGGTGCCTTCAGAACCTGATAATTTTTAATTGTGGCGGGCATTTTGCAGATTTTACAAATATGGCGGTGAATGATCTTGATTCCTTTTCATTTGCAGGCTTTGAAATAAGTAATGTTGTAAAGCATTATTATAAATCCGCAGATGCTTATGAGTATAAAATGCTTGGGGAAACATTTCTCATTGCAGGATTACCTGTGCCTAAAGTTATTGAAATAAATAATGTCGATACAATATATAAATTTCCTTTGCAATATGGTAATACCGACAGTTCAACCTGTGACTATTCTATTAAAATATTGGGTGACAGCACAAAATATACTACAAATTATAAAAGAATTAATATTGTTGAAGGCTGGGGAGTTCTTACAACCCCTTATGGGGATTTTGATAATGTATTAAAGATCAAATCAACGGTTTTTAAAAAAGACACCTTTTATTTAAACGGGAATCCTATTCCTTATACAGATACGTTAGTAAATTATCAATGGTTTGACACTGATTATGCTTATCCTGTATTGGATGCCGGAGGGGTGCTGGTAGCCGGTAATTTTATTCCTACAGATATAATATATATTGATTCACTCAGGTGTGTAGATCCTGTAGCACTGTTCATGTATCTGCCTCTTTTTGTATATTGGGATGAAGACTTGCAGGGCGCAACTGTTAACTTTACTAATTTAAGCAGTAATGCGGATTCGTGCTACTGGGACTTTGGAAATGGAGACACTTCCAATGATTTCAATCCTGCAATTACATTTGACTGCCCCGGCACTTATCCTGTTACATTGATAGTTACCAGCAAAGTCTGTGATCCTTACAGGATGGATACAATTACAATTCCGGTCATCGTTCTGGACAGCGCCGGTTATCATTTTAATCAGGAGGTACAGACAATTTGTAATGGAGACAGTGTTCAGTGGCACGGAGCATGGTATTCTCAGGAGGGCTCATATTATGACAGCCTGTATTCTGTGTGGGAATGCGACAGTGTATGTATGCTGGATCTGCAGTTTTATCCGCCTTTTGACAGTACACCGGTAATTACATTATCCGGAGATACTCTTTATTCAAGCTATCCGTTTGGAAATCAATGGTATTATGATTATGAGGAGATACCTTCTGCAAATGACAGTATTTATATTGCTACTGAAGATGGGAGTTATTTTACAATAGTTACTGATACAAACGGCTGTATCTCTGATACTTCTAATATAATTGTCATTAATAATACACAGGCATCCCTGTTGCAAAACGAAACATTTACAATTTATCCGAATCCGTTTGATAAGTGTATTTACATTGAAGCAGAAGGTATTGTAAAAGTAATTTTATCAGATGCAGGGGGCAGGATCATCCATACTGATGACTGTAATAAGCATGATAATATTAATATAATAGGCGCTTCGGATCTGGTTGCCGGACTATACTTTATATACGTAATAACCAATAATGACACATATATCAGAAAGATAGTGAAAATGTAATGGTCAGGCAGGATAGATTGGAGATTGAAAATTGAAAATTGAAAATTTCAGGTTTAATTAATTATCCGTGTATTACCCGGGTGTTAACGCCAATTAAATAGACATGAAAAGGATTTTAATTATATTTTATTTAGTATTGTTTTTTTACAATTTTTCCTTACCTCAACAATATTTTAATACAAGAAAGCATTATTCAATTAATGAAAAATATTGCATGGAGATTAAAGGATATTATTACGATGACTTTTTTGATACATGCCAATATTTTTTTATAAGTAGTATGGGTGAAGTACTTTGGGAAAAAGAATTAGTTTATGGAGGTATACCTGAATTATCAATTAATGGTGATATAGCAATCCCAACACAGGCTCAAATATTATAGCAGCCTTCGGCTGCAACGCTTTTTAGCCGAGTCGTTGTGGGGAATGCCATTAAGGTATTTTATTTCTGGATAAAATTTATTAATTTTGAGTATGGCAAAGGGAAAAAAGTATGAACTTGATTTTGAGATTGATAAACTTACTGATTCAATTATAAACCGAATTAGTGGTGACAGTTTCCTAACGAATGTTTCCTTATTATCCAAAGCAGATTTAAAGACAATAACAAAATCCAGAGGTTGGTCATTTAATTGGAAATACGAATTCAATCAACCAGATAGAGAAGTATATAAGCTTACAATTGCTGAAAATCCAGGTATTGTTCAAGGGCTGGTTAGTTTGACAGTAAAATCAGATCACGTCTATATGTATTTGTTAGAAAGTTCCCCTTTCAATATCGGGAAAAATAAGCTTTATATAGGCGTTCCTGGAAACATAGTAGCATTTGCTTGTAAATTATCATTTCAAAGGGGAGGTGAAGGCTTCGTTTCCTTTGAATCCAAAACTAAATTGATAGACCATTATGTTAAAACCCTTGGAGCATATCACTTTGGAGGACATTTAATGGTAATAGATACAATTGCAGCTAAAAAATTAGTAGAAAAATATTTTAAACCATAACATCATGGGAATAGTAAAAGAGCCTGAAGGAGTTGATTTTGTTATTCAAAGTAAACCCCTAACTAAAAAACGGCAAAAAGAATTAAGTGAGCATATCGCTAAAAGAAAGTTAGAAATAAAAAAACGGAAGAGGACAAGAAAAGGCACATCCCCACATGCGGTATAACCAATTGCCGCAAGTCTGTACTCACATAATAATTTCTTATATTTGTTAAAGGCTTTATGAATAATTTACATCTGGCATATACAACCGGCAAATGTTCATACCGCCACCGTTGTGCTTCATGCTGGATACGATAATAAATAATTATGGAAGGATTTATTAACTTAGCATATTATCATAAAAAAGTATCCATACTGCGAACTACATCTTGTTTAACTATTGGATTTTTTTAAGATAATGAGGTGATATTTTCCATTGCCTGTATGGTGGGTCTTTTTCAGTAACATTTACAGTCCTTTGATTTACCTTTGCTACAACACCATAATATACTTTTCCATCACGTTCCCAACTTACTTTATTTCCTCTTCTAAATGCATTTGCAGCTTGCAGATCCTCCATTTTTTCAAGGAATTTCATCCTTTCAATAATTATATCATTGATCTCATAAAGCTGTTTAATGGAAAGCTTTTCAATTAAAAATTTTAATTGTTCTTCAATATTGTCTGGAGAAGAATGTTTTTCGTTTTTTAATATCTGCATTTGCTAAGATTTTAGACTTTTCAAAGGTAGTAATTCATGCAGCATATTTGCCTTGTGAGTTGGGATTTTTTCTAAAGTAGTTTTCAACCATTCAAACGGATTGATATCATTCTTCTTGCATGTTCCAAAGAAAGAATAAAACATAGCAGCCCTTTGTGCCCCTCTTTCAGACCCGGCAAACAAATAGTTTTTTCTTCCCAGGGCGATGGGCCTGATAGCATTTTCGGCCAGGTTATTATCTGTCTCCAATGATCCGTCGTGCAGGTAGCCTATCAGATTGTCCCACCTTGGAATGCAATAAGCAGTTATTACTTGTCATTATATTATATAATAATTATTCGCAATTTGGTTTAATATTTTGATATAATAACTATATTTGATTTATTAGCGTCGTGAATAAATTAAAGCAACGATGTACATGAAAACAACCCGTAATCCACGTGGATATGAAGCATGTAACCTTAAAATTATCAGGTATTTTAATAATAACCATATTATCTATTACATGTAATAAAAGGATATATGATATTTCAGTTGATCCTGTCTGTTCGGTTAATCCTACAGAGGACCTACCTAAAGGCGTTGATAAATATAAGCTAAGCAATGTAAAGCTTCTTACAACTGATGGTGGTAGAGTGGACTGGTCGTCCTGTGGTAAATGGATCATTTATGACAGTGAAAGAGAGCCTGAAATATATGAAGTATGGAGGATAAAACCTGACGGCTCCGAAAAGGAGTGTCTCACATGCGATCATCCTGACCTGCCTGAGGGCACTACACGGGGACAACCTGCATGGCATCCTGATGGAAAATGGTTCGTATTCCAGTGCGAAAAAGAGATGCATATGGGCAATATGCATTCAAATCCCGGTCATGGAATATTTCATGATCTGTGGATTATGAACATAGAAACAAGAAAATGTTATTTACTGAATGAAGTACGAAATGGAATGAATGGGGAAAAACCCGGTGGAACGCTTCATGCTGTTTTCAGTAATAAAGGAGATAAGCTTCTTTGGACTGATTTGCAGGACCATGGATATTCTAGGCTTAAATTCAAAAACGGATTATTCGGTGATTGGCAGATAGCACTTGCAGATTTTTATGTAGATACTCTTGGAATCCCACATATAAAAAACAGAGTAAGTTTCAACCCTGGTAAAGACCTAAACTGGTTCGAAACACACCAGTTTGGTCCTGATGACACATGGTTTATATATTCAGGCAATACACTGGATCAATGGGAATTGTATTCCGATATAAACTGTAATACTATAGAGCAATTGAAAAATTATTGTGAACCTGTCAGGTTAACCAAAACATCAGGAAAAAACAAAGAGAAAGGATATTATGATGAAATTGCACATTTTACACCAAATTATGATGCTTTTATTTGGATGAGTAAAGAAGGAAAAAAAGTTGAGTATTGGATGGCAAATCCAGATGGCTCATGCCGTCGCCAGATTACTCATTTCAATACACCGGGATATAAAGAATACGAATTAATCAAAGGAAAATACAAATCAAATGTGCCGGCTGATAATGCATGGAATCCCAACCCTTCTGCAGGAAAACAACAACTTGTTGCATATGTAAACATAGATTTTGTTCCACTTAAAGCAATTGGCAGGATCAATTATATTTATATCCTGGAATTTGATTATGCAGAGTAATAAAATTATTATTATTTCAGATTTATGTTGTGATTTTAACAAAAAGGAACTGACAGATGATGATTTGTTAAATGAAGTTACCCTTGTCTAATATATTATAGATTGAAAATTGTTTATCAATAAACCGGAGTATAAAATAATACTTAGAATTTATAAATCTAAAATCAATAAGGTTTGTCAGGATTAAAAATATACAGGGCTTCGGCAGGATCAGGAAAGACTTTCAGCCTTGCCAGGGAATATATCAGGTTGCTGATAGAATTTCCTGATAACTACAAAAATATCCTTGCCGTGACATTCACCAACAAAGCCACAGAGGAGATGAAAACCCGCATCATCAGGGAGATTCATAAGCTGGCTTCAGGTGAGCCTTCCGGCTATTTTGATGACCTTTCTTCTTACTTCGCAATCAGCGAGGAAAAGATAAGGAACCGTGCGGAACTGATACTGCAAAAACTGCTGCATGACTATTCGCGATTTTCCGTTACTACAATTGACAGCTTCTTCCAGATCGTTATACGTTCTTTTACACGGGAAACCGGACTGCAACCCGGTTATAATGTTGAACTGGACAATGAGAAGGTGCTAATAAGAGTTGTTGACAACCTTATGGCTGATATCGGGGATAATGACTCTTTAAGGAACTGGCTGGTGAGGTTTATGGAGCAAAAGATCAGCGAAGGTAAAAGCTGGAACCTGAAAAGGGATATTTATAGTCTCGGAGATGAGGTGTTTAAAGAGATATTTAAATCCTTCGGTAAAGAGCTTATCAGTAAAATGAGCGATAAGGAATTCCTGAAACAGTACCAGGCAGATCTGCATAAGATCATTAACCATTTTGAAAATACGCTTAAGGATGCAGGTACAAAAGCTATGAAGTTAATGGAGGATAACGGTCTGCAAACAGATGATTTTTCATATAGATCAGCAGGTGTTGCCGGTTATTTATATAAGCTCTCCCGGGGACAATCCTTTGAGCCGGGATCAAGGCCGAGAAGTGCATGTGGGAATACTGAGTCATGGTATTCAAAACAGGCAGACAAGGAAATAAAACAAAAGATCGAAAATATTTGTGCCGGCGGATTAATGGACCTGCTTGTCAGTGCTGTGGACTTTTATGATGATAATTATATTATGTACAATTCTGCGATAGCAGTGATAAATAATATTTTCACTCTCGGGATATTAACAGATATAGCAAATAAGGTCCCTGAATACGCTGACGAGGAAAATGTATTCCTGTTGTCTGATGCTGTTAAGGTACTTCATGATATTATTGCTGATAATGAAGCTCCCTTTATATATGAAAAGACAGGATACAGGTATAAGTATTTCATGATTGATGAATTCCAGGATACTTCAGGTATGCAATGGAGCAATTTCAAACCTTTGATAGGCAACAGCCTGGCAGAAGGGAACAGTAACCTGGTAGTGGGTGATGTCAAACAGGCGATCTACAGGTGGCGGAACAGCGACTGGAAGATATTGTCAGAGCAAATTGAAAATGATTTTGAAAGATATAATATAGAGACAGAGAACCTGGATTCCAATTACAGAAGTAAAAAAAATATTGTTGATTTTAACAACCGGTTTTTTACTCATGCTGCAGAAGCATTGCAGGAACAGTTCAACAATGAGTTAAAGGATAATGAAAATACAGGTGTGACCTTGTCAGGATATGAAAACACTATAACGAAAGCTTATGAAGATGTTATGCAGAAGTTGCCACAGGGCAGGGAAGGGGGATATGTAAGGCATGAATTTATTGAAAGAGGAAGTGAGATCCCGTGGCAGGAAACTGTAAAGGAAAATATCCCGCATATTATTGAAGACCTGCAGGACAGGGGATATCTGTTAAGGGATATTGCAATATTGGTAAGAAGAAAAACAGAAGGAAAGGAAATAGCGGATATTATGCTGGCATATAAGACCGGAGGGGATGCAAAGCAGGGATATAAATATGATGTTGTTTCCGATGAATCATTATACCTGATAAGTTCACCGGTTATTCGGCTGTTGATATATATCCTGAGGTATCTTAATGATCCGGGAAACCTCATAAACAGCGCAGGCATTATTAATGAGTATGTAAGGTATGTTATGAATAACGGGAATGGTGATGATAATGAGCAGTCGTTACACAGGTTGTTCAATATAACCGGAGAAGAGGATATTCTGAATCAATTACCACAGGAATTCAGAGACAATCTTGATAGTATCATGAAAATGTCTCTGTATGAGATGACAGCGGAACTTATTAATGTTTTTTCCCTTAATACTATTGAAGAGGGTGTGCCTTACCTGCTGGCCTTCCAGGATATTATTCTGGATTATACCAGGCAGAATGCCCCTGACCTGGGATCTTTCCTTCAGTGGTGGGACGAACAGGGTTATAAGAAAACGATACGTTTTTCAGAAAAACAGGATGCTATACGCATAATGACCATTCATAAGGCAAAAGGATTGCAGTTCAGGGTTGTGATAGTGCCATTCTGTAACTGGAAGCTTGATCATGAAACAAGTCATTCCAATATATTGTGGTGCAAACCCTCTGTGACTCCATTTAACAAACTCAGCCTTATACCGGTGAGATATACGTCTTCACTTGCAAAAACAGTTTTTTACAGTGATTATTATACTGAAAAATTACATGCTTATGTTGATAACCTTAACCTGTTATATGTAGCATTTACCAGGTCTGAAGAGGTCTTGATGACTTTTGCCCCTGCACCTGATAAAAAGAAACGATCATCACATAGTTCGGTATCAGGGCTGCTGGATCATGTAATAACGGATAAGATGCCCGAACATTCACCGGATAATAATATTTATGAAAAAGGAAGCCTGCCCCCGGCAGTAGGAAAAAGGGATATGCAGGATGACAGGGACAGTAGTTCAACGGATATAAAGCTATGTGAATATTACCAGGCTTCTGCAGGCAACAGGTTGAAATTAAGGTTCAGGGACAGGGATTACTTTGAACATGGTGCTTTAGTAAAGGCAGACAGAATAAGTTATGGAAAATTTATGCATGAACTTTTCCAGAATATTATTTATGAGGATGATGCGGACAGGGAGATCAATAATTTTATTTTCGAGGGGAAACTTAACAAAGAGGAAGGGGAGAAGCTCAGGGAAAAAGTGCGGGAGTTGTTTAAAGATCGTCAGATACGAAACTGGTTCAGCCATAACTGGCAGGTTAGAACAGAGCCGACGATATTATTGAAGGAAGGAAAAACAAAAAGACCTGACAGGGTAATTGTAAGGGATAATAAAGCAGTTGTTATAGATTACAAATGGACTGAACAGGAGGATGAAAAGTATATTGGGCAGGTAAAGGAATACATGGGATTGATAAAAGATATGGGCTATGAAGACGTGGAGGGTTATCTGCTGTATATGGGAAAGAAGAATAAGGTCATATCTTTACGCCAATAACAAGAACATCATCAAGCTGGTCCTTAATACCTTTCCAGCTTTCAAATTCGTTTTTAAGTATTGCTGATTGTTCCTGCATAGGCAGGTCATGATTTTTACTTATAATCTCAGTAAAACGTGTGATCATAAATTTGTTGTTCTCCTCTCCTCCGAACTGGTCATAATATCCATCAGAAAATAAATACAGCTTCAGATCATCGGACACCGGAATATTATGATCTGTGAAATTAATGTCAGCAATTCCTGCAAAAGCGCCTCCTATAGACCATATATCTCCCTCAATGGTCTCTGTTTGACCGTTACTGACCATAATTGCCTGCCGGTTTGCACAGGAGATCAGCAACTCTTTGTTCTTCCTGTTCAGACGGAATAATGAAATGTCCATACCGTCATCTGTGGAAGTATCCCCGGGCTTACCCTGGTTTAATGAATAAATTACACCCTCATTTAATTGCTTCAGAATTTCTGATGGTTTTGCATTATATTTTTCATGGACTATTTCATTTAGCAGTGTATTGCCGATCATGCTCATAAAAGCTCCCGGAACACCATGCCCTGTGCAGTCTGCTACAGCAAAATACAGATGATCGCCATTCTGGCTTAACCAGTAGAAATCACCACTTACAATATCGCGTGGCATGAAAAGGATAAACGAATCCGGAAAAAACCTCTTAAATGATTCATCCCCGGGCAATATTGCCTTTTGTATTGTTTCTGCATATAATATGCTGTCTGTTATCTGTTTGTTTTTATTCAATAGCTCATTATTTATTGCATCAAGCTCATCGCGTTGTGTCAATATCTCTTCATTTTGCTGTATGATCTCCTCCTTTTGCTCTTTTATCTCGATATTTTGCAGGGTAAGATCCCTGTTTGTTTTTTTCTTCAGGCGATACCTGTTGTATATAACAATTATCATGGCGAGTATCAAAACGGAAAAGATGATCAGGTAATTCCTCATGCTTTTCTGTCTTGTCACTTCAGCTTTCTGTAACTGTTTATCTTTTTTTAGCAACTCTATTTCCTTCTCTTTCTTTTCAGTTTCATATTTTGCCTCCATTTCCGCTATTTTTCCGCTGCTTTCAATATTGTAGATGCTGTCTTTATTTTGGGAATATATTTTATAATATTCAAGCGATTCTTTATACTTGTTAAGAGCAGAATATATTTTTGAGAGCTCTTCTGCGCCTCTCATTAATCTCTCGCGATCATTTAATTCTTCAGCTATCTTATATGCCCGGAGCATGTATTGCAGAGCAGTTGTGTAATTCCCTTTGGAATAATTTATTGTTCCGATACCCTGGCAGGAATAGCTGATAAAAAGTCTGAGATTGGTTTCTTCACTTTTTTGTAAAGTTGTGTTATAATAATCCATGGCTTTTTTATAATAAAATGCCACGGTATCCTGATCTGAAGATTTATTACCCATTAACTCATAAATACTACCTATATTGTAATACGAGATCACTATTCCTCTCTTGTCCTCCAGTTCCTTTTTTATTTTCAGGCTCTGAAAATGATAATCAAGCGCTTTTTTTAGCATAGTCCATGCAATACTGCTGTCGGTTTCTAAAAGACTCATATTTTCATATATAACACCGATATTTGAAGCCACTGTGAAGGCAAAGCGATTATCTCCGATCTCTTTATTTATCTCCAGGCTTTTTTGCATAAATTCTAACCCCAGATCATATTTTTCAAGCTTGAAATTTATTGCCCCTATATTATGATAGCTTGTACGGAGCCCTCTGGTACTTTTTGTTTTTTCATAGATTTTTAACGATTTGTAGTAGTATTCAAGTGACTTTTCATAATCACCCTGAGTGATAAAAGTATTTCCCATGTTGACATACGATGATGCCATTGATGATTTGATACTATTATCATCAGGATTTTCCAGGATCATTTTTTTATAAAGCTTAATGCCTTTTGATAAATATTGAGTTGCAGTATCAGTTTTATCCATGGTTAAATACAGCATTCCCAGATTGTTATAATTCTGGGCTATTTCTTTATTATCACCTGTCTCTTTGCATATCTTCATGCTTTTTAATGCATATTCCAGTGCTTTATCATAGTCCCCTTTATTTTTATGGTAATTGCTCATATTACTGTAAGACAATGCGATCCCTTTTTGATATTTGAGATTTTTTGAAAGTATATAGGCATAATTGGCATATTGCAAAGCTTTCTCAGGTTCATTTGAGATTAGTCTGCCTGAAAGTCTGAGGAGTAGTTGTACTTTGCCAGTATCTTCCCCTGCTTTTTTTAGCTCGGTTTCCAGGCTGTCAGTAATATTATTTATTTTATCCTTCTTTTCCTGTGCCTGTGAAATAGAAAAGACAAAGAGTAATAAAATAAATAATATATGCCGGGATATTTTATACAAAATTTTTATGCTATAAAAACAAAAATAATAAAATTACCAATATGTATATTCCTTATGATGAAGAATTATCATTGCGGAAGGACTGTTTTACAGTAATTTCACGGAATTAAAGTTGTATGGTGATCATCTGCCTGAAGTGTTTTTCAAAGGAAGCCGGAATTCAGGGATCACAGATATGATCTATGATCAAAAAACTACTCAGATAGTGATTGTTAATTAAACCTAAAACCAAAAGACCCCTAAAGTCACATTTTAATCTGTTATCTGCTATTTTTCAGATCCGGCTTCCTTTTGTCTTTTATTTTCCTTTATACCTTTTTTCCTAACACCCGGTACCGGTTGCCAGGTGCCAGGTATTTGTTATCTAATCAGTGTTGCCAATCCACTTCTTTCATGCTCTGCCCCTGCTTTGTCCACCGTAGCCTTGGCGAAGGCGGATTTTACCTTATTAATGTCACCAGCCCTGCATGCTGATGCTCAGCCCCGGTCACATCCTTATACACAACAAGCCATGAATAAACAGCGCTCTCCCCGATCCCTCTGCCTCTTATTGTGCCGTCCCATCCGTGGCGCACTTCACCGGTCTCTTCGTCAACATCATAAATATAAGTCTCCCAAACTTTCTCACCCCAACGGTCGTATATCATAAGATGCCAGTT
>Ga0180433_10008193_pt1 | contig 13102 bp, 10 predicted proteins | sample SS_ome_8_FD_132980 | JGI IMG/M metagenome (GOLD analysis project Ga0180433, IMG submission 132980) | Hypersaline lake sediment archaeal communities from the Salton Sea, California, USA - SS_1_D_1 metaG | ecosystem: Environmental > Aquatic > Non-marine Saline and Alkaline > Hypersaline >... | reverse complement strand
CGCCATCAAGAAAACCTACGGCAAGAAGGGCGACCAGGTCGTCCAGCAGAACTACAACGCCGTTGACCAGGCCGTCGCGCACCTGCACGAAATCGAGGTGCCCGCCCAGGCCGACAGCACCATCGAGAAGCCGCCCGTGGTCTCGCCGGCAGCGCCCGAATTCGTCCAGAACGTCACCGCGAAGATCATGGAGGGCAAGGGCGACGACTTGCCCGTAAGCGCCATGCCCGACGACGGCACCTGGCCCACCGGCACCACGCAATGGGAAAAGCGCAATATCGCGCTGGAAATCCCCGTCTGGGACCCCGAGGTGTGTATCCAGTGCGGCAAATGCTCGATCGCCTGTCCGCACGCAACGATTCGCGGCAAGGTCTACGATCCGTCTTTGCTCGAAGACGCGCCCGAAACCTTTAAGAGCGCCGACGCCAAGGGCAAGGATTTCAGCGGCAAGAAGTGGACCATCCAGGTCGCGCCGGAAGACTGCACCGGATGCGGCGCGTGCGTAAACGTCTGCCCGGCCAAGAACAAGACCGTTCCGGATCGCAAGGCGATCAACATGGACTTCCAACCGCCACTGCGCGAGGCTGAGCGGACCAACTGGGAGTTTTTCCTGTCACTGCCCGATTACGACCGCGGCGAGTTGAAGACCAACACCGTCAAGGGCAGCCAGCTCTGCCAGCCGTTGTTCGAGTTCTCCGGTGCGTGCGCCGGCTGCGGCGAGACGCCTTACGTCAAGCTGCTGACGCAGCTCTTCGGCGACCGTGCCGTCATCGGCAACGCGACCGGCTGTTCCAGCATCTACGGCGGGAACCTGCCGACGACGCCCTACACCGTCAATGCGGACGGCCGCGGGCCGACATGGAACAACTCCCTGTTCGAGGACTGCGCGGAGTTCAGCTTCGGCTTCCGCTTGACGCTCGACAAGCAAATGGAATATGCCCGTGAGCTGGCAAGCGAGTTGAAAGGCACCATCGGCGAAGAACTCGCCAACGCCCTGCTCGGCGCTGACCAGTCCAGCGAGGCCGGCATTGCAGCCCAGCGCAGCCGCGTCGACCAGCTCAGACAGAAGCTCGCCGGCAACAAGGACGCCAAGGCGGTCCAACTGCTTTCCTTGGCCGACACGCTCGTCGCCAAGAGCGTATGGGCGTTGGGCGGCGACGGCTGGGCCTACGACATCGGCTACGGCGGGCTGGATCACGTCCTGGCCAGCGGACGGGACATCAATGTGCTGGTGCTGGACACGCAGGTGTATTCCAACACCGGCGGACAGTGCTCCAAGGCAACGGGCCGAGGGGCGGTGGCCAAGTTCGCAGCCGCAGGAAAGCCCCTGCCCAAAAAGGACCTGGGCATGATCGCCATGACATACGGCAACATCTACGTAGCCCAAGTGGCGTTGGGTGCCAGCGACAACCAGACCGTCAAGGCGTTCGTGGAGGCCCAGAGCTATCCCGGCCCGAGCCTGATCCTGGCCTACAGCCATTGCATCGCGCACGGCATCAACATGCAGACCGGCTTCGAGCAGCAAAAGGCAGCCGTTAACTCCGGCTTCTGGCCCCTGTATCGCTTCGATCCGCGCCTGATAGAGCAAGGCAAGAACCCGCTTCAGTTGGACTCCAAGGAGCCGAGCATCCCGTTCGAGCAGTACGCCTACGCGGAGAACCGCTACAAGATGCTCACCAAGTTCAAGCCCGACGAGGCCAAGCGCCTAGCCGAGCTGGCCCAGGCAGATGCAAGCAGCCGGTGGCACCTCTACCAGCAGATGGCGGCTATGCAATACGGCCAGGGCCCAGAGTCCAAGGAATGACCCGCGGACGCAAGAACCTGCCGCCATGACAAGGCCCGTCGATCAAATCGCCGGGCCTTGTTTTTGCGACCAACACGCCCTCGGCCGGAAATGCTGAGCGAGAGTCAGCCCACCAGCGTCGCAAAGACTTCCAACCCGCTGATGTCAGCCTGGTCGTTGGGGTTCTCGACGATGACCTTGACGAACATAGCCTTCGGGTCGAACTGGAACGTCTGGCGGACCTCCCTGCCGGGCCGAGATGCCAGCTCGAAGCTGCACAGGTCTTCGCTGTCGTATGTCAGGCCGTCACAACTCGTTCTCACGCACAGCCTTACAGGCTTGCTTGCCTTGGGGCCGTACTTGCACGCAGCCGAAACGGCCTTTGCGTCGCCAGGACCTGCACGCCCATGTCCTCGTCCCCTTCGCGCGAGTTGTAGCGCAGGGTGTGATAGAGATAGACAAACGGGTGTTCGCAATACGAATGCACCTCGGCAAAGGCTGCGGCGTCTGGACTCTTCTCGCGAACGGCTATGGGGTTATCGGGGTGCTTGACGAAGTTGACCCCGTCAAAACTGTAGGCGTAGCCGATGCTTTCCTTCGTGCATATGCGCGTCGGGTGCAGCTTCGCACCGCCATAGAACAGGTGAAATACGCCGTCCTTGTACGACACCTTGGCCTCGGAGAATCCGCCGTCATCCCAGCAACCCATCTCGCCCGGCGGCAGAACCGGACCGCCCTTGTGTTTCTTCCAAGGCCCCGCCGGCGTCGGTGCTACAGCCAACGCAATCGGGCCGTAGTCCCTGCCCGTGCCGCCGATGGGATGCTCGTTGTACATGCGAAACTCGTCGCCGACTTTCACTACGCCACCGACGTAGCCGAAGTCCTCGATAATCGGGTTAGCCTCGTGTTTCACCCAAGGCCCCAAGGGCGTCGCGGCCGTGGCCAAGCCAACATGCCAAACCTGATGATCGTCTCGAACAGACGAGCCCGAGTACCACATGTAGTACTTGTCGATCCCGTCCTTGAGGATGAGCGCGCAGCCAAGCTGTCGGTCGTCCCATTGCCCGCTCTGGCCGATGTCGACGATTGGGTTCCCTTCGTACTTTGTCCACGGACCAAGCGGATGGCTGGCCGTGGCAACCCCGAGGCGATATCCCTTTCCGCCGCCGGTTGCGTGGTAGTAGAGGTAGTACGTGTCGTTATCCTTGAAGACGTCAGCTGCCTCGATCATATCATCGTCCCAACAGCCCTTTTCGCCCGGCACGAGGATGGGATTCGGGCCGGGAATCTGTATGAACTGCTTGGACGCCAGTGCCATGTGCCTTGGTTCTGGACGGGTGTGATCGGCACGCGTCATGTGAGCTCTCCTATGGCCTGCCGCTATTCCTAATCCGTGACGATTCTCATTTCTTACGTGATCTCAACAAGCATAAGGCTATTGTCTTGCGAAGCGTCCCAGGCACAATACCAAAGATATATTGGCGATTCACCGCCGCAAGCAAGCCTGAACCAGTGGGTTCTCCTTTTGTCGGCCTGCCGGGGCCTAAGGCCGATTGTTGGATGCAGCGGCGCAGTGAGATTCCTATAATCTTCTGGCCGGCTGAGCCGATGAGAACAAGACCATGACTCAACAGACCCAACAGATTCTCCCGTCGCCTATCGTCGTTCCCCGCGAGGGCGAGGACATCGATGCCCTTCTTGCAAAGGAGTGGCTGCTGACCAATCGCATCGGCGCCTATGCGTCATCGACGCCCGTCGGATGCAACACCCGCCGCTACCACGGTCTGCTTGTCGCGGCCACACAGCCTCCAGTCGGCCGAATCATGGCATTGACGAGCGTCATGGAAGAGCTGGTCGTCGGCGGAACCCGCTACGAACTGGCGACTAACGCTTTTGCCGACGCCTATTCGCCCCTCGGCCTGCAGCACTTGGTGGAATTTCGCAACGACGTGACAGCGACGTTTATCTTCCGGTGCGGCGAGACGGAATTGACCAAGCAGGTCGTCCTGGCCGATGCCACCAACGCCGTGGCCATCAGATACAGCCTGACCGGTCCCGACGCGACGTTGCACGTCAGGCCTTTCACCGCACTGCGCGACTACCACCATTTGCGGGATGAAAGCCATCCACATCAGATGACCTTCGAGAAGGTACACGGCGGCGCGATCGTCCAAGACCGTCTCCAGGCCCGCTTCGCCCTGCAAGTGATCAGCGCCGAGGCGCATTTCGACGCCCGGCCGCAGTGGTGGTATCGTTTCTGTTACCGCGCCGACCTGGCCCGCGGGCAGGAGGGCTACGAAGACCTCTACACCCCGGGATCCTTCACCTACGCGCTGTCGGACGGGCAGAGCTGCCAGATGACGGCCAGTCTCGACGAGCCTACACCGGTTGGATTCAACACCACGGTAGAGCGAAAACGGGACCGCCTGGAGACTATCGTGACCGGCCTCGGGAACGATGCCGACGAAACTACGCGCCGACTGGCGATAGCCACGGACGCGTTCGTAGCCAGGCGGAGCAGTCCCAACGCGCCGGACTCGCCGACGATCCTGGCGGGGTATCCGTGGTTTGCCGACTGGGGACGCGACGCCTTTATCGCACTGCCGGGACTGCTGCTTGCCACCCGCCGCTTTGACCTGGCCCGGCAGGTGTTCCAGACGTTCGCGGGGGCTGTTTCGGAAGGGATGATCCCCAACCGCTTCGACGACTACTCCTCGACAGCCCACTATAACAGCATCGACGCTTCGCTGTGGTTCATCCTGGCCGGCGAACGCTATGTCGAGGCGACCGGGGACAGCCGGTTCTGGCGCGGGACACTCATGCCGGCTGCGGCGGCTATCCTTAAGGCCTACCATGACGGCACGCGGTTCGGCATACGCGCCGACGATGACGGCTTGCTAGCCGGCGGCAGCCACGACACGCAACTGACGTGGATGGACGCCAAACTGGGCGACGAGGTCGTTACCCCGCGCCACGGAAGGGCCGTGGAGGTCAACGCGTTGTGGTACAACGCCCACCGCATCCTTGCCGAGCGCTGCCGCGGCATCGACAACGAACTGGCCGAGAGGTCCGCCGACCAGGCGCAACTGATCGCGCCGGCCTTTGTCCGGACCTTCTGGAACGACGTAGGCCAGTGCCTCTACGACTGCGTGACGGACGGATACGGCGACGAGTCGATTCGCCCGAATCAGATATTCGCAGTCTCGCTGCCCTACAGCCCCCTCTCGGCCGAGCAACAGGCCGCCGTGGTACGCACAGTCCAGCAGAAGCTCCTGACGCCTATGGGGCTGCGGACACTTTCGCCGGACGATTCCCGTTACCGCCGGAGGTACGGCGGCTCGTGGGAATCCCGCGACCGTGCCTACCACCAAGGAACGGTGTGGGCGTGGCTTATCGGCCCATTCGTCGAGGCCTACCTGAAGGTCGAAAACTACAAGCCATTTGCGCTATCCCAAGCCCAGCAGTGGTTGGACGCGTTTGACGGACACCTCGCCGAAGCGGGCCTCGGCTACATCAGCGAGATTTTCGACGGCGACGCCCCGCATGCTCCACGCGGCTGCATCGCCCAGGCATGGTCGGTTGCGGAGGTCCTTCGGGCTAGGCAGTTCGTTCGGTCGCACCAGCTTGCCGCCGGGGAGGTCGGATGAGCTATCTTGCCGCAAACCGCCTGATGGCGACCCTCGCCGCATCGCTCCTGGCTGCCGGGGCGGCATTGGCCGACGTTGCCGTCACGCTTGAGGCGGACGACAAGGCCGGCGCGGCGCGTCCGTTCTGCGCTGGAAGGGTGACCATCGATCCCAACGACATTGCAGATTGCCTCTCCGTGCGGGCCATGTGGCTCAGGCCGGAACGCGGCGGACCGGCGATCATCCTGCCCGTCGCAGTGACGCCCGGGACGAGCACCCAGCTTTCGGTCGCCCTGCCGGCAACGTCCATTGAGCAGACCTACCGCATCCAGCTGCTTGAGGCTGACCATCCCGAAGCTGCCGTGGTGGCTGAGTCCCGCGCGTCCATCACTTGGCCCGTCGAGGACGTCAGACCCGAAGCGTTCCTGGACCCGGACACATACCGCAAATGGGAGTTCGCCCTGCCAGCCTGGCAGGCTGGCACGATTCGCAACGTCTTCCTTGCAGCCGTGCTGATCGTCCTGGTGACGGCAGGCGTGCTGCTCTTACCATGGGGGGCACTGCGAGCCCTCGCGTTGGGGTTGATCGTCGTGGTTGGGAGTTGCTCGATGTGGGCAATCCTGCACAACGCGGATCTCGTCGTGGAAAGGACCGACGGCGATATCACGGTTCTCGCCTGCCGGCGTACGACGGTGTGGCACAGCAACGACGCCAATTGGTGCCCCCTGTACTACGACGCTGGGCAAATGGAGCACCAGACAGTGCTCATTCGTCCGACACGAGCGATAAGCGTCCAGCTTCAACCGGGGAGAGTGCAACTGCTCAAGCGACTGCCAACGTGAGCCCGGCAGCTACTGTTCGGTCGAATGCTGCGAATCGCCCTGCTCGTCGCCTCCGTCCTCGGCGCTGCGATCTTCTTCATCGAGTTTGAAGCGTTGCCCAGCCATCGCCCAGGCGTTCACATAGGGCGTCTCGTGCCGCCTAGCTCGGGTCCGGGTCCAAATGATAAGGTATCGAATCGACAGCCAGAACAGGCACAGCACCGTCAGAAGCAACATGATCAGAAACAGCCAGGCCATCCGGGCCAGATAGCTGCGCGTTTGAGCGTCGGCATCCTCAGCCGCCTCCAACGCAACCAACAGCAGCACACCCAGCACCACAATCATCACAAGCAACGCAGCGCTCAGCACCACAAATCGAACGGTTGCGTTCGGCTTGGGCTTTTCTATTTCTTCCATGGCACGTTCGCCCGAGGATCGTATTTCTCACTCGCATCGAATCGTCGCATGAGCTCCGCGCCCTTTTCGGAGACGCTCGACGGCACGACGATCTTGACCTGCACGTACTGATCGCCCCGGGCGCTATCATCTGCGGAGGGAATCCCTCTTTCCCGCAGGCGAAGGCGACGGGAACCACTTGTGCCGGCCGGGATGCTCACTGTCGTCATGCCGTCGATGGTCGGCACGTCCACCTTGGCCCCCAGCACGGCCTCACCCGCACTGATCGGCAAGTCCACGTAGACGTCGTTGCCGACACGACGGAAATAGGGGTGCTCACGGACATGCGTTATGATGTACAGGTCGCCCGCGCCGCCCGGGGCCTGCTGGCCCTTGCCGCGCACACGGACCTTCGAACCTTCCCGAACCCCCGGGGGAATCTTTACGTTGATAGTCCCCGAGCCGCCCTTTTCGTGTTGGAATCGAATGGATGTCGTCACACCCCGCGCCGCTTGGAGGAACTCCAGCGTGAGGTGATACTCCACGTCGGCGCCGCGTTTGGGCTTGGCCTGTCGTCCGCGGGGCCTGCCGCGCCCCCGTCCGCCCAAGGCCTGGAGGATTTCCTCGAGGCTCATTCCGGCCAGCCCCTGCCCGCCGGCTTGTCCGAAGATATCCCCAAGGTCCACGCCCGCGCCGCTTGACCAAGTGTAGGTGCGCGCCGCAGCGGGACCGGCCTGTCCGCCGGCGCCCGGGAAGCCGCTCTGCAGACCCGCGTGGCCGAACTCGTCGTAGGTCCGTCTCTTGGTCTTGTCGGATAGCACCTCGTAGGCCTCAGTCGCTTCACGGAACTTCTCGGCTGCGTCCGAGGCGCTGTTGACATCCGGATGGTACTTTCGGGCCAGCTTGCGGTAGGCAGACTTGATCTCCGCTGCCGTCGCCTTGCGCTTGACCCCGAGCACTTCGTAGTAATCGCGTTTGGGCATGGTGACTATTTTATCGCAGCCGAGGCGTGGAGGCTACGTTGAGCTTTGCCCAACAGACCCTACGTGCCGTGGCGTGCTTCCACGGGCGCACAGAAAGGGCAGGAGCAGGTCCCCAAACGAGCGAACACCACTCCTGCCCCCTGATAAGGAGCCGTTCATGCGCCCAGCGTCAGCGCGGCCGAGCCCTCCCCTTTTGCAGCGGCGCGATCGGTTACGCGTCCCGAGCGGCCCGGGGAGATGTCAAGTCGCTACAACTCTGGATATGGTGAAGATCGGCAGCAGCAGCGCCATTGCGATGCCGCCGACAATGAGCCCCATTATTACGATCATGACCGGTTCGATCATATTGGTCATGGTCTTGACCGCCACGGCTAGGTCGTTTTCACAAAAGACCGCCACCCGATTCATCACGGTGGACAATCGACCTGTTCGTTCGCCGGCAAGGATCATCTGCGAGACGGTCCCGGGCATGAGCTTGTTCTCAAAAAGCACGTCGGAAAGGCTGCGCCCCTGGCGTACCCCGTCGGCCACGCCAAGCCACATCTCCTTATAGAGCTGGTTGCCCGCCCCATCGGCCGTGATCTCCAAGCCCTCGATTATGCCAACGCCCGTGGAGACCATTGTCGCCAGCGTTCGTAACGACCTGGCAAGGTACGCCTTTCGGAACATCGATCCGAGAACGGGGATGTTGATCCGGAGCTTGTCCAATGCCAGCCGGCCGGCGGGACTTCGACGGTAGAAATGCAAGCCGATCCCCGCCAGAACAAGGGCGCCAAGGATGCCCGGCCAGTAGGTCACCAGACCGTTGCTGGCCCCTAGCAAGATGCGCGTGGGCAAGGGCAGGATCGCGTCCTTCCCGGCGTAGATCTTCTCGAATCGCGGCAGGACGAACACCAACAACGCTGTTACGGCCAGGATGCAGAAGCTGAGCATCACTAACGGGTAGGTCATCGCACCCTTGATCTTCTTGCGAAGATCCCGCTCCTGCTGCATGTACTCGCTTGCCCGCTGAAGCATCTGCCCCATCGTGCCCGAGGCCTCCGAGGCCTTCATCAATGCTCTGAAGAGATTGCCGAACAGGTCGGAGTAAGTCCCCAATGCAGTGGAGAACTCCGTGCCCTTCTTGACCTCGCTGGAGAGGTCCTCAGCCATCTTCCGAAGGCCCGTATGCTCGCACTGCTCGGCGATGGAGTCCAACGCCTCGGGTAATGGGACACCCGTGTCGACCATGACGGCCAACTGCGAGGCAAAGAAAATCACGTCGTCACGCTTGACCCTCTTGGGCCTTTCACCCGGGATGTCCCCAGCCGCTCCGGCGGCGCTTTCCTGCAAGGACACCAGGGCATACCCCTCCCCGCGGAGCATTCGGGATGCCTCGTCGGTATTGGTTGCAACGAGGGAGCCGGCGCTGTAGGCCCCGGCCCGGTCTCTGACCTGATATGTGAAGGTTGGCATAGTCTGCGATTCCTGTATCAAACGACTCTCACAGCGTGTTCCGGCTGGCCGTTAGCCGTTTTGCTCTACCCTTGTCATGCAGCCGTGGCGCGGAAGACTTCCTCGACGGTCGTAAGGCCGGCTTTGACCTTGCTCAGGCCGTCTTGCCGCAGGTTCGCCATGCCGCTGGCCTCGGCGACCGCTCGCAACTCCGCAACGCTAGCCCCGGCGATAATCTTCTCCTGGAAGGCCTCGTCGGGGACCAGCAGCTCGTATATGCCGATTCGCCCGCTGTAGCCGGTGTTGCGACACTTGGGACACCCTGCGCCGCGATAGAATGTCTCGATCTCGCCGGCGGAGCGTTCTACGGCCCGTCGTATGTTCACCGGAGGCTCGTAGGGCTGCTTGCAGTTCGTGCAGATCTTCCGAACCAATCGTTGAGCCAACGCCGCCACCAGAGATGCTGAGACGAGGTAGGATTCCACCCCGATGTTCAACAGTCTGGTAATTGCGCCAGGCGCGTCGTTGGTGTGCATGGTGCTTAACACCAGGTGCCCCGTTAGCGCCGCCTGCACGGCAATCCGGGCCGTCTCGTCGTCCCGGATCTCCCCGACCATCACGATGTCCGGGTCCTGACGCAGAAGCGAACGCAGGGCCGAGGCGAAGGTGAAACCGATCTTCTCGTTGACCTGAAACTGGTTGACCCAGGGAAGGTTGAACTCCACCGGATCCTCAACAGTCGAGATATTGACCTGATCGCCGTTGAGTTCCTTCAAGACGCTATACAGCGTCGTGGTCTTGCCGCTTCCGGTCGGTCCGGTGACCAGAACGATGCCGTTAGGCGCATTGATGACATTTCGCCACTGCTTGAGGATCTCGTAGTCGAAGCCCAGCTTCTCGAGGTTCACCAGGACCGTGCGATTGTCGATGATCCGGATGACGATCTTCTCCCCGTGCTGGCCCGCCATCGTGCTGACGCGCAGGTCGATGGGCTTGGAGTCCATCAGGACGTGAATGCCTCCGTCCTGGGGCAGGCGCCGCTCGGAGATATCCAGCCCGGCCATGATCTTTATCCGGCTGGATATGGCCGGGAGCATCTTGTGTGGCGGACGGAGCTTTTCGTACAGCAGGCCATCCACACGATAGCGGACCCGAAGCAAACCGTCGTCGGACTCGATGTGAATGTCCGAGGCCCCCTCACGTACGGCGTGATAAACCAGGTAGTTGACCAGCTTGATAACCGGCGAGCCCTCGGCGGCCAGTTCCAGGTCGGCGATGTCCTCAATCTTCTCTTCAACCAAGGACAGCTCGCCGCTGCCGATATCGTCAAAGACCTCGTCAATGACGAAGACGTTGGCCGACGGCAGGTGGGTTTCCAGCGTCGCCTTGATGTCCTTGGCCGTTGCACAGACCACCAGCACCTCGCAACCGGTGACCCGGGCCACCTCTTCCAGCAGGAAGACGTTCGCCGGCTCGGTCACGGCCAGCGTTAGTTGGTCCCGGACCTTGAACAGGGGCAACACCATGTGCTTCTCGATGAACTCGCGGGGAAGAATCTCGATCACTCTCGGATCGGTCACGTGGGGACTGACGTGCGCAAAGGGCAGCCCGTACCCGTCGGCCAACGCCGACATGATCGCTTCGTCGGAGCATATCTCCAGCTTCTGGAGCACTTCCCCCAGCAGCAGCGTGTTGCCCGTCTTGGCTTGGTGCGTCAAAGCCTTGTCCAGATCTTCCTGTGTCAAGGCCCCCTGCTGGATGAGCAGTTGTCCCAGCCGCAACTTCTTTCCTTTTGCACCAGAAATCATGGTTTCGTCCGCTCACACATAAACAGCGTCACGCTTGAATTGACCGGATAGCCTCCGGAATGTCCGCAAAGATCTCAAATGACGTCTCCAGGCGAGTGATTCTCAGGATCTGCCGCAGGTTCTCGCCTGGCTTGACCAGCCACAGCCGACACATCTTCTGGACCAGACTATCGCGTAGGTCCAACAGGTACTCGATGGCTGCGCTGTCGATGAACTGCAACTCTTCCATGTTGAGGACAAGGTCGACAATCTCGTCGCCCTTGTGTTGCTGCTCCACCGTCTCCCGAAATGCCTTTAGAGAATCCTCGGTCAACTCGCCGGCAACGTTGAGTATGATCGCCCGTCCGTAACTCTCGGCTGTGACCTTCATCACTCGCTCCTCCGGCCGTCCGGCCGATGCTGTTGTCTCGATACCACTATCGCCCCTCGTGCGCTAGACTCACCGTAAGGGGAGTCTTGACCGGGCTGTGCATCTCTTCCATGAGCTCGTGGTGATCGATCAACAGGAACTTCTCCACCAGGGACTGATCGAACTGTGCCCCTGCGTGCCTCTTGATTTCCGCCACGGCTACTTCCAGCGGCAGAGCTCTGCGGTACGTCCTGTGAGACGTCATCGCATCGAAAGCGTCCGCCAAGCCGACAATCAGCCCCTCAACTGGAATCTCGTCGCCTCGCAACCCAAACGGGTAGCCTCCGCCGTCGGGCCTTTCGTGGTGCGCCAGCATCCCGTCAATGACGTCCTCGAGGTGGCGAATTCCCCCGAGAATCTTGGCGCCGGTGCTGGGATGACGCTTGACCTTTTCGAACTCCTCTTCCGTCAGCCGGCCCTTCTTGACCAGGACCGCTTCCGGTACGCCGATCTTGCCGATGTCGTGCAGCAGCCCCGAAAGGTAAATCCGTTGGACCTTTGCCTCGTCGAAGCCGCACTCCTCAGCCAACCGTTTCGAGACCAACGCCACACGCTGGGAGTGACCATGCGTGTAGGGATCCTTGGCGTCAATGGATTCCGTCAAGGCGTACAGAACTCCCATCAACAAGTCCTGTAGCTCGGCGTAAAGCCTGTTGTTGCTCAAGAACACAGCCGCCTGGTTGGCAATCGAATTGAACAGCTTCTCGTCGATGCTGTCGAAGTCCGCGTCGGTCTTGTTCAAGCCCGCCAGCATGCCGATGACCTTGTCCTCAGCCACAAGCGGCACGGCGATCAGGTTCGTTATTGTGCCCCCCCCGTCTGGCCCGCAGCCGACCGAGTTGTCCGCGGCGAAGTCGTTTGCCAGTACGGCTCGGCCATCCTTGGCTAACTTGGGAGCGACGAAATCTGCGAGGATTCTTCGAAGCGTCTCCTTCTCGGTGCCAATCTCACCGGCGATGACGGTGATGTCTTCTTCCGCGTACGCCCGGGTGTCTATCATGGCAGCGACGGCCGAGACGTTCGACACGTCCAGCAGTTCCCGGCAGGTCCGCGCAAGGAAGTTCTCCGGACGCTGTGTGACCCGCGTAAAGCCGCTGATGCGATATAGCAGGCTCAGTTCCTCATAGGTCGTGGCAAGGTTCGCGCTGAGATTTCCCAGTTCGTCCCGGGCAACCCGGAGGTCCTGCTCCCGCTGGGCCATGTCCTCGAAGACCTGCAGGAGCGCCCCGGCCTCGTTGCGCGAGTGCCGACATGCCCTAAGGACGGACTTCCGTGCGGCGAGACTGTCCAACTCCATCTGGCTACAGAAGCGCTGGAACGCTTCTTCTTCCAGCAACTCGCGCGGCGGATAGCACATCGACGCCACGCCGATGAGTCTGCGCCGCCGACGCAACGGAACGGCCAGAACACAACAGCCCCAAGGCGTGCTGCACTGTCTCGGCTTGTGGCTTTTGGCGACAACCCTCGCCGCCTTGGCAGACACAGCCAGGCAACGCGCTTGGCAACCACTGCCCGGTGCGCAAAGTCCGCAGCGAGACTCGAACTGCCCCACGCGCGTCAGGGACGAATCCCATAGCTCGAAGCTCATTCCCAGTCGTCCGACCTGGTTTGCCAATCGGGCAAAGACCGTTTTCAGGTCGATCGTGGAAGATGCACTGGATGTGCCTACCCTCGTCATTCGGTCTCCGCAGTCGGGGCGACTTCCGCCTTCGCCAGCAATGCTTTTACCTTCTCCAGGAGCTCTCTCGGTGAAAACGGCTTGGCAAGCACGGCTGTAATGCCCGTGTCGACCATTTCCGCCGGCTCAATGTCGAATCCGCGAGCCGTGAGCATAACCGCCGG
>Ga0180433_10008192_pt1 | contig 13103 bp, 2 predicted proteins | sample SS_ome_8_FD_132980 | JGI IMG/M metagenome (GOLD analysis project Ga0180433, IMG submission 132980) | Hypersaline lake sediment archaeal communities from the Salton Sea, California, USA - SS_1_D_1 metaG | ecosystem: Environmental > Aquatic > Non-marine Saline and Alkaline > Hypersaline > Sediment... | reverse complement strand
GTATCGCGGATCGGCACGGCCTGGCCCCAACTCCCCGTGGCGTTCTGGTTCGCCTCCAGCCAACTGGCGCTCTGTATGCCTACGTCGTCGACCTCCTGAGCCGAAGCGACGGGCCGCGATAGGAGCCCGATGACCAGCGGTATCGCAACAATTATCCGGGCTGTGCGTTTCATCTTCGTCCTCCTCGTTGCCTAAGTGATATCGGGGCGCTGATGGTTCAGCCTCCGGATGAGCAGTGCCAAGAAAGGCTCGCCGCGAAATCCTTTCCCGACCCCTGATGCCGACTGCCCCCAGGTCGCCTACCGACAGAAAGGGCCACTCTTACCCACCACTTCCTGCTACAGGTCCACTGGGATAGGGGTTAAGGATGATGTTGCCAAGATCGATGTATCCTGTACGTTCTGCACGTTCCTGGACCCGTGTGCCAGGATACAAGTGGCCGACGTACTCCCACGTAACCCACCACTCCTCTTCCCACTGGCCATCACGGAGAACGGGGACTCCGACAATGCTCAGCATCTCACTCTTTTCCACCCTTCTTGGATAGGCGGCCAGGGCCATATTCCATTCGGCACGTTCAGCTCTTTCCTCAGCCTTGACCCATTGCTCCAGATCCTCTCTGGCGTAAGTCGCATATGCCAGGCCCTCGAGAACTCCATAGGTCCTTACAAGTTCCCACCAGTTGAGACAGCGGCTCTGCAATCCGTCCCGATCCACGCGGTTCACCGGGTCGCCACTGGCGTAGGCGTACAGATTCAGCCCGCCGGCCAATCCGATGGGATCGCGGCTGATGAACCGCCCTGTCCCTGGATCGTAGTAGCGGGCGCGATGGTAATGCAGGTCGCTCTCGGTGTCGTGCTCGCGCCCGGTGTAGCGGAAGGGGTTCTCGATCCCGCTGTCGTCCCCGTCGACCACGTTGCCCCAGGAGTCGTAGACGTAGCTCGCCTGCAGGCCCCCGGCTCCGTCGCTCAGCCCCATGATCGAGCCGCGCCGGTCGTACAGATAGTAGTAGGTCTGCCCATCCCGGCTCATGCCCAGGGGGTGGTCCACCGCCAGTGTGTGCGCATACTTGGCCCGCGTCGCGCCGCTCTCGTCGAAGGCCTGAAGCAGGTTCGGCCCATCGTAGAGGTAACGTATCGTCGTGCCGTCGGGCAGCGTCTTGCCGATGCGCCGGCCGAGGGCGTCGTAGACGTAGCTGGCCTGAGAGCCGTCCGGGAAGTCGATGCGCACCAACTGGTTCTGGTCATCCCAGGTGTAGGCCGTCACCTGTCCGTCCACACTCTTGGTACGCAGGTTGCCGCGCCGGTCGTACGTGTATCGTGTGCTCCCGTCCGGCCCGCCGTAGGTCAAGCGGTCAGTCTCGTCGTAGAAGCTCCGCATCGGGCCGCCGCCCGCTGGGGTTAGCCCGGTCCGGTTGCCGACCGCGTCGTAGCCGTAGCTCTCGCCGCTGCCACCGGGCCAGGTGAAGCCAGCCAGCCGGTAGAGGGCATCGTAATCGTAGCCCGTCTGGCCAAGCAACGTCGCAAAGTCACCGTCGCCGCTGGCCGTGGCCTGCGTGACGTGGAACATCTTGTCGTAGGTGTAGTCAAAGGCGGCGAAGGTCGTGGCCCCGTCCGGACTGGCGCTGTCCAGGCCGGTGACCCGGCCGGCCCGGTCGTAGTCGAAGCTGAGGCGCACGCCTGGATGCCCGGCCTGGGGCGCGGAACGGGTCAGCCGGTCCGCCGCGTCGTAGGTGAAGGCGGTGACGACGCCGTTAAAGTCCTCCAGCGAGACCAGGTTGTCGTTCTCGTCGTAGCCGTAGCGCCACACGATCCCGTCGGCGTCGGTCATCGTCTCCCGGTTGCCCACGGCGTCGTAGGTATAGCGCAGCGCCTCGTCCAGCGCCGAGTCGTGCATCTCTGTCACCTGGTTGCGCGCGTCGTACGCGTAGGTCAGCGTGGTATGGACGTTGGCGGCGGTACGCAGATTGCCGTTGGCGTCGTAGGTAAAGGTCTCCTCACTGCCGTCCGGGAACTGGCTGCGCAGCAGCCGCCCCAGCGCGTCGTAGCTGTAGCGGGTGATCTCCCCTCGCCGGTCCTCGAAGCGAACCACGTTGTCCTGGGCGTCGTAGGTGTACGTCCTGGCCAGGCCCAAAGCGTCGATCTCGCGCACCAGCCGATCCAGCGCATCGTACTCGTAGCGCGTGACCCGGCCGTTGGCGTCGGTAAAGGAGGTCGGGTTGCCCGAGCCGACGCACACGGGGCAGGATTGGTCCCCATAGCCGACGTGGTAGCTATTCCCGGCGGCGTCGGTCACGGCCGTCAGGTTGTCCCGTCCATCGTAGGTGTAGGACGTCGTCCGGCCGTTGGCGTCGACCCATTGGGTCACGTTGCCGTTGCCGTCGTACGCGAAGGACTGGGTGTGTCCCTCCCCATCGGTGGTCGAGATCGCGCGGCCCAGGGCGTCGTAGGTCAGGGCCGTCGTCTCGTTCAGGGGGTTGGTAAGAGACGTCAAGCGCCCGAGGTTGTCGTGTACCAGCAACCAGGTGTGACCCCGGCCATCGTGGGTCTCCGACAAGTAGTCATTGGCATCGTAACTGAGGGTCGCGGTGTGACCGTTGGCGTCGGTGATCGATTCGAGGTTGCCGAATGCGTCGTAGGTGTAGCCCGTGACGTTGCCCAACGGGTCGGTGGCTGAGAGGCGGTTGCCGTTGGCCGGATCGACGGTGAACGTCGTCGTGTTCCCCTGGGCGTCGGTGAAGCTGGTCGGCTGGCTGAAGCTGGGATCGTAGGCGAGCGAGGTGACGTGGGCCAGCGGATCGGTCGTGGTGAGCAGGTTGCCGCACCCGTCGTACGTCATCTCCGTCGTGTAGCCCAGGCCATCGGTGAACGCCACCAGGTTGCCCGCCGTATCCCAGGTCCGCAGCCGGGTGCTCCCGTCCGGCAGTTGGATGTGCTCGACGAAGCCGTGCGCGTCGTAGCGGAAGGTCCACGCCGCTCCCGGCTCGCTCACCGCCACCGTCTCGCGGCGGAAGGGGAAGTAATAGTAGGTGGTCACGTCTCCACCCGGGGCCATGGTCTGGAAGGTCTTGTCGTTGCCGTAGTAGGTGAAGGTGAGCGTATGACCGCGCGGATCGGTGATGGTCCTCAGATTATGCGCCAGAGGTGCCTGGTCGTAGTAGTCGTAGTGGGTGGTGTAGGCCGGCGTGTCGGCATCGGAGGGAGTGGTGGAGGAGACGAGGTCGTCCCCCGCGTAGGTGTAGGACCAGGTGCGCCCGGCAAAGTCGCTCACCGCGGTGACGTGGCCCTGGGCGTCGTACGTGAAGGTCAGGCTGCGGCCCAGGGCGTCGGTGACCGACGCCAGTCTCCCGCCGCTGTAGCTGAGCGTGTGGGTGTTTCCGTTGCGGTCGGTGATGCTCGTCAACCGGCCGCTGCTACCAAAGGCCCATACGGTGCCGAACCGGTTTCGCAGCTCGAACGTCGGGCCTGTCTTGGTGAGGGTGAGGAACAGACCGAAGGGGGGCGTGTAGGTCCCATCCCCGTTGTTCACAAAGAGATATTGGCCGCCGCTATCGTTGACATAGGTCACGTCGCCGGTGGTGCCGTCCTCGCTGAGGCTCACCTGGTAATTGTGCATCCAACCGTGGCCAAAGGGGCCGACCTGGTCCGACTGCGCGTTGTAGGTGCGCGTCAGTTGCAGCGCGGGACCCCGGGTGGGGATCAGGAGGTCGTCAAATCTGTGGTACATGTTGCCGTTGCTGAAGGTCACGGGGTGCTGCCCGGCCGCGCAGTCCGCGTCCAGAGGTTCGCCCTGCGTGCCCGGGTCCTCGGGCGCCGTGCAACTCGGATCCCCGGCCGGGTCGCAACTGGTCGAGCCGCCCTGCAGGCTGCCGGAGATCCAGTAGCCGGCGTTGCCCGTCTCCGGGTCCTCCTGGATCCAGACCGCGCCCTGCCACTGGTTGTAGGTGATGGGATCGCGGTGTACGATCACCGTCCAGCCATCTCCCTCGTTGACGTGCTGGCGGATGATATCCTTCACACCCTCGGAAAGCGTCAGCAGTGGCATGATGGTGTCGACGTTGGACTGGTCGATGCTATAGATGGGGATCCCCTGCTCGTTGGCGTACTGCAGCCCCTTGATGGTGGAGATGGAGTCGATGACCACCACCTCCTCCCAGATCTGGTGCTCCAGGGACGAGCTGTCCATGCCCGCAATCTGCGCCACCTCCGCCGCCTGGCTGTCGTCACCATCGATGGGAAGGCGAGCCAGCCAGTTCAGACCGACGTCCAGGTTGAGCCCCCTGGCGGTGAAGGAAAACGGCCGGTCAAAGAGATAGGTGACGTCCACCTCGGAGCTGAGGAGTCCATAGCGGAGATACTTCTTGAGCACGTAGTGGTAGAGATCTCCCACGGACGCCTCGGATTCATTGCAGTGCTGCCAGTAGCGCATACCGGCCAGGTAGAGCAGTTCGCCCAGCAGATCATCCTGATCCTCGTCAGGCGTCCCGGCCAGCTCGACGGCGGCCAGCAGGCGGGCGCCGCGCTCCGCCAGCAGCCGGTCACCGGCCTGGTGCGCGTCGATGGCCAGCGCCATATAGGTCCCGGCTCGACGATAATCGGTGACTTCGAAAACTTGCCCCGATTCCGGATAGATGAATCCCACCCGGATCGTGTTGTAGTCCCCCAGCGTGGTGTTGCCGCCGGTGGCGGCCGCCTGGCCGTCCACCTTCAGCACAGGGCGCACCGTGGCACCGTCCACTTGCTCATACGAAAGGGTGATGCGCTTCACGGCAACCTGGGGCAGGAGCAACTGGGCGTTGGCGATCAGGCCCTGGCCGGTCTGATAGTCGTCCACCATCACGACCGCCTTGTAGCGCATGGTGTCCGGCACCTGGGCGTATTCGCCGGCCACCGCGTCCACGGTGTAGGGCAGCGAGGTGGGCAGTAGGCCCAGCACCTCGGGGATGATCTCACCCGCGTAGGCGACCTCCGAGAGGGCATGGCCGGCCATATTGGCCCGCACGTAGGCCCAGACCTGATCCTGGTACGCCTCCGAGGGGAGGTAGAGGTCTATGCCCGACAGGAAGTCATCACGGTCAAAATCCAGATCGGGGGGCAGATCCAGACCTTCCTGATAGCGCTTGATCTTGAAGCTCGCATCCAGGGGCACCCACACCTGGCCGCTGTCGTCGATGGCCGTGCCGCCGTAGTTGCTGTAGGGCACGTAGGCCTCTGCCCAGACGTGCTCCATCTGCAGGGCCAGCGTCCCGTCGCGCAGGGTGATCAACGCGCCAGGCCAGGCCAGGTAGTCGCGGGCCACGTGGGGGTCGGTTACGCCCAACCATTCTTGCACCTGCTGGACCGGGATCGTCACCGTGCCAACCACGTACCGGGCGGGGACGTCCGCGGCCCGGAGGAGCGCGATCAGCAGAGACGCCTGGTCGTAGTCGTTACCCGCACCCGTCCACAGCGTGGCCGTCGAACCCTTGAGCGAGCCGTAGTAGGGCTGTATCTCGAAATTGTTGCGCACGTATTCGTAGATCTGGATGGGCGAGTTGTCGAGGCTCTCCGCCAGGGCGATGATCTCCGGCGTGATCTGTACCTCCGGCGTCTCCGCCAGATCCTCCGGCCCCGGAGGGGCGGCCTGAGTAACGTAGGCGGGCGTAATCCGCCGGGCCAGCGACGGCGGGCCCAGATCCGGCGCCTCGCGGGTGACCGGCGCCACCCCGCCGAAGGAATCCGGGATACCGTCGGGCTGTGGCAGGTCGTTGTCCAGTTGCTTGATCTCATCCAGGTGGCCGCCGATCAGATGGCGGACCCTGTCCACGGCCAGGAAGTAGTTGCCGAGCCCGTCGGCTTCGCCGGATGCGTGCGTCGCCGCATCGAACCGAGCTGCTACGTCCGTCCACCCAGGCGAAGACAACCCTCCAGCATCCGCCGGTTCCAGAACACCTCGGGCAAGGCCACTCGCCCGCCGGTCCGGTGGATGCACGACTGCGCCGCCCGCGCAACTGGAATTCACCAGGATGGCGACGACCATCAAGAGGACAGGTATCGACCTGCTTGTCTTGGCGCTGTGCATGGGTATCCCTCCTTCGACGTAAATCTCAGCCTGCCTGCTCAGCGCGGACCACAGTCCGCGCCGTAGGCGCTTGAACTGCAACGACCTGGCGCCAGCGGGTCAGCCAGGAGCCGCCGGTCATATGTCCCAAAATAGGTCCAGCGAGAGCAAGCTGAGTAGCTGCCCTCTTGGCGGCAGGTAGATGCCATTTCCATCACGGTTTGGTACACAAGTGCCGGTCACCTGAGCAGGTATGTTGCAGAAAGGCGAACATAGTCTCCAGGTCAGCAAACGTGTGGCGCTCGCCGGTGACGGCATCCTGTAGCGATGCTCGCCAGGCAGCGTTGGAATCTGCCCGCCAGACACGCAAAAGATAAGCGCGGTAATTGGGCAAAGAGCGTTGAGGGCAATGAGGATCCTGGCAAGGGCCACTTGTTGTCATGATTCGCCTGATTGCACACGCCGGCAACCGTAGCACAGGGCGTATTTCGACGTTGAACCCTGCAGAGATTATACTCAATGAGCGTTAACGAAACGTTACAAGAAGCGTTACGAGCCAGTTGTCAACCGTTGGGCGCTGTGTATAATGCGGAGCATGGCAGGCCTGAAGTTCTATCTGTTGGGCCCGGTTCGGATCACCCTGGATGATCAGCCGCTCACCGGGCTGCGATCGAGCAAGGTACGTGCCTTGTTGGCCTACCTGGCTGCCGAGGCCAATCGACCGCACGCGCGCGCGACGCTGGCCACACTGCTATGGGGCGAGAGCGCTGACGATGCCGCCCGGTTGAGCCTGCGCGTGGCGCTCTCGAACCTGCGCAAGGTCCTGGCCCCGCTGGAGACCCCTATCCTGGTGACGACCCGCCAAAGCGTGCAACTCAACGTCGACCACAGCGATTGCTGGACAGACACAGCCGAATTTGGCGCTCTGCTGGCGACCTGCGAAGGGCACCCCCATCGAGCTGCGGGGACGTGTCCGAGTTGCATCCAGCGGCTGGCGAAAGCGATCGAGCTGTACCGGGGTGATTTTCTGGCAGGATTGACGCTGCCCGACAGCCCCGCCTTTGGCGAATGGCGCCTCCTCCAGCAGGAATGGTACCATCGGCAAGCGTTGACCGGTCTCGAACTGATCACCGAGCATCACATCGCTCACGGCAACTACGAAGCGGCCCAGGTGTTTGCGCGGCGGCAGCTTGCGCTGGAGTGCTGGCGCGAAGCGGGTCACCGGCAGTTGATACGCGCCCTGGCGCTTGACGGCCAGCGCGGCGCGGCCCTGGCCCAATACGAAGCCTGCCAGCAGATCCTGGCGGAAGAGCTGGGCGTAGAGCCGGAAGAAGGGACAAGAACCCTGTACGAGCAGATCCGGCAAGGGAGGCTCTCCCCGCCACACGTCCGCACTCCCGCCCATCCGCACAACCTGCCCGCGCCTCTCACTCCGTTCGTTGGAAGGGAAGAGGAACTGAACCAGATCGCGGATCTGCTGAACAATCCGGCGTGCCGGCTACTGACCCTGCTAGGGCCCGGGGGCATGGGCAAGACCCGGCTGGCCACGCAGGCAGCGCAGCAACAGGCTGGCGCTTTCCGGGACGGCGTTTACTTCATCTCACTGGCGGCCATCGATAGGCCCAAGCGCCTGAGCATCGCCCTGGCGGAAGCGTTCCAATTCTCCTTCCACAACCAGTCGCCTCCACGGACCCAACTGGTGGAATATCTGCGCGAGAAGGAAACGCTGCTGGTCCTGGACGACTTTGATCCGCCGTCGGAGGCCGCCGGGCAGGTGGCTGACCTCCTGCGGCACGCGCCCGGCGTCAAGGTGTTAGCTGTCTCCCGGGAGCGGCTCAACGTACCGGGCGAGTGGTTGCTCCATTTGTCAGGGCTCGACTACCCCGACGCAGAAGAGACGGCCGAGCCGGCAGACTACAGCGCCGTACAGCTTTTCGTGCAGAGCGCCCGCCGCGCCCGACCCGGTGTCGCCCTCGACTCTGAAGAAACGTCCTCCGTCGTTCGTATCTGCCAGTTGGTGGGTGGGATGCCGCTGGCGATTGAGCTGGGGGCGGCCTGGTTACGGGTGTTATCGTGCCAGCAGATCGCCCGCGAGATCGAGCGTGACCTGGACTTTCTCCAAGCCGCTCATCAGGGTCCTTCCGAGCGCCACCGCAGTCTGCGGGCGGTGTTCGAAGGCTCCTGGGCCTTACTTTCACCCCGAGAAAGGGAGGTATTCCGCCAACTTTCCGTTTTTCGCAACGGCTTCGACCGGACTGCGGCCGAACAGATCGCCGGCGCGACACTGTCTGACCTGGCCAGCCTGGTAGATAAATCCTTGTTACACCGGGAACCGGCCCAGGATGGTAACCACCCGGCGCGCTACACCATGCACCGCCTCTTGCAGCACTACGCAGCCGACAGGTTGGCAGAGCGCTCCGAAGAGCACGCTGCAGCCCGGGAACAACACCGCGCCTACTACATGGCATTCCTGCAACAGAAAGGACGTTCTCTGAGCGGGGGGCCGCAACAGGAAGCCCTACGGGCCATCAGCGCGGAGATGGAGAACGTACGGGCAGCCTGGGACCGGACGATAGACCACGGCGGAACCGGTGAAATCAAGCCGGCACTGGTCAGCCTGTTCCTGTTCTACTACATGTCCAGTTGGTTTCAGGAGGGCGAAGTCGCGTTCGGGAAACTGGTGGACTCGATTGAGGAGGATCCAGCCTTGGAGGACCGCATCGTCCTGGGCCAGGCGCTGGCGTGCCAGGGCTGGTTTGCCTCTCTCCTCGGCCATCACACGCTGGCCAGGGAGAAGTTCCGACAGAGCCTTTCCACGTTACAGCCTCTCGGGGCACGAGCCCGGCCGGAAATCGCCTTCAGCCTCAACTACCTGGGAGCCGTCGCCCTGCACCAGGGTTCGTACGACGAGGCCCGGGAGCGCTGCCGCGAGAGCCTGGCGATCTGCCGGGAGATCGACGATGGCTACGGCGCAGCGATCGCGCTCAACATTTTGGGCCGGGTGGCTTATTTGCTGGGGAATTACGCACAAGCGCATCAGCAGTGCAGGGAAAGCCTGGCCCTATCGAAAGAGATGGGTAACCGGTGGAGCCAGGCCTTTTCCCTGGACTATCTGGGCCAGATCGCCTTTGCCCAGGAGGCATACGACCTGGCCCGCCGTCTTTTCGAGGAGAGCAAAGCGATTCGCCAGGAGATGGGCGACCAACGGGGAATCGCGCTGGGGCTCAATCACGTGGGGGATACGGAGCGCGCGCTTGGAGATTACACCACAGCCCGGCGCCTCTACAGCGAGGCCTTGAGCATCTTCAAGGCCATTGGCCATTGCGCGGGCAGGGCCCGGACGCTGGTCAAGCTGGGCCACACGGCCTGGCTTCTGGAGGATCTCCAGGAAGCTGAAGATTTCTTCACAGAGGCGCTCCAGGTGGGGACAGAGACACAGAGCGTGCCTGACGTGAACGTGCTGGATGCCCTGGTCGGCATGGCGGCCGTCTTTCTGCGGGCCAGGAAAGCGGAACGGGCCCTGGCTTTGCTGCTGGCGGTCGACCATCACACGGTGGGCCCGCAGGAATGCGCGGCCTGGGCCGAGCGCCTGCTCGCGCAGGCGATGGCACAATCGCCGCCCCAGGTGGTCGCTGCCGCCCGGCGGAGCGCGCAGGCCAGGTCGTTGGAAGAGCTGGCCGAGGAAATCTTGTTCGCCGCGCCATCGCAGCCACTGAGCGTATGAACCCAGCCAACCTGATCTCGCACTTCATCCTGGAGAACTACGTCGGGCAACGGTTCGGCGGAAGCTTCGCGGCGGTCAGCCTGTTTGTAGACGTCGCGGGATTCACCGCCATCACCGAGGCGCTGGCCCAGCACGGGCAGCAGGGCTCAGAGGCGCTGGCCGAGGTCATGAGCGCGGTCTTCGACCCCCTGGTGCGCTGCGTCTACGAACAGGAGGGCTTCATCACCCACTTTGGCGGTGATGCCTTCACGGCGCTCTTCCCCGGCTCAGACGTTTCGAGCTATCAGCAGGCTCTGGCGGCCGCCTGGGCCATCCGCAACCACTTGCTCACCCACCCCTGCTACACCACGCCCTACGGCGAGTTCACCCTTGAGGTCAAGATGGGCCTGGCGGATGGGGATGTGGAATGGGGCATCCTGCAGGCTCCTGAAGGCCTCCTTCACGCGCACTACTTTCGTGGTGCCGCTATCGAAGGCTGTACCCAGGCCGAGCACCGCGCCCAGGGCGGGGACGTCGTGCTCGGTCCATCCGCCCGTGCGGTCTTGCAGCCCCTGATCCTCACCCGGCCTATCCAGTCGGAGACGGGCGGGCCGGCGGGCGGCTACGTCCGCGTTACAGCGGTGAGGGGAGTACTGCCCGAGCCCTCCGCTATTGTTCCACCTGGTTCTCCTGCTCTGTCCGCGGCGGCGACCGACTTCCGGCCTCCGGCCCTGAACCTTCTGGCATGCCGGGGTGAGTACCGCAACGTCGTGACCCTGTTCCTCGGTCTGAAAGACGTGGACAGCCGGAGGCAGTTGGAGGCGTTTGTGCAAACGGTGTTCCACCTGCAGCGAGAGTACGGCGGATTCCTGAGCCGAATTGATTTTGGGGACAAAGGCTGTACAGTGCTATTCTTCTGGGGCGCCCCCACGAGCCACGAAAACGACGTCGAACGGGCGCTCAACTTCGCCCTTGATCTGAGAGAGACTGCTCCCTTCCCTCTCCGAGCCGGGATCACCTACCGAGTCACGTATGCGGGCTTCGTCGGCTCGGCGCTGCGGGCCGACTACGTCTGCTATGCACAGGGCACGAACCTGGCCGCCCGGATGATGATGGCCGCCGAGCGGGGGCAGATCTGGCTGGACGAGGCCACCGCCCAGCGGGTTGCCGGCCCGACCCGGCGAGGGGGTACGTGCTTCATTGTAGAGCCGGCGGGCCAGGTGGCCTTCAAGGGATTCGCCAAACAGCAGGCAATATACCTGCTCCGAGGACGCCAGGCGCAGGAGACGCCGCTCTTTTTCGAGGGCTGCATGGTGGGCCGCCAGCGCGAACTGGATCAACTGACCGCCGCGGTACGGCCTATCTTTGATGGTCGGTCGGCGGGCATCGTGGCAGTGATCGGCGAGGCGGGCATCGGCAAGAGCCGCTTGCTGCACGAGTTTCGGGTACAGACAATCCACGGAGATATGGCCACATCCCCTCACTGGTTCCACTGCCGCGCCGACGAAATCCGCCGCCAATCGCTCAACCCCTTCCGCCAGTTCCTGCGCACCTACTTCCACCAGGTCCCCGGCGACGTCCAGAATAGGTCACGCTTCGCCCGCAAATTGGAGAGCGTCGCCAGCCAGGTCGCTGACCCGGCCTTGCAGGGGAGATTAGAGCGCGCGCGGCCTTTCCTGGGCGCGCTGGTGAATTTACACTGGCCCGGCTCGCTATACGAGCAGTTGGAGCCCAAACTACGCTTCGAGAATACTCTGGCAGCGCTGAAGACGCTCTTCGTGGCCGAGAGCCGGATTCGGCCGCTCATTCTGGAGGTGGAAGACGCTCACTGGCAAGACGATGATTCCGGACAGTTCCTGCAGCGGGTTGCCCACAATCTCAGGAACGAGCCCATCGTGCTGTTGATCGTCAGCCGGGAGCCGCTGTCGGATCTCTTCGCTGCCGACGTGCCCCAGCGGACGCTCCACCTCGCTCCTCTGACGGTGGAGGAGATCGAGGCGTTGGCCGCAGCGCGACTCTCTACCCCGGTGTCAGCTTCCCTGGTCACGATGCTGGCCGAGCGAACAGACGGCAACCCTTTCTTTGCGGAGCAATTGCTGCGTTATCTGGAGGAAGAGGAATTGTTGCTGAAGGTTGGTGGAAGCCTGACCCTGGCCGAAACGGATCGATACATACCCACCGACGTGCGCGCGGTGCTGATCGCCCGCCTGGATCGGCTGTCGCCAGGCGTGCGAGAAGTGGTGCAAGCAGCAGCCGTGCTCGGGCGGGAATTCGAGATCCCAGTCCTGGCGCGAATGATAGAACAGAGTCCTGCCAAGGTGAAGGTGGCAGCCGACGAAGGTGTCTGGTCCAGGCTGACCGAGACCCGGTATCAGTTTCGACACGTGCTGCTGCGCGACGCGGCCTACGACATGCAGTTGCAGGCGCAATTGCAGGCACAGCATCGGCTGGCGGCCGAAGCGTTGGAGAAAGTGTATGCAACGAACCTGGGGCCACACTACGCCGACCTGGCCTATCACTATGGGAAAGCGGGGGATGTAGAGTCCGAGCGGCACTACGCCCGGCTGGCCGGGGAACAGGCAGCCACACACTTCGCCAACGCGGAGGCGGTCTCGTATCTCGGGCGCGCGCTGACTCTGACGCCGGAGGAGGACTACAGCGAACGGTACGCGCTGTTGCTGGCCCGCGAGAAGGTGTACGACTTGCAAGGACAACGCACGGCCCAATTCCGGGATCTGACGGCCTTGCAGGAATTGGCGGAGGCCCTGGGCGACGACGACCGGCTGGCCGAGGTAGCACTGCGCAAGGCTGACTACGCCGAGACTACGGGGGATTTTCCAACGGCTATCGCAGCGGCCCAGGAGGCCATCCGCCTGGCCCAGGCGACCCAGGACGTGGAGCGTGAGGCTGGTGGGTATCTGCAACGAGGACGTGTACTCCATCACCAGGGGGAGTATGCAGCGGCGCAAGGTGAACTGGAGCAAGCCCTGGCGCTGGCCCGGGAAGCGGGCTTACGGCAGGTCGAAGCCAATTGCTTGCGCAGACTCGGCTCCGTCATCTGGTATCACGGCAGCTACACAGAGGCGGCGGACTACTTGAAGGATGCGCTACGTCTCTTCCGCCAGATTGGCGACCGGCGAGGTGAAAGCCGAGCTCTCGGCAATTTGGGCGGCATCTCATCTGACCAGGGCGACTACGTCAAAGCCGGATGCTATCAAGAACAAGTCCTGCTCACGATGCAAGAGATGGGTGACCGACAGGGCGAGATGATGTCCCTCAACAACCTCGGCGAGGTCTCAACGAGGCAAGGTGACTACGACAAAGCCAGAGGACATTTTGAACGAGCCTTACGAATCAGCCT
>Ga0180433_10008191_pt1 | contig 13104 bp, 31 predicted proteins | sample SS_ome_8_FD_132980 | JGI IMG/M metagenome (GOLD analysis project Ga0180433, IMG submission 132980) | Hypersaline lake sediment archaeal communities from the Salton Sea, California, USA - SS_1_D_1 metaG | ecosystem: Environmental > Aquatic > Non-marine Saline and Alkaline > Hypersaline >... | reverse complement strand
TACTGACTCATAAGGAGTTCCGGGAGCTCCTTAAAAAGAAAGGTATCGTCATCAAAGATATCACCTCCCGGTCTGTACACGTAGAAGAAATCAACGGAAAACCCTACCACCCCGTGAAAGGATTCATATCACCTGACTACTCCCCCTCCGAAATCTACCAACTCTACATGATGTACAAAGACGCCGGGTGGACCCGCATGAATAAGTTCTTCTTCGATAGATCCAAAGAAGGCTCTACCACATCCGCCCTAAAAGCTGCGGGAGAGCTCAGGACCAGGCATCAACACACCGACCGTCGCGGTGCCCTAGCTTATGAAGATGCCGACCAACTGAAGCTTTTTCTCCAAGAACTCCAGAAAAAATACGTGAAATCATACACCAGCTTATACAAGATGATGTACTGGGTACCTCTTAAAGACGTACCCCTCTACATCAACCATTACTGGCTCGGTATCCCCGCCAAATGGCGACTCGAACTCGGAAAGTGAGGCTCTTATATGGCAAAGATCTCCCCCAAACTCGAATCCCTGCTGCATATGGCCGTCAAAACCACCGGTACATACGACCCCGATGAAGTTCTACCCTACATAGAGGAAGAGCTCACCCTAAAAGAGTGCCGCCAGGTAGAAGCATTCCTGATGTGGTGCATGGATACCGGTACCACCTTCGGATGGAACCTCCCCACTATCTGGGATAAATGGCAAGGTACCCCCCATGAAAAAGCATAACATCTACCTGGATGCATCCAAAATCCTCAAAGGTGTCCTCATCGGACTACTCCTGTCCTTCCTCCTGGGAGCCCTAATCGGATACCTCTAGGTTAATCCTTAACCCATATGGGTCAAAAAAGATACCCGTACGGGATCTTCTCCCCCTCAAATCACTCATACCACACAAAATAACCCCGAACGGGAATATCTACCCTCCCCTACTTAATACTTAAACCGCTCCTCAACCCCAGAAAAATCAATGCTCTAACACTAACCAGGCCCGGGCCTGCCAGGTCGCCGGGCAGTCAATATCTGTCCATATTTCGACGGAAATAGGCAATACTCACGACGTAAAAGGCTGCCCGGGGCCCGAGACCAGGCACACGAGCCTCTAACCTAGAGACTTACCACCAGGCAGCACGTCACTGGCAGCCCAGATCCGCCCATATTTGGACAGATCCGAGCCTCTAGCATAGAGCTTAACAAGGACCTCCCGGGGTACCCCCCACAAAATCACGAGGCTCTAACACAGAAATCCATCGAAATAAGGAGGGATACCCTATGAGACTGCAGTATATCTTGCCGGACCTGGCTCAATATATGAGCCAGTACCCCATACATAGGTATACCCACGTAGCTTTCACACACCTCCTCAATGTCGCTTACTATGGATTCTTCATGTCTCTATTCGTGTACCAAGCCCTAAATCCCAACATATCCGACCATATATGGAAGCTTTTCTTCAATTTAGGCACTTCGGGACTGTGGACCGCACTTATCCTGCAGAAAACCAGGAAATGGAGGAGGTATATGTGGACCCGGTACCTTATGCCACTGTCCCATATGCCCCTCTACATCAACCATGACGATGAGGCTCTAAGAGAATACGTCAAACACTACCTCGAGCACGGCTGCCCACCTCCCCGAGGCTCTAAGAAAGATGAGGCTCTAACATGAACCAGATCATACGTCGCTGCAAAGTCTGCGGCAGCTCAGAAAACAACGAGGTCCTCACACCGTGTCGGATTTGTCGTAAGCCTCTATGCTCAGAATGCATAGGCTCTATCACAGTGAAGTTAAGGATGAGGAACCCAGGAACAGACCAACCCCAGATCATTTGTTCAGACTGTGTACATCAGTGGGAGCTTAAGATGTTAAATAAACAGACTGTCGAACAGCTTCCACTACTCATCAACTATACATGGTCGACCGATTACCTTGAACAGATGTACAAGATATGTATGGAACAGGCGTGTACATTAAAAGAGCTCAATGAGCTAATGCAAAGACACGCTGAAAAGATGATCGACCAGATCGATACCGATATCAAAAACCAATTCCTGGAAGTCTATCAAAGGACACAGACAGATGACCTCCCCCCGCCGCAAAGCGGCATCGGGTCGTCACCCTCGTCTGCTGACCTCACAGCAATCGGCAATTTTTGCCTACCCGTCACTTTTTTAAAATGAGTTGACGAAAAGTTTTCGGTTTTCGTCCTCCTGCGAAATGCGCCGAACTTTGGACGGATTTCGGGCAAAGTGGGGTGAGGTCAACTTGACATGCGCCACTCGCGCTAGCGAGAGAGCGGCGGTCTCGGTCGTTTTATAAAAAAGTTTACCTAGACTTGTCTAAAAAATTATCGACGGGTCGAGGTGGGGTGATCCATCGAAATTTGCACGGACCGCAAATGGCTGGTGCCATTTCACTGTTTTCCAAGGAGTCTAAAAGAATCCATCCATATTTGGAATGATTAGTTGATTATCGGTTACATAAAAGTATATTATTATTAACCCTTTATCACAGGGAGGGACTGTGAATCAGGACGACAGGATAAGGATAGCGAAAGCATTCACAGCGTACCGTGATGCCCTTCGGGCAGACGACACGGAAGACCTTATGGAGTACAATCAAGTGGAGGAGTCCGAGCTTAACGGGCTTGCTTCTCGGTTGGAACTTCCTGAAGATTATTACGACCGTCAGGAATAAGAAGCATATGTGTCGATACGTAGATGGTCAAATTCTTGGGGTAGACACAGATGGATGTCTCATTTGTTGGGATGCAGATAATGGCATCTCGTACAACTGTGGAGAGACATTGAAAGAGTACGGGGAAGATAACCTTACCCCGGATGAACTTAAGGTTGTCTTAAACTAAGGACATTCTACATGCCACTCACAAAAGACGAACTCTTACAACGCCTATTAAAAGGTGCAGAGACTCATGGATTGGATAGTGAGCCCGACCATGAGGTAGGGGATCTTCAAGACATCCTACGTAGTTCTTTCAAGCTCCTGAATGACTCCCAAGCTATGAGTATCTACAAGGAGCATGTAGAGATAGCTGAGTATGCAGATACGGAGGAAGAGGTAGCTTGAGATGTTATACCTCGTGAATCTCTTTAACTCTCTTGACCCCACTATAAGAGCTTGGTGTCTACTGTTAGGCATCATGTTCTGTTTGATGGTTTTGGTTTTTCTTCTTGACCGTCTTCTATGGAGTGTTTACGGTGAGGGGATAGAGAGGGAGCGTGAGGATATGGCACGTATTTTTGTATCCTTCATGTTTCGTAGGAGGTTTCCCTATGATACGTAGGTTTTTGCTTTTGTTCTTTCTTCTTTTCCTTTTCAGTTGCCGGGAGTGGCGTATACCTTCTCCCAGAGATGTACCCATAGAGCCGATACGTTCTGAGTGACTAGCTTTTATGTCTGTTATCCTTTCATATATGGAAGGATATAGGGGATGGGTGCATAGGTTTACGACTAGGATAGGGGGTATTGGATGGCTAAGAAGTTGATGAGGCTTCGCATAAAGGTAGACACGGTGGTTTACGTGGACGAAGAGGATATAGAGAGTAGTGAGTCTCGTCATGTTGTATGTTGTTTGCAATTTCGCTCTTAAATTTGATTGGAGTTTTTATGCTTGAAAAAGAAATGAAAGTGCTGGATAGTTTCGTTGATACATATGCTATGACAGCTTCTTCGACAAAAGAGGCATGGAATCGCATAAAAAAGGATTATATGGAACTCGCTCAACAGACAAACAACAAACAAAGCACGCCATTATGTGATAAGTGTCAGCGTAATGCTGATAACAGTTGCAAGGTTGACGTAAAGTGCGTCTACTTCATTCCGATGGAATAACGGCGTACATTCGTCAAACGCAACCGGGTGTTTCAACAGATGTCCCCCAACGTGGATGCTGAGATACCGGATGATGCGATAAGGTTCACTGAGTTTCGAGGTTCACAGAGTCTACCGCAGGGTTGGGACTATTCGTGTATACCGTATGGAGATGCGAAGGACACTATCGAGGGGATCATGTTTTATGACTAAGAAGCGTATGCAGAAACCTTTTTGGATTTTTTTCAAGATGGGGCGCATGGTCATTGTGCATAAGACGTTCCGGTTTGGGACGGTAGATGAGGCGCGGGCGTTTCTTCGAGGGGTGATGGCAGGGGCGGGATATCTGGATGCTTCTGTTACTTCCTCGAACGTACCTGACTTTGACAAAATCCGTTGAAATAAGGAGGGATTTTGAAAAGTGAAAGTGCAGTAGTTGATGAGATAGGGCGAACAACCTCTTAAGAAAGAAGGAACAATGCGGCAATCTTTATCAAAACTTGAATCGAGCATCCTATATCACATAGACACAGGGAACAGCAGAAAATCAATTAAAGAAGAAGTAACGGCTGATACAAGATGCTCTGTGAAAGAAGTAGATCAAGCTATAAAAAAGTTACGACTATTAGGTCTACTTAGGTACGAAGATGCAGGAACATATCTAATAGCTAATTTTGCCCAACATCACGGAAAAGACATAAAATTTGACCAAACAATGGAAGTGTACACGTATGAAGACGGAAAAGATGAGCCCACGGAACACTGATGAACAAGACGGTGTAACGGTTGTGGATTTATAGCTGGACGCAAGAAAGGATAGTGCCATGAAAGTAACACGTAGGTATAACCAGTTACGTAGAGACTTGTCGATTGACATGGAGTGTGAGTCGTGCGGGGCGATTTCCTTTCAAATAAGGAGGGATTCATGCATATCATCACGATAGTACCGAAGGAAAATCAGACACTGCATGAGATTCTTTTTGTACAGAAGGGTGTGGTATCGGCTACGGCGTTTCGTCAGCAGTGGGCGAACGTGGTTTCTCGTCACTATCCCGGTAAAACTCTTGGTCAGTTCCTCAACTTTGACCCGATCATTTCATCTCACTACTCTTATGAGTTTATGGGTTTGCTTGGGAGGGACCCATCGATGCCGTTCAAGGTAGTGGTCGGGGATATGCTTCTTTTCTTTGACCAGTGCGAGGAAGTAATAAAAGCCGTAGAAGAGCGAAAGAAACGCGGTGAGTGGGTGTGGCCTCCACCTCACATGACAGAGGAGCACTGATTCCGTCCAAATAAGGAAGGATATTGGATGATAGATAAGGAAGAAAATAAAAAACAGTGGGATGATACGGTGCTGGCACTCCGCATAGATGGTTGTCCACACTGTGCTCCGATGCCTTTGGAGGAAGTGCCTCTCTACATCAACCATGAGTCTTACTCGGTACGTTTGGCTGCGAAGGAGAGGCTTGAGAGAGCTACGGTATTCACAGCAACAGGAGGGATTTCATATGACTGCTACGACGCATAAATGCAGAGGGTGTGGTGCTGACCTGTCAGAGAAAGACACGGTACGCCGCGAGTACATCAACAAAGACGACGGTGCTTCAGCCTTCAACCTCGGACATTACGAGCCGGATGGTACTTATGAGCCTGACCATTTCACAGACCTGTCCGGTGGACGATACGATCTGTGCGACGGGAGCGATACGTGCATCTACTGTGATGAGGTGGTGGGCTGATGGGATATGCTTCGACCATCATAGTGATGTGGAGTGGTTCAATGGTCTATGTCGGGAGGCTTACCAGAATAGACAGGGCCATTCATACGACGGGGTCACAGAGAAAGACAGTTACTATGTCCCTCATGGTTCTGCGCTTCTTAAGGAAGTTTGCCGGTTGGTTTATGAGGAGGTACAGGAGGTATCAGCATGAATGAGATACAGCTACTTGCAGAGAAGGTACGGGCGAAGATCAAGAAGGACCCTGAGTTTCCTCTTGAACCGCCTACTTTGAGTGCTCTTCTTGAGCGCATTGATTGGGCTACACGTAAGCCTAACATGTGGAGCTCCTATTATCTCGACTTGCTTGAGAGGGACATAGCAAACGCTCGGCTATGTTTGGATAAGGCCGAAGAACTCGTAAAGGAACTGAGAAAGATAAAAAAATGATACGGTACAAGAAACTACACGATGTAGCGCAGAGGTTTGAAACGTGGCTGAGTCTACGTGAAAGAAAGCGGATGCCTAACCGCAACCATATCGAGCAGTTCTTCTGCCTGAATCTGGTGTCTTTAGAGTACATCGGACGCGGGGCATTTAAGAACTGCTATCGGATAAGCAAGTACAAGCAGCCTCTCGTCCTCAAGATAGGACGTCGTATTGCTGTGGACTGTGAGACCATCAACGATGCCAGGAGCCGGGGCATGAAGCGTCATGTGGCGAAGGTGTACTGGCACACAGAGCATTGCATGTTACAGAAGGGGGCTACAGGGGAAGCTACCCCGGAGCAAATCAAGAAGCTCAAGGGTAAGGCATGGCGCAGAGGCTTAGTTGATGTACGCAAAGCGAATGTGGGTACACTTCCTTGTGGCAGGGCGGTGGTGTATGACTTAAATCGTAGTGAAAGAAAAACAAAGGAGAGTTGATATGGGTATGGACTGTTACGCTTACAGCATCATCGGTATCAAGATTTCTGATGAAGATCTCCCCAGAGCACAGGTCAGTGTGCGGAAACGCGCTTTCAATCACAAGTTCGTTGACGATGGTGAGACAGAGTTCCACCCGAAGACCGGCAAGCCTCTGTGGCTGGATGAGACGGAGATGGTCGAGGAGGATTACGCCAAGTATGCTTTGGATGAAAACATGATGGATGAAGGGCAGGAGTTAATCGACGTGAAGGATATGGACTTGGAGCTATATACGGACGGATATGACGATGATGTGGACTATTACATCGGTATTGTGTCTGGCACAGGTTCACATCGCATGTCCGGTGAACCTGTCTTCACGAAGCTTGACGATTCCACCATCTCTGACACACGTAAGAGGTGCGAAGCTTTTATTGAAAAGTATGGTCTTAAGGCCAGCGCTTTCGGTCTTTACACTGTCCTGGACATATCCGTATAAGGAGATAGGAATGGCTAAGTATAGAGTTCTCGTACGCAAGGAGATCATAGCGGAGACATGGGTGGAGGTAGAGGCGGGGGGCTGCCGACAGGCAGAGGACCGGGCAGTAGCTAAAGCCCATGAAGACAAGACCCTCATGTGGATCAACACGGAGACGCTGAACCGTCAACCGTACGCTGTTACTTACGAAAGAGCGCCGGTTATTACGAGGAGAAAGAATGAAGCGAGCTAATGGGCTTCTCTGGCGTGACGGTCGTCAGGTACGCGCAGTCATACAGGCTAAGACTAAGAAGCGGATGGTCGAGCTTGTCCAGCAGGTCAACGGTAACTTTAGGATGTCTGACCTCAACACTTACTTCTCGATGTGTTGGGGTAGACCTGCTACAGAGTCGATAGGAAACGACTGTGAAGAAGAAGGAGTGTGGTGGACGACTGAGAGCGATTACCGCGATGGTAATTACGTGAAGGTTGTTTAAAAAAGGAGTAACTAATGATGCGTAAAGGCGATAGAGTAGAGTTTGATACGAAGAATGGAAAGAAGTACGGTACGGTTCTTCGCGGCGGTTCCAAGAAGGTTACGGTCATAGCAGACGGTGAGCTCGACAAGACTTACAGCGGTCCTGCTGGCGGAGCTATCCGCCCATCCACGCAGCCTCTTCCCAAAGATGAACTCAATCCGATGGACCGTTACTCTCTGAGGAAATACAAGGAGATTGACGGGCACGGAGACAGTCGCACGTTCTCAGCTGAGATACTCAAGAATGGTCGTCCCATTATTCATGTCAGCAACAATGGGTGGGGTGGATGCAACGAATACTATCCCATAAACGGAGCAGACCGGAGGGTCCTTGACATTCACCTGGCTGACGCCCAGGCTTGGGCAAAGCAATTTGGGTACGAAGGCATGTCTGAGCCTGACGATATGTGGGTAGAGTGGTATCAGCACGAGCGTCCGTATGGAGTGCTCGCCAAGGATATGATTACGAACTTCAAAAAAGAGCTCGAAGGATTCAGCAAAGGACGGTAGATGAAACTGAACGCACTCATACAAAAATGCAAGGACACATTCCCTACTCTGTATCAGCATCGTGAAGATGTCCTCGATCATCTCTACTGCACTATCGGTAATGGTTATGCGTGGCGACCCGATGGCACGATAGGCAGTGATGGAGTGGTGGAAGAGAATTACCCGAAGTGCACCTTACGTCAGGCTGTCACCGAAGGAGTCGACCAGGACGGTGGTCAGCTTATCAAGATGCTTCACAAACGATATGTGGAGAAAGAGGGTAAGAAAGCCCTCTCCTTTGCTAAGTTTCGGAAGCAGTACATTGACAGACGTGTAGCGGAAGAAGCCAACCGTCCAAAGCGTGACTACTTTTACCCTCTCTACTCTGACGGTCCGCGCTACGCCCTTGTCCAGAACGTTCCCGACAACGTCCAACAGGATTATCTTGACGGTGCCTTTGAGGTATTGGAATGCGTTGAAGAAGACTTGGACCTCACAGGATGCACCTCTCTCACCGCACTGCCCGAAGGGCTATGCGTTATTGGTAATCAACATGAAGGGACATCTAACACCTACGTTCAAAGGTGGAGTCGAGGGAGACACACTTGCTGCTAAGATGCAGGAAAGAGCGCGGGCTAAAGCTATTGAGAATGCAAAGCAGCAGCAGAAGGAGGATGCTAAGAGCCGGGAAGAAGCTCAGCGCATCCTCAAGGAGCTCGAAGGCAGGTTCCCTGGACGCAAAGCCCTTGTAGGTGAGCAGCGTGTAGCGGTTCCGAGGAGGTGTGAACCGTACTTTTACCTGACCGACGACGACCTCAACCGTTTCGAGATAGGCGACCGGGTTACACTCAAATTTGGTGAAGGTTTTCGTGTTGCAAAGAAGTACAAGGGTAAGCGGGTCAACTTCACCGTGAATAATTTTCTTGAGCACAACTGGAGAAGGCAGACACGCCGCTTAGCTCTCATCCCCGAAGGCGGTACTGACAAGGATGTTCTCATTCTCGATGATGCAGACAGGTTTGAATGTCTGATGATTGATCTCTTTGCCTGTAATCGTAAACCGTTTGCAGAGTGGTGAAATAAAAAAGTACGCATAACTAAGAGGAGTTAACTATGGGGACAAGAAACCTTACATGCGTAGTCATGGACGGTGAGTATAAGGTCGCTCAGTACGGACAGTGGGATGGTTATCCGAGCGGGCAAGGTATTACTATTCTCAATTTTCTTCGGGAGAAGTACGAGCCGAAGAAGTTTCGTGAAGCTCTCAAGCGCTGTGTCTTTCTAACTCCCGAGCAAGTCCAGAACACGTGGACTCAGAGTGGGGCAAACCCTGAGTCTTCACTGGTTAGCTTGGACATAGCGGATAAGCACACTAAGGTTTTCCCGGCACTTAGTCGGGACACAGGGGGTAAGATCCTTGAGCTCATACAAGAATCCGAGAATGCTATCGGTCTCGATAACGATGTGGAGTTCGCTAAGGACTCCCTGTTCTGCGAGTGGGCTTACGTCATCGACCTCGATAAGGGTACGTTTGAAGTTTACAGTGGCTTCAACAAGCAGCCTCTCGACAAAAGCGAGAGGTTCTATGCGGAGAAGCCGCGGGACAGAGCAAACGGTGAGCCGGGAGAGTATTACCCTATACGGCTCGTACACGCATACAAGCTAAGCCATCTGCCCCGTTCTCCTGAGAACTTCGTTAAGTTCTTGGAGCGCAAGGCTAGCCGTATGTACAAACAGCAGGAGGCTACAGCATGAATCTTAATAAAAATGAATGCGCCATAATCCTGGCTTCTCTTCGTTTGGGTCAGAAGGATATCCTCACTCTTGCTGAGATGCCTCAGTTGAAGGATGAGGGTATAGACGTAGACGATGCGGATATCGACCGGCTCTGTGAGAAGATAAACCTCGAGTAGAAATAGGGGAAGGTGGTAGGGCGATCTAGCGCGCTAGCGGGTATCCTAAATGGATGTTCGTCCCCGGTTAAAATCCGGGCCATAAAAACCGGTGCAACTCCGGCCCACCTATCCCCACTTATTATGGGTGTGATTTTTATGAACACATACACCAGACAGCAGCTGGGGTATCTTAACCAGCTTCTTAAAAAAGGTGACGTAATCGGTCGAAGTTTTCTTATGAAAGAGAGGAAAATCAAATCGAGTGAGCAGATCGCTAATGACCTCAAAGAGACGGACCAACGCATGTTCGTACTTAGTATCTTAGACAGCATAGTGATGCCTGCAGAACTTTATAAAATTATGTTCAACGATGCGCTCGATCAGATGCCCCTTTTCATAAACGTACCGATATTGTCGATAATCGCCAAGTGGCGACTACGGATCGCAGTGTAACGAAAGGAGTACTTATGAGTAACATCCAAAGAAAAGTGCTGCTTGGAAAGCACGCCCACACAAAGCGTCAGCTTCCTGCCAATCTGCAGGTAGCCTACAGGAAATACAGCGAGATGCTTACTCCAGACCAGCGTAAGATGTTTGAGATGTACTATGGCCTCGGCAACAAAAAAGTTTTGACTCAGCGTAAGATAGCTGAGAAGCTCGGCGTCACTCAGGGTAACATCTCTCTCATGCGTCGCAGGGTGGAGCGTTGCTTGCTTGAAGGACATCCTACGTCTTCGTATGAGCGTAAGGACGGCATCACTCCTAACAATGTACCGTGGGATGCCATCAAGCAACATGTGCGTAAGCTTGGCAAACCTATCGCTACTGTTCTCCGAGCACGCTACAAAGAATATAAGACTACTACGGAAATAGCGGAAGAAATGGGACTTAGCCAGCCTCAGATTCAAGCTATGTCTTCAGCGGGTCTTGAACTTGTGCGTCAAGAAGAAATGAAATAGTTCATTTCAAAAAGGAGAAAAGGATGCTAGAAAAAGTAGGTAAGTTTATCATAGATTCCGGCAGAGCAATCGTGTCTGATCCCTGTTACGAACCGGGTACATGGTGTTCAGGAGTCATAAAGAACGTTCAGTTCGGAGAATGGGTAGGGTATACCGAAATTATCAATGCAGACTTCTGGGGTGCGAGAGTCACACGACTTGTTGCACTCCATTCTGAGTATTTGGACGTTCCTTTTAATTGGAAACTTGAAGAAACTATCGATGTAGGGGTGGATTCAGGTCAAGCTGGAATCTTCGATGCGGTGCACTATGAAAACGTGCAGGACAGAGATTCCTGGCGGGAACAAATCGCTCATAAAATATTCAGCTCATCCAATAAGGGTCAAGCGTCCTGCACTTCGCGGGGCATAACTTCTTCCTCCGGTTTTGGTGACGGAGGCTACCCTTGTCATACTATCATAGTAGATGGCAAAGTTGTCGGTATCCTGATTGATTTTATGGTTGATGCCTCTACGCAGGGCATCGTCTTGGTAGCAGAGGCTCTGAAAGTTCCTGTCAAGGATGTATGGGAAACAGAGGACAGAGTAAAGCTTATCACTACCGAGAAGGCTCCGCTGTTGGTGAACATAGAAGATTCTGTGATAGAGGATGAAGTCAAACGCGCTCTTGGGATGGAGGTAGAAGAAGTATGAAGATGCAGTCAAAGCAAAAGGTCTCTAAGGAGTTCTCCGTAGAAATCCATGACTTAGGAGAAGTCGTTCTCCTAACAGGGTATGTTACTCTACTGCTTCGCAAAAAGTTCTATGAAGAGAGAACAGCTAAGCAGGGATCTCGATGGATGTTTCGGAAAGATCTGAAGATCCCTAGAGAAGAGCACCTCGCCATTGCTACCGGCGAATATCTGGAGTGGTACGAGCATCACTCAGCATGGAGCTTTGAGGGTAAGCAACCCTACAAAAAACTCTCGGTGAAAAACCTTGAAGCACTTAAAGCTCCGTGCCGTATCGTAAACGACCAGTCATGGTATGACGGCTACATCTACGACCTTAACGGCAAGCCTCTCTATCGTTGCTTCTTCCTTGACTATATTGCTGCAGGGCATACGCCGGATTGCAATATCCGCAAAGCTTACAAAGCCATTGTGGAAAACGACAAAGTAAAGAAAGCAAAAATCATTGAGATTCCGTATTACAATAATGATGAAGGAGATTTTGAGGGTATCGGTCTAGAGTTTTTTTATTATCCCGGACCTAAAGAGTTCTTGAACTTATACAGGTATGGTAAGAAAGGCGGAAGTTGGGAACGCAATGAAGCTATTAAAAAGAAACTGAAACTTGAGAGGTTCCGAAGGAAGGATGACTGATGCCCAGACCGCGGAGAAATATTACGGGACAAGTCTTCGGGCGCATCACGGTGCTTGGTGAGGCCGAAGGAGGTAAGAATACCACCGTCCACTGCGTTTGCTCTTGCGGAAAAAAATTCATCACACGCAAGCATAACTTACTTAAAGGAAACACACGGAGCTGTGGGTGTCTCCGGTCAGAGGTTGTATCTGCTCGACAGAAAAGTCTCAAAGGCACGAAGAGAAAACCTGGACCTGAGGCTGTCCCTGAAGATAATATATCTGTATGGGATGGACTTTACGAAGAGGAGGATTTTCTATGAGCAGTTACAGGATTCATCAGAACGGCATCTCTATGGTAAATGAGAAGGGGGACAGGGCACATGTGATAGATAATGGACCCAAAGGATTTAAACTCATCACCACTCAAGGTTACCGTAGGATGACACAAAGGCTTGAAGCCTACGTCAGAGGATTTCAAGAAAAAGCTGAACTTGAGGGGAGAGGAACAGAGCTTCCTACTTTTAGGGAAGTAGCCCGTAGATTCAAACTTCGCTATGCGGAGATAGAAAGTATGATACATGACTCAGAGGTTTTGGATCATATCGTAGGGTTCAAGACGGCGGGTGGTTGGGCTGAGTTCAGCAGGCTAGGGGAAAATAAAATAGAATACATGGGGGAATGACATGAAAATCTTATTCGTAGATGACCAGCCGTTGTATATGGAACCCGTGATGGAGATGTTTGAGATTGAAGGACATCAAGTTTACATTGCGAGTTCTGGTGGCGAAGCGGTAGAGATGTATTCTAAAAATCCTACAGACGTGGTCATCCTCGATTACGAGATGCCTGATATGACAGGAGGGGAAACCTTCTATGCCCTCAAAGAAATAAATCCTGAGGTAAAAGCCTGGATCTTTTCAGGAAGGACAAGTATCCCGGGATTA
>Ga0180433_10008190_pt1 | contig 13104 bp, 9 predicted proteins | sample SS_ome_8_FD_132980 | JGI IMG/M metagenome (GOLD analysis project Ga0180433, IMG submission 132980) | Hypersaline lake sediment archaeal communities from the Salton Sea, California, USA - SS_1_D_1 metaG | ecosystem: Environmental > Aquatic > Non-marine Saline and Alkaline > Hypersaline > Sediment... | reverse complement strand
GTTTCTAGCTACACGCTGCTGGCTGTCGTCCCTCCCAGCTTGAGTGCCAGGGGACGGGGTGACAGCCTGTTCTCTCTACAACCCCGAGACAAGATTGCCTTGTGGCAAATCCTGCGGCGGAAACGAGCAGAGTACGGACAACAAATGCCGATCAGGACCATTGATATCTTTGAGCATCCCACAGACGAGGAGTGCACCATGGCCGAGCAGGTTGCCGGGATCACGCCGACAGGAAAGGTGTTACCCTGCTTGCTGGCCAAGTACAAGCCCGGCGCAAAAGAGAACCTCGAAACCAGCCGGCTGAGAGACGTGTGGGAAATCGTGCAAAAAAGAACCCGGAATGAAGGCAAAAAAAGACGGTGCAGCCACCTGTCTGCCGAGTCAGGATCGGGGAGCTTGACATGAGAGGTGATAACAAAATTCGCGTACTGGCCATGATCTATCCTATCGAGCGCCACGTCGGACACTGGGCCTGTTCCTCCGAACGGCTCGACGTGCGGCGTGTCATTATCCAGGGAAAAGAGAGCGAGCCAGAGTTGTTGAATCACATCCTCGAGTTTGAGCCGGAGGCGATCGCGATCATTGGAAAAAGGGTAGGGGAATACCACGATCTGCTGGATAGACTGGGCCGTCAGGTGCCATCCTTGAAGGATGTTCCCCGGATCTATCGCTGTCAAAACACCGTGCTGGCTCAACGCATCGAAACCGAAACGCCCTCTCCCTCAAGAGAAGAACTCGCTGCCCTCGATCACTGGTTTGCCTTTGCCTGTGACGAACGGTTCTCTTTGATCCTGGTGCAGACCCTGACCGACGTTGAGCTGATTCGACAGGCCCTGGCCCCCAAGATGGTCGTTGCCTGTCCGTATGGCTACGATCCCGCAGTTTTCAACCCCGACCTGCCGGACACAGAGCGCGGTGTCGATGTGGGCATCTACTATCTGCTTCGAAACGACCCGCGGCGCATAGAGCTTATCCAGACGGCTGCTCAGATTTGTGAACGCCAGGGTTGGTCCTTCCAATTCGCATCGGGTATCTACTGGCACAATTACGCAAATCTGATCAGAAACACTAAAGTCTGCCTGCATCGCTCCGATCAGAGCGAGATTCCATTCCGGCTGTACGAAACGACCTGCCTGGGCGCGCTGTTTGTCACAGATCCTCTGGCTTGCGGCATCGAGAGCCTGTTCCAAGAAAACAAAGAGTATCTTACCTATCGGCCGGATCTATCCGACCTGGAGGCCGTGTTGGAAAGCGTGCTAACAGATCGCACACGGTGGCAATCGATCCGACAGGCGGGCAAGGCGAGAGCGCGGCGCTATTCGTGGCCTCACATCGCCGACCGATATGTGGCCCCCGCCTTGCAGACACTCCTGGGAAGGTGAGATGATGTTCGAGGATTGTACCCGGTGGCCGTTGATAAGAGCAGACACTATTCGGAAAATAACAGGCTACCTGGAATCGGGCAAGACATCGATGGACGTCGAGTTGCTGGAGAGATTCGAAGGGAAATTATGCCGCTACTTTGGTGTACCACACGCCCTGGCAACCGCGACCGGCAGCGCAGCGGCTTTGAGCGCATTTTTCGCCCTGGGCCTCGGGCCGGGGGACGAGATCATTGCCCCCTGCTACACCCATTGGGCGACCGTGGTGCCGGCCACACTGTTGGGCTGTCGGGTTGTCTTTGCCGACCTGGAACCTGCCTCGTTGAGCATCGACGTGCAACAAGTTGCAGAAAAGATCAATGCCCGGACAAAGGCTGTCGTCGTCTGCCACCTCTACGGAAATCCAGCGGATGTAGAAACGCTGCGCACGCTGTGCGACCGCCACAACCTCTATCTCATAGAAGACATTTCCCACGCTCCGGGCGCGACCGTCCACGGCAAAAAGGTGGGAGGGTTCGGCGACGTCGCGTTTATGTCATTTCAGAGTACCAAGTTGATCAGCGGCGGAGAAGGTGGCGCCCTGCTGACTAACCACTTCGATTGCTACGCCCGCGCCGTCGAGTTCGGCCACCCCAAGAGGATCTATTCTTTGCCGATCGAATGGCATACCTACATCGGGGTTGGCCTGGGACACAAATTCCGGCTTGCAGCAATCCCGGCCCTGTTGGCCTCCGATTCTTTCGACGAGCTGGACGAAAGCATTGCTATTAGAAAAGAGATGTTCGAAGGATTCCGGACCAACCTGTCGGATTCACCGGGCATCGAGACACCGACACAAGTGTCAAGTGCGGCACGGGTCTATTTCCGATGGGACCTTTTCATCGATTCCCATGCAGCCAGTCTTGTGAAAGCACTAAAGGCCCAGCAGATCAAGATCGATCCTGCCAATTTTCAGTTCCTGCCCGATTTGCCCCACTTTGAGGAGGATGTGCGGCCGGCAGAAGAGTTTCCACAGGCGAAGAGGTTGCTAGCCCAGTTGACCCTCCTCAATCCCTTCACCAGGCGAGACGAGCGCGCCCTGGCAGATTTTTCCGCGCTCTTTACGAGGACATTACGGCAGGTGAGAGATGAGGCACAATAAAAAACTAAGGTTTGGCGTTCTTGGCTGTGGGGCGGCAGGCGTGTTGCACGCGACGGCCATCGTTCGCTGCGCCGAGACCGAACTGGTGATGGTGGCCGATCACAATGAGAAAGCCGCAAGAAACGCGAGCGAGGCCTTTGATGTACCATATGTCTGCTGCGGTGAGGAGCTCCTGGCCAACCGCGAGATCGAGGCTGTCTCCATTGCACTGCCACACCACCTTCATCATGAGTATGGTCTAAAAACCGGCCAAGCGGGCAAGCATCTGATTGTTGAAAAACCGTTCACCACGCACCCCGACACGGCCGCAGAGATCATCGACCTCTTTGCCCAGAGAGGGCTCACTCTCTCCGTCTGGCTCGAACGCCGTTATTATCCTTTCGTAGAAGAGGCACGGCGATTCTTGCGCGAGGGGCACGTTGGCCGCATCATCTATGTTGCCCTCGACGTCATGGGTTATAAACCAAGGGCCTACTGGGAGTATGGTATGCGTTTTGAGAGCTTTGCCTCCGACTGGCGCAAGAGATGGGAAACGAGTGGGGGCGGTCCTTTGTTGATGAACGGCATCCACCAGATCGACCTGATGCGCTGCATCACCGGCCTGGAAGTGGTCGAGGTTATGGCCCAGATGGACACGTTTTATCATGACATCGAAGTTGAGGATACTATCGTCGCGCTTTTCAGGCTGGATAACGGCGCCCTGGGCCGGGTGGATTGCTCGTGCGCTTCCTATGGTGCAGGTCGATTTCCTATCGACATCAAAAGGGACCGGATTTACGGCACCAACGGCTACCTCGTCCTGGGAGCCCCGCTGGAAACCTACGATCGGATATGGCATCGCCGCCAGCACGACGTTCCCAAGTACACGGTCACAGATGCCAAAATCTTGGCAGTGGGCGATTTTGCTCAATCCGTGTTGCGGGGCGATGAGACCGCACACCTGGCGCACGAGATTCTCAAATCACAGACGGTTATCAAGGCCATGTACGAATCGGCACGCACGGGCAAAGCGGTCACCTTGGAATCAAAAGGAAAAGCGTGATGGACGAAGCACAACCGCCACTCACGGTTTTGCTGTATCACAACATCCTGCCTGCCTCCAGCCCGCAACCAAACGACAAGGGCAGCATCTCGCTCGATCGCTTGGCCGAACATATCGGGAGCCTTACAGAGAATGGGTTCGAGATTGTGAGCCTGGAAACGGCCTTTGCGCTGCTCACCACAAAGGAGCCCGCTGCGCTTTCGAATAGATACGCTCTCACCTTCGACGACGCCATGGCAGGCGTAGGACGCTTTTTGCCGGAACTGGGTCTCGATATCGTGAAAGCATCCACCGTGTTTGTCATCACCTCGTACGTCGGACAGCGGAATTGGTGGAATACCAGAACGCCCCTGCTGGCCTCTCACATGGCCCTGCCTGCGCTGTTCAATCTCCAGGCTCAGGGCGTCGATCTGCAATTTCACGGGACCGATCACCACAACCTGACCAAGTTCTCGGCCAAGGAGTTGGGTGAACGGTTTGCGGCAGGAATTGCCTGGTTCGAGGAAACGATGGATAAAAGGCCCCAATACCTGGCCTATCCCTATGGTGCCTACAACAAAGTGGTGGAAGCGACTGCCAGGCGGTACTTTGATGGCGCCCTTTCGGTGAATCATGGCCTCTGGTGGGGATCGGAAGCGCGGTGGGGGCTGAACCGAATCAGCGTGCCTAATTACCTTCGTGGGCAGGAGCTAGTTGAGATCTTGCGCACGCCCCCTGCTGAACGCTGGCTAGAAATGGAAAAGAGGGCACCGTGGTGGCAAAGCAAGTCGGGCGAGTGAATATGGGCGACAAAGGGGACAAATCTACCGGGGAACAGCCGTGCGCAATGGCGGCTCTGGAATCAACCTCGCGTCGAGAATTCATACCGGATGAAAGGTGTCGATTCAGAGGGCTGAAGGGCCCAGGCAGGAGAGTAGTAATCAGGCTCACCTATCGGTGCGATCTGGCCTGCCCACATTGCCTGGTCGGCGCGAATCTGTATCGAGATGATGGGGAACTGAACTTTGTAGAATGGGCCAGACTGCTGGCAGAGCTCGATCACATCGGTGCGCGAAAGGTATTGCTTACGGGAGGAGAACCGCTGCTGCACGGGGATGTCGTGCGCCTCGTTGGTTTTGTGTCGGGGATGGGGATTCCCGTTGACTTGAACAGCAATCTGCAGCGAATGTCGCCAGCGCTGATGAGAGAATTGCACCAAGCCGGCCTCACCGAAATCTCGGTCTCGCTAGAAGGTCCTGAGCAGATCCACGATCGCATGCACGGCAAACGAGGTGCCTTTTCCCAGACAATTCAGGCGATTGCGTGGGCGGCGGCATTGGGCATCCAGGTTGATGCGTCTTGCTGCCTGACCGTGGACAATGTCAATCACATTGACAAATTGCTCGGCCTGGTCGCAACTCTGCCGATCCAATCCTTTACAATCTCGAGACTATTTCCTATCGGTCATGGTATGCATAGCCAGCACAAAGGCATCCCCCAGTCGAGATTGACGCAGCTCTATCATGAATGGACACAGAGTTGGGTTCAACAAGCCCCAAAACCAATCCGGCTGGTTGGCCTCTTGAATTGCCCTCAGCCAGGTGACTGCGAGCGCGGCCGATCACTCGTTGGTATCACACCAGGCGGAGAATTGGTTCCGTGCGTGCTGACAGATGATCATCCACCCGGAATACCTCATCCCTTGCATGTGGGATTGACGGAGGCCATCGCCGAGATGAATAGGAAACTGGCCGAAAAAGAGTACAAGATATGCAGTTGCTCTGAGCCGGCACAAGCTGACGGGAAAAGCAGATAGCGTTGGCCGTGGTGGAACTCGGCCCGGGCGGCCTCAATGCCGGGGTCTACCCAGCCGTGGATTGGGGAGGGTTCGAACACGTCACTGGAACCTGAATGATTCGTTGTCTATACAGCTTCTACTCTCCTGGAGGATGGATAGGCGTCCAAAACTCGCCCAAGCCAGGCATGCAGCAGAACGGCGGTCCAAAGCCGACGAAGCCGGTGGAACCGCTCGGTACCCACCGTGCCATTGCAGGCATCGAGTAGCTGGCCTAGCCCTCTACGACTGAGTGGTCCTTTGGAAAAGGCGGCAACTGCTTCTGCCATGTTTTGCTCATTTGGATAGATTGGCGGCCCCAAAGGAACACCACACCCTGACCGGCGTGGTGGAGTAACATACCCAGGGCAGTACCGCATCGCCAGCTCACCGAGCACTCGCCGCTCATCCTGTTCGTTTCGCAGTACAGATTCAGGAAGGCGATCAAACGTTGAGCGGACTCGCGGCTCAAAATAGGGCATCACGGGCGTGTGTCCAAAAGCCTCATAGATGGGCCAGATTTGCGTCACTTCATCTGCCACGCACAGTTGTCGCCTGATGACCGCAAGCAAGGCAAGCAAGGTATCCGATTGGGTGGGCCATTCTCGCTGGATCATCTCCTCAACCGGACCGAGTGACTGCGTGTCCCTCTGATACCCGAGCAGCATCTGGCGAGAATCTTGGGGCATGTATGTCACAAGTCGGCAGAATCTCTCGACGACATTCTCCCGAGGGCCGGACGCTAGCACATCGCGCAGACGCCAGTGACTCACATGCATCAGCGACAGCACCCCAGACCCCTCTCCCGAGACGACCCAGGAACTCGGTGGAATTAGAGCACAGAGATGACTGAAGGTAAAACTACATGTGCCCCCTATTGGCTCATCCAAGAGACCAGCGTACCAGTGCAATTGTTCAGCGCTAAAGGCTGGGAAGCGAACTTCCTGCAACGGGATGTTGGCATAACGGCAGGTCTGGCGTGCACGTTGGACCTCGTCCTTCCAGGAATCAACATACGACATAACGACTGCACGTCCGCGACCGCGCATGAGATGGGCCAATATTGTCGAATCCAGGCCACCGCTGCAAAACAGAATCAGCTCATTCGGGCATTGCCGCATTCTCTTCTCGATGGCCTCAGAAAAGGCCTCTCGCAGTGCCTCGACACTGGTTTCCAAGTCGGCCTCGGCGCGTTCTGGCATGGAGCAAGTGACATATCTCGTCGTCCCTGTCGTCAGGTCCACATGGCAGGTCTCCTCGACACCCACTTTGCGGATCTCACGGAACGGCGTTAGGGGGGCCGCAAAGAATTCGATCGCAAGGTAGGTGTCCAAGGCATGCATGTCTAGATGCGGCCGGAAGGGCAGCGACTTAACGACTAGACGTAGTGAATCCGATAAAACGAGTTCCCCGTCCCCAACAAAATAGTAGATTGGCTTGCTCCAGAGCTCGTTTCGCCGAAGGGTAACCTGCAATGTCATCGGGTTCCACTCTATTTCTCTTGCATCACCAGTGACTTCGCGCAGAACGAGACGAACAATTGCATCATCATACGATGCTGTCACTGTTCCCTCGGGAGCACGCCATGAGATGCCGAGGGACTGAGCCCATGCCGGGGAGTTAGGTTCGCGAATACAGATATCCGACTGCACATCCTTCCCAACTATGTGGCACACTAGGTCTCTGGTCCCACCAAAACTCGTCAAGTCTGACTCCATCGGATGCCTCTCTGAGTCCATGTATTCTTAACCTTCAAGCGTATATTCTAATTGAGGATCGCTCTATGGTCAAACCTGCGTAACGGCGCACATGGACTTGACAAATTCCGGGTTTGCGGTATAATTAGCACAAGTGTTCTATATCCACGCAGGGTAGCCGCGGCATGGCCACTTGGGCTCCGGCGTCGCGCGAGCCGGGGCTGCATCGTTCTCCGCGCGAGGGGTTTCGGACGATGAGAATTGGAGGTAGAGGGTAGCTGTCAGCAGCCGCCGGTCACGGGCCGGCGAGGTGCTGTATTGTCTATTATGTGTGGCAATGGTCTGTTTCTGCCGAGGTGCACTGGTGTTGTCTTGATGCCTTGACGGGGTGTAGTGGGGGCTCCAGTCGCCCACTGAGCGACAAGAACGACTGAAGTCGTCACTACGAACCCATCAAGAAGAGTGCTGGCGTAAACCACGTGACTGGTGTTGTGTGGATAGCGGTGGCGTGGTAGAATCATTGCTTGTGGATTCATTGCGCTCTCATCGGTAGAGGCGGGATAGGGGGAGGACGTGGCACAGAGGAAACAAGCGTACACCGAAGCAGATATCCAGGTCCTGGAGTACCCGGAGAACATCCAACGCAGGCCGGGGATGTACGTGGGCGGGCGAGGGGCGTCGGCGCTCCACCATCTGGCGATCGAGGTGATCGACAACGCGGTGGACGAGGCGCTGGCCGGCCGGTGTGACTACTTCGAGGTAATCATCCGCCGGGACGGCAGTATCTTCATCTCCGACGAGGGGGACGGCATCCCGGTGGGGATACACCCGGAGAAGGATAGGCCGACGCTGGAGCTGGCGTTCACCGAGCTGCACAGCGGGGCCAAGTTCGAGGAGGGGACGTACTCGACCTCGGGCGGGCTGCACGGGGTGGGCATCAAGGCGACGAACGCGCTCTCGACCTGGCTGGAGGTGACGGTGAGGCGCGACGGCGTGCGGTACCGCCAGCGCTTCGAACACGGCCTGCCGGTGACGCCAGTACAGATCCTGGCCCCGCACACCGAGGAGGCGATCGGCGAGGTCGGCGTGCGGGGCGAGAAGACGGCGGTCCAGAAGCACAAGGACAGGAGCATCGGCACAGGCACGACGGTGACGTTTATACCGAATCCCGAGTTCCTGGACGTGGTCGATTTCGACTTCGCGACGCTGGCGCGCCGGCTGCAGACGGTGGCGTTCCTGGTGCCGGGCCTGACGGTGCGCATCGCGGACGAGCGGGGGAAGAAAAAGAAGAAGCCGGAGCGGACCTACTGCTACAAGGGCGGGCTGACCGAGTACGTGGAGTATCTCAACCGCGACCGGAAGGGAATCCATCCCCCGATCAAGATCGAGGGCGACACGGAGGACGGCTCGCAGGTCGAGCTGGTGCTGCAGTACCACAACAGCGAGGACGAGGAGATCGTCTCCTTCGTCAACACGATCCCCACGCCCGATGGGGGGAAGCACGTGGCCGGTTTTCGGTCGGCGCTGACGAAGGCGATCAACATGTTCGCGGCCGAGAAGAAGCTGTTGAAGAAGGGCGACGACATCACGGGCCGGGACACGACCGCCGGGCTGACGGCGGTGCTGAGCGTGAACATGCGCGATCCGCAGTTCACATCGCAGACGAAGACGCAGTTGGGATCGGACCAGATCCAGGGGCAGATGCATTCGATCGTGTACGACGCGCTGCTGACGCGGTTCCGCAAGCGGATTCCATTGGGCAAGAAGATCGTGACCCGCTGCCTGGCGGCCTCGCGGGCGCGGCACGCGGCGGCGAAGGCGCGCTCGCTGGTGATGCGCCGCTCGGCGCTGGAGGTGGACGAGCTGCCGGGCAAGCTGGCCGACGTGGCGAAGGGGACGCTGACGGACCAGACGACGTTGTTCATCGTCGAGGGGGACAGCGCCGGGGGATCGTGCAAGCAGGCGCGGGACCGGCGCTACCACGCGATCCTGCCGCTGCGGGGCAAGATCCTCAACACGGAGCGAGCGCGGCTGAACAAGGCGCTGAGCAACCGGGAGGTCAAGGCGATCGTGGCGGCGATCGGGGCCGGGGTAGGCGCCGACTTCGACGTGGGCCAGATGCGGTACGGGCGCGTGGCGATCCTGGTCGACGCCGACGTGGACGGGGACCACATCAAGACGCTGTTGTACACGCTGTTCTGGCGGCTGATGCGGCCGATGGTCGACGAGGGGCGGCTGTACGTGGCGCGGGCGCCGCTGTACCTGCTGCGCAAGGGAAAGGCGAGCCAGTACGCGTACACCGAGACCGAGCGGGAGCGGGTGCTGGACGAGTGGGGCGGCCCCAAGGGGGTGACGATCCAGCGGTACAAGGGTCTGGGCGAGATGAACCCGGGGCAGTTGCGGGAGACAGTGTTTCGGCCGGGCGACGGGGACGATCCGTCGATCAACGAGCACATCGTGCGGGTGACGGTGGACGAAGTGCACGCGGCCAACGCGGCGGTGTCGCTGTGGATGGGGGGCAGCGCCAGGCGCCGGCGGCAGCGGCTGATGAAGTATTGGGACGGGTCGGTGCTGATCGACAATGGGAACGGGCACGATGACGACGAAGAGGACGATGAGCTGGGGGAAGAAGAGGACGAGGAGTGAGGGGCGGAGAGGGTGTGGGAGTGTGGGAGTGTGGGGGTGTGGGAGTGTGGGAGTGTGGGAGTGTGGGAGTGTGGGAGTGTGAGAGTATGGGGGTATGGGAATGAGCGCTGCGCAAGCTAGGGTCCGCGATTCGAAATCCAAAATCCAAGCGCTGGCCACAGTGGAGCTGGCGGACGATATGACGCGGGCCTACGTGGGGTACGCCCGGGAGACGATCACCGACCGGGCGCTGCCGGACGTGCGCGACGGGCTCAAGCCGGTGCAGCGGCGGATTATGTACGGCATGCACGATCTGGGGCTGACGCACGACCGTCCGCACAAGAAGTCGGCCCGCATCGTCGGCGAGGTGCTGGGCAAGTACCATCCCCACGGCGACAGCTCGGTGTACATGGCGATGGTGCGCCAGGCGCAGACGTGGGTGATGGGGTTGCCACTGGTCGACGGGCAGGGGAACTTCGGCTCGATCGACGGCGACAGCCCGGCGGCGATGCGGTACACCGAGGCGCGACTGACGGCCGCGGCGGAGACGATGCTCCAGGATCTGAAGATGGACACGGTGGACTGGACCGACAACTTCGACGGGTCGCTCCAGGAGCCGACGGTCCTACCCAGCGTGCTACCAAACCTGCTGGTCAACGGCGTGGACGGCATCGCCGTGGGCATGGCGACCCGCATGCCGCCCCACAACATGGGCGAGGTGTGCGATGCGGTGATCTACGTGGCGAAGCATTGGAAGCGGCGCAAGAAGATTGTGGACGATCCAAAGGCATTGGATGAGCTGATGGAGCTCCTGCCTGGGCCAGACTTCCCCACCGGGGGCATCATCTACCGCTGCCGCGACGAGGGCGACGGGCCGGTGGATATGATCCGCAAGGCGTACGAGACGGGACGGGGACGGATTGTGATGCAGTCGCGGGTGACGGTCGAGGACATCGGCGGGGGCAAGGCCAACATCGTGGTGACGGAGCTACCGTACGGGGTGCTCAAGACGACGGTGATGGAGAAGATCGCGAAGGAGGTGCGCGACGGGCGGATCACGGGCGTGACCGACCTGCGGGACGAGTCGGACCACACGGGGATGCGCATGGTGATCGAGATCTCCCGCCAGGCGACGCCCGAGGCGGTGCTGAAGCAGGTTCTGAAGTACAGCCAACTGCGGGAGACGTTCGGGGTGATCAACCTGGCGCTGGTGCCGACGGGGGAGAACGGCGAGACGCGACCGGAGTACCTGACGCTCCCGGAGCTGCTGATTCACTTCGTGGCACACCGACTGGAGGTGATCGAACGCCGCAGCCGGTACGAGCTGGAGAAGCGCCAGGCGCGGCTGCACATCGTCGAGGGGCTGCTGAAGGCGCTGGACGTATTGGACGAGGTGATCGACACGATTCGCCGCTCCCGGACGGCGGACACGGCACGGAACAACCTGATCCGCAATTTCGGCTTCACCGAGATCCAGGCGACGGCAATCCTGGACATGCAGTTGCGGCGGCTGGCCGCGCTGGAGCGCAGGCGGCTGGCAGACGAGGAGAAGGAACTGAAGGCACGGATCAAGTATTTGAAGGGATTGCTGCGCTCGGAGGCGAAGCGGCTGGCCGTGGTGATTGAGGAGACGACGGCGCTGAAGGAGCAGTTCGCCGTGCCGCGGCGGACGGTGATCGTGGAGCAGGAAGAGGCGACGGCCGGCACCGGGGTGGTGACGACCGAGGCGGACCTGGTGATGCCGGAGGGGAAGCAGGTGCTGGTGCTGACGGCCGAGGGGATTCAGCGCACCGACGCCTCGGGGTTCTCCTACCGAGCCACGAAGCGGATGACGAAACGGGCAGTGTCCGAGGTGCACCTGGCGCACGTGCGGGCCAAGCCGGACGACGAGGTGATCCTGCTGACGAACCGGGGGCGGGGTTGGAAGGGGACGGTGGGCTTCGTCCCGGAGGAAGGTGGGGCGAAGGCGTTGGGCCTGGCGCGGGGCGAACGGGTGATCGGCCTGGGCGTGCTGCAGCCGGAGGGGTACCTGGTGATGGGCAGCCAGGCGGGCAAGGTCAAGCGGACGAAGCTAGAAGACTTGTCGCTGCAGGACCGGACGTGGGACACGGTGATGGGATTGGGGGACGAGGGGGACGAAGTGCTGTTCGGCGACGTGGCGGGGGAGGGGGCAGACGTGTTGTTCTACACCGCCAGGGGCCAGTTGCTGCGCATCGACGGCGACGCGATAAACCCGCAGGCGACGGGGACGGCGACGGGGGTAGTCGGCATCTCGCTGAAGAAGGGCGACCGGCTGCTGGGCGGGATGGTGGTGCCAAATGCGGCTCGCGAAGAGAAGAAGTGGCACGTCGTGGTCGTGTCGGAGACAGGCTACGCGCACCGGGTGCCGCTGGCGGAGTTCTCGGTGAAGGGGCGCGGGACGCAGGGCGTGCGGTGCCTGTCACCGACGAAGTCGGGCGGCGAGGTGGGGGACGTGGCGGTGGGGCAGGGGGGCACGGCCGACGTGTATCTGGCGGATGGGCGGCGGCAGCGGCTGGATTGGGACGAGATTCCGGAGACGGCACGCGCGGTGTTGGGCGATCAGTTGGTGGATATGGACGGGGAGGGGGCGGTGGTGCGGGTGGTGGCGTTGGGGTGAAGCGCAGCATCATTCCACATACACCTCAACCCGCTCGTTGTCCTTCTCGTCCATGACCTCGATGAGCTTGCCGTCGGCGCCGCTGGCGAGCAGTTCCTCCAGTTCCTGCATGTCGAACCCCTCGAACTCGGGGGCAAAGCGCTCGGCCATGCGCAGCCCAGCGCCGACCAGGCCCATGGGGACGGTCACGTTGACCTTGGCCTTGCCCGAGGTCATGTCGGTGACCTGGATGCGGAGGAACTTTCTCTCTCCGGTCGGCGCTGAGGGGGCCGGCGTGGCACGCCGCCCCCCACTTCCGATGGCCCGGAGCAGGGTGGTCGCCTCCTCGGCCGTGATCTTACCCTCCTCGAGCATCTCAAGGATCTTCAGTCGTTCTTCGCTTGCCTTCGTCATGCTTCACCTCCTAACCGAAATATACGTGTACCCGTTCGCCGCTCTCGCTCTCGTCCACGTCGACGACGAAGGGACGTCCGTGTCGGATCTCCTCGCGCATCGCCAGGATCAGCTCGTCCACGCCCGTCTCCTGGAGCCGGGGGACGAAGGGCCGGGCGACGCGCAGGCCCCAGGCGACGAGGCCCAACGGCAGCGGGAAGGCCAGGCTAAGCCGGGGGCCCTCGTGTTCCTGGACGCGCACGTAGAGCCAAGGGGCGCGCTGCAACCACCAGCCGACCAACAGTGTGAGCACGCCGAGGGCGAACAGCAGCCAGCCCCACACCAGCCGCCCGCCGGCGACCTCGCCGGTGTAGGCGGTGGCGAGCAGGAATCC
>Ga0180433_10008188_pt1 | contig 13107 bp, 24 predicted proteins | sample SS_ome_8_FD_132980 | JGI IMG/M metagenome (GOLD analysis project Ga0180433, IMG submission 132980) | Hypersaline lake sediment archaeal communities from the Salton Sea, California, USA - SS_1_D_1 metaG | ecosystem: Environmental > Aquatic > Non-marine Saline and Alkaline > Hypersaline >... | reverse complement strand
TGACGACCGGGGCCGGAGGCGACCTGCGATTCCAACCGAATTTTCCGATGGAACCTCACCAGCAAGGCCTTTTCGAAGATGACGATGGAGCCGAGGAATGATCCGCCCAGAGAAACGAAGACGTAAGCCGCGGCCCGTCGTCTGCACGATGGGGTATGAAGTGAGCGCCGAAGAGGCAACCGCCTTCGCGGCGACAGTGTTTCAAGGAGAGCTAATGGTCTGCGCGTTGTGCGACGCGCAGGAGCGCAGTAATCCGGAGACAAACACAGGGTGGCGGGCCCTCGAGCTCGAGGGCAAACGCTTCTACGTGTGCGCGCGGCATTTTCCACCGGATGGTTCGCCGGCGGCGGAGTTCACGGTGGCGTACGCCGCGGTCCTGCTGGCGCTTTACGCGGAATTTCCTAGACCGGCGCACGATCAGCAAGGCGCGGGAAATGATGCTCAAGCTCAAGATGACGCCGGACCCCAAGGATGAGGACAACGTCATCGTGGAAGTTGTTCTGCCGCAACTCAAGCTGACGCGGCCGCCGCTTGACGCGTACCGCATGACCACCGGGGCCGGCGGCGACCTGCGATATCACGTTCTGAACCGGAGATCAGGTAAATGAACCAGCACGAGCGTTGTCTGAAGTGTAACCGCCGGCTGCGGCGGCGAGCCCTCGAGATCGGGACCGGCTTCTGTGACGCGTGCGGCCACGAGGTAATGGCCACGGCGGCGAGGCGGGCGCGGCGAGGCAAGAAGTCCCGTATAGAAGCAATGGTCCGTCTGACCGCTCAATTGGAGTACGCGAGACTCGAGCGGGACGAAATGGCTGACGACGTGTTCCGCTCCCGAACGGCGGTCGTATTCAACTGAACCAGAGCCCTAGTGCGGTCCAACGAAAGGGTGAATCGATGCGTTTTGTGATCTTCCGACACACCAAAGGAAAGGGAACGAAATGACGACGTTAACAGCGTCCAGGAAGCAGCGATTGCGGAAGCTGGAAAACGAAATCCGCAGCGGAATGGAAGAGTTCTACTACGTCGGGATGAAGCTGAAGGAGATCCGCGACGACCGGCTGTATGAGGAAGACGGCTTCGAATCGTTCGACAGGTATTGCCGCGAGCGTTTCGAGTACGCCAAATCCTACGTTTACAACCTCATTTCCTCGGCAGAATACCGCGCCAAGCTGCCATCGTGCTCCACTGGAGGACAGGAGTGGTCCGAGCGTTCTGTTCGTGAGCTAAAGCGCATCCCCGACAAACGGCAAGCTGCCCGCGTCGCGAAGAAAGTCATCACGCAAATCGCGAAGGAGCCCGAAGCGAAGCGGACTTCAACCCTCGTTCGGAAGTTTGTCGACGCGGATTTAGGCGTCAAGAAGGCGAAGCCAAAGCTCAAACCACAAGCGGGCGGTGTTGATCTGGTGGACTACATCGACCGCAAGACCGGAACCATCGAGGGAGTTTGCATCGTACTGCAGGCCGTTCCGAAGGACGGATGGAAGCTGCTAAAGGAAGACAATCCGCAGTTGGTCGAGCGTTTGATCACGGCTTGTGCTTCCTTGGCGGCCTTTCTCAGAAAGGTCAGAGATGATCGTCGAGAAGAGCCTTGAGAAGGCTGGCTTGCACATGCAGGCCGATGCGTTGCCCAAGAAGGACCGAACGGTCAAGACGTTTCAGCGTCTGATCGCCGCCATCCGGGCAACGGAAGCGGAAGTACAGGACCGCGTCTCGAAAGCCGAGGCGGATTTGAACGAGTCGTTGAAAGCCAATCTGGAGCTGCAAGAACGCTGTCACAAGCTCGAGAACGAGCTGCGGGCGGTGAAGCTCCAGGAGAAGCTGTCAACGGTGGAAGCGCTGACGATGGCTGATCGTCAGGAACTGCTGGAGGTGACGCGCTAGTCAGCGGCAGGGTACAGGCGGCCACGCTAGATCGCGACTAACGTGGCCGCCAACTGGACCTGACCAACTGGACCGGATACTAGATCAGATGCGCCATGGAGACGGGCGAGTGATCCAGCGCGAGCTATTCGACACGGGGAGCGTACATCCGCTGCACCGCGTAACCGATCCGACGACGAGCCGGGAAGCCGCCAAGCAACACGCCGCCAGCGGCGCCAGGGAATCGCACAAGCGGCGTTTGCGGGAAGCTCTGGCCGAACATCCCGGCCTAACGTCGGCAGAGTATGGCCGGCTGGTGGGCCTGGAGCGGCACGAAGCGGCCCGACGGCTGGCCGATCTGCGCAACGACGGAGACGCCGAGCAGGGGCCGAAGCGGCCTTGCGGCGTTTGCCGCAAGACCTGTGTAACGTGGAGACCAACGGAGGGCAAAGGACCATGAGGACCGCACAAGAGGCCGTCGAGTGGCTCGCCGGCAAGGTCGAGGAGGCCCGAGAGAAGGCCGGGCCGCTCTGCATTCAAAGCGTGCTTGGCGGAGCCGACAAGCTCGAGTGGCAAGAGGCGATCCGCCGGGCGACGGCTTATGAGACGCTTAGCCACGCCCATTGTCAGTTGTCGGCAATCGTCTCATTGGAGGCCGACGCGGACATCGAGCCGAAGACGCGTAAACGCCGCAAGTCGAAGTGATTGGACCGGAGCAACTATCCGGTTCGAAGGGAGGCGGATTGTGACGACGGCCTATCATCGCGGATACAACGCCGGCTACGCCAAAGCACAAGCCGAAGCCAAGCAGGAAATCCACCAACTGACCCAATGGATACATGATTGCCAGAGCGGCATGTACATCAACTGCGTCTATTGTGGCCACCGCTACGGACCGGCGGACGAAGTTCCCGCGACTATGCAGGAGGCGTTGTACGAACACATTGCAACGTGTCCCAAGCACCCACTGAGCAAGGCTCAAGCTGAGACCGCCGAAGGCAAGCAGGAAATAGAGCGACTGCACAGCTGGGACGGCCTGCTCGAGCTGCTCGACGAACATTGGCCGGAAGACATATTCCCTCGCGGCGATCCGAAGGACGAGAGCCGCGATACCGGGCCGCGTCTGCTGGCGGCGATTCGGTGGATTGACGAGCGCGACGCCACGATCGCCGCACTGCAATCCGAACGTGACGATCGCGAAGAGGCGGCGTTGGCGTGCTGGCGGGTGTTATACGAGGCGACCACGGGGCCAGTGTCCGACACGCAGTGTACGGAGCTATCCGAGCACTGGCCGTGGCTGGAGACTGCACCGGAAATGAACGCCGGTAGGGAGATGGGCGAATGATCACGTTTCACGACGGGCCGGCGTCCGGGAGCTGTCTTGACCTTCGGCGTGCCCCCGTTTTCCTGCGAGTTGTGATCGATGACGACGGTACGATTGACGCGCTTGATCAACTGGACGATGCGCCAAAAGCCACCGAACAGATCTACGTCTACCGCCTCGATGGCCCGCCGGGGCAAGGGTTTTTGTGTTCCCGTGGCAAGGGCTGTCGGACGTTTGTAGTGGCTGACTATCGATTTTGGTGCAAGCAACCACGCGACTCGGAAGCACGAACGAACGCCGCCTGGCGCGAATGGGCGGCGCTACAGGCGGCAACTAAATGAACCGGACTGTCGATCCGTAGTTGGACCACATAACCAGAAGAGGGATAGCGATGATTCATCCAGCCGCCAACACGCAGGAAGCGCTGCAAGAAGCCATCGAGCGCATCGCGGTGAAACATGACGCGGTGTGGCTAACGGGCGAGTATCCGCTTTCGACAACCCTGGCGTTTCGCCACCCTGACCGGCCGGGCGGGTTTCTGTCAACCACGATCGCCGGCGGTGGCCCGGCGTGGGAGGCGATCGAGTGGATGGACGGCATGAACTGGGGCGGGGCGGCGCTCGACTGGAAGGGCGGAGACAATGGCGTCATGGTTCAAGCCGATGGAATCTTTCAAACGTTCCGGGGCCTGTCGTGGTTTGCGAAGGGCGCGGAGGGGGTTGTCGGTGTGGACGTCCCGTTGTTTCCAGGTGTGGGGACCGGGCAACACCTTTACGACTCGTGCGGCTTCCACCGTACGGGGATTGCTGTGCGGGCCGGCCGGACTGCCGATTGCAATTGCGACGCGATCCGGTATCGATCATGCGTTTTCAACCATATAGGAATCTGTCACCAGCAACGCAACTGGCAGGGGGTAGACAGCATCATCGAGTCGTCGGCGATCAATCACGCCGATACGGTGTTTGACGTCGTGCAAGGCGGCAAGTTCACCGTGCGAGGTGCGTCTGTGTTTGCTGTCGGGCGGATCTTCCACGTGCACGCCTCAAGCCATCAAGTCAATACGTTCGTCATTGACGGGCTGTCGATCGACGCCGGCGACGAAACGGGCGCAGATAATCCTACGCTGATCGAGTCGGACGCGTTGGGCCGCGTGCGACTCATCGCCGAAAACGTGCATTGCAGCCATCCGCACGTTGACCCGCCGCTGCTGAAGTGCACGAACGACGGCGGGACGATCGAAGCAACACTACGTAGCGTGCATCGCGTCGGTGCGCTGTGCGCGGGCCGCGGCGAAATACTCGTCTTCCTGGACGCATGCACCCTTATGCCGTGGGCTGTCCCGTTTTGGGGTGGCGGGTTGACGAGCGGGTGGGCGCGGTGGAAGGACGGACGTTGGACGGACAGCCGACTTGAACGAATCGGCTAATACTGGACCAGATCATGACGCGAATTCGCGCCCCTCCGCGGGCCTGAGAATCACGGGTTTTTTTGCACAATTGGACGTGTTCGTCCGCGCGGAGCTGCGCTGATCACGCATCGATTCGCGGATAGGGCCAAGAGACGGGAACGGCAGTCTGGCGCCAGACCATCAGATTGCCGTTTGTCGTTTCTTGGCCCGTTTTTTGAATGGACAGCTTTTTACGGAGACTTAATGATGAAACGGCGTTCACGAGCTATTGCGGTTGTCTTGGTTCTTACGGCGCTTGTCGGGATCGCGTTGGCTGCCGACCCGCACGATTTTTGCGATTGCATTAGCGGCGGATGTTATGCGACGCCGAAAACGGTAGGCGACGCCCAGAGCGGGCTCAATCACATTGATGGCTACAACTATTTGTTTGACACCGCTCAGGAATACGCCGACGGCGAAGTGACACTAGCCGAAGGTGAGTTGAGTACCCTGACGATGACTGGCGCCACATTCTTCTTGACGCAGGAGGATTGGGAAGATTTCGACGGCTACGTTGACGAGGCGGAGGGCTATCTATCGGAAGACACAACGAATATGACGCAACTGGCTAGCGCGATTTCGTACATAGAAGCGGAAGGCGACCAGATTGATGATTCCGCCGCCTACGACATGGGAGAATCGAGTTACTGTAACGTCTACAACCACGCCTACGATCGTTTGTATTTCGTGCGAACGGGAACCGTCGGAATGACGGTCGCCGAGCTATGGAGTGGTTGCTACAGCGGATATCCGCCAACGTGGTGGGATGGAGCGGATGGTTTGTCTGATCAAATTGCCGACCTAGTCGAAGATTTTTACTCAGCGACTGACGCCGGGTGGGGGATCTTAAACAACTATTGCGAGGCCTGTGGGTATCCGCTTGAGAATTGCCAATGTCCGTAGGCGTTCACTTCCACGGGGCCGACGGCTTCGGTCGTTCGGCCCCGATTTCATTCATAAAGCCGCGCCATTCATCCGTAGGAGTCTTACCCAAGGGCCGGATTGGATGCGGTTGCCGGATCTGAATTGGTTGGCGGATCGGTTGTCGGAACTTGCTGATCGAAGCGCGGCGCTCCTGAAACCACGGACGCCCCGAGCGCATCTTCGTAGCGACGATGGCAAGCACCAGTGAAAACAACGTCACAAACGCCAGCACATGAGACAACTTGAACCGTAAATGAAGATGTTTTCCCATTAATCCCGCCTTTGACGATTGAGAAACGATTCGCGACGCCTTCCACCGTAGATTGCGGCGGGGGCCGAGTCAAACAATGTCCTACCGGAGAGATTCTCCGGTCCAAATTCATAAGGAGACTTCTAACATGACCGAACCAGCCGCGCATCCGTGGGTGGTGCGGATCGTCAACCTGACCGACGCCGACGGCTGGGACGTTGTCCGGATAGAGTTTGCGACTTTCGAGAAAGCCGATCGGTTCGCCGCCCGGTTTCTCAATGGTGAGTGGGAGGTCACCGTCGGGCGTGAGACCGGCCCATACGCCGGTATCGAGGAGCATTGGCCGAAATACGATCTAGTGCGAAAGATCGAGCCGGCGAGCGAACTGGCGGACGTCTAGCCGCTTGAGCACGACGAGGACCTAGCGATGAACTCCGCGGACGTGGCAGTAACGCAACAAACGCTGACATTCAGCCGCGGCGACAAGTTCGCGCTTTTGCGGTCCGCGGAGTTCGGCGAGTCTCAAGCAAACTCGCGGCTGCTTCGATCTCTGATCGAGCAACTGGAGCTATGCGGCCACCGCGACGGCTGCCACCCCTACATGCAAACGCTCGCCGATCGAATGGGCTATTCCATTCGAACGGTCCGGCGGACGGTTGCGCTGGCAAAGCGACTTGGCGTTGTGGCGGTCGAGGCGAAAATGACGCGAGGCCAGACGGCAAATGAATACTTCGTCCAGTGGGAGCGGGTCAAGGAGCTGGGCAGAGTGGCGCCCGGGCAAACTGGCCGGGGGGCCGGGCAAACTAGCCGGCCCCCCCCAGTATGGGAGGGGAGCCCGGAGGGGTTAGATCCCCTAGTAGATCCCCTAATAGATCCGCCACCCCCCATACCCCCCAAGCCTAACGCAAACGGCGACACTGCCGCGAGCGGCGACACTGCCGGCTGGGGGAAGGCGGCGGCGGAGTTGTCTGAGTTGGGAATGGCGACCGCCGCCGACACTGTCGATGAGGCCAAACTCAACGGCTTTACGCCAAGCGATCTGCTCCAAGTCAAGCACACGTATGAGGCCAACCGCAAGCTCTTCCGCGGTCCTGGGGCAATTGCCTTCTACATCCGCAACCGCCAGTGGCCAGCGGAAGGGGTGCGCCAACCCGAAGAAGTGCGGCGCATCCGAAGAGCCAAAGAGCAGCGTGCTCGGGCAGAGAAACGCGAGCGGGAGCGGTACGCGTTCATCCAAGCGGCGCGCAAAGCCGGGAAGCCCTCGGACTGGATCGACGCGGAAGCGACGCGGCGATACGGGAGCGACACGCTATGACTAATCGACCGGACCTACCCGACGACGAGCTCCAACGCGAGATAGACCAGTGGATCGAGTACACCGCGGTCTACAATCGGCCCGTTCTTGACCAGATCGCACGCGACGCCCTGCATGCTGACGACGCGGCTTGGGATGATTACAACCGCGACTGGCGGACTGTTCGTCCCGAGCTCCGGCGCTACGTGCGCCAGCAACGGCTACGCGAAGCGGCGCACGCCCGCGAGGCCGTCAAACGGCCCTAACCTGTTACTGCTAATGATGATATGTGTGTGTCTAAGCCCCACGATCGAGTAAAGTGCTGGTGGGCTGGGGACCAGGCGGCGCCAGGAGAAACAGCCATTTCCGGCGCGCCGCCGTCTTTCGCGGGGCCGGAGCAGATGGAGAACAGAGAACGGGCCGGGCCTAGCGCCTTCGCCTATTCGCGTGGCGAAGCCGAGCGGATGGGCCGTAGGATGACAGAACTGTGGACCGTCGGCAATCTAATAGAGACGATCCGGTATTGCGCCGAGGCCGCGGCCGCGGCCATCGCAAACGCTAACGTAAATCCCGAAGTGCGGCGGCTAGCGGCCCAAGAACTGGGCCTTTCCGTTCTGGACCTGAAGGCCGCCAGACGTGACGCGACGCAATGGACCGCTGATGGCGAACCGCTGTCCCATCGGCTATCCGGTGTTGACGCTACAGCGACTTCGACTCGCTATCTTGAGATTTTGGATAGCGCCGGCATTGTCTTCCTTCCGCAGCTGGTGGAGCGCTGGCCCAAACTTGGCGAGATCGAGAATTGCGGCCCGGCCATGGTCCGCTTTCTGGGCGAAGTCTACGGCTTAGCATCGCGTGGGAAAGCCGAACACACGGAGCACCCGTCCTAATCTAGTGGCGGGGTACGCGGCCAAACGGACGCCCGGGGGACCGGGCCATGAGTTTGGCCGACCATCTGCGGGCTGTTTTGGCCGAGGGCGCCACGCTTGCCGAGGCCGCCGCCTTACTCGGCAGGAGCCGATCGCATCTTCATCGGCTGGCCGCCCGTGAACACATGCCGCGGCGCCGACGCGCCATGAAAGCGGCCACGCGACGCCGGCTTGAAAACCTGCTCCAAGACGGCCGTCTGTCGCTAACCGCGATCGCTCGGGAGTGCGGAGTCTCCAAAAGCACGGTATCGGTTTTGGCCAACGCCGAACTGCGGCGGCGACCTGGCTTCCATCCGCGGCGGATCCGCCGCGCCCGATACTGCCCCAACTGCCGATACATGGTCTGGCTGTGGCCTTGCGTGGCGTGCGCGGCAAGAGAAAGCCGAACCGATCCCGCGGCCGACTAGCTTTAGGGCTGAGCTGTAACGCGGCGCCCCGGACGTTCGGATGTTTCTACCTCATGAGAGCTGTCATTCTCGCTGTGTGTGCTGTTTGCCTTGCGCTGGCTTCGAACGCCGCCGACGCGCAAAACTGTTGCCCTGGCGGCGTGTGCACGCCACCGAGCGGCGTCTATGCGACCCCGATGTACGCAAGGCCGCAAGCCCAGCCGAGGCCGCGCCGGCTTTGGGACTGGATCGACCTCAAGCCACACCATGCGGCCGTCGTTGGCGTCAGGGCGCCGACCGGAAAACACGTTGGGCCGGGGCGGACGCAGTTTAACGTCGGCAGTGGAGTGGTTGTGTTTAGCGACGGGTCCCAAGCGGTCGCGCTGACCTGCAAACACGTTACGGCTGGCGCAAGCCGCGCGCTGGTCGAGATCAAAGGCGAGCGGTTTGAGGGCGCCGTGATTGGCGAGGCGGCCGACGCGGACGTGGCCGCGATCCGCTTTGCGTGCTCGCGCCGGCTGGTCTGCCTTCCGATCGCGACCACCGGGCCGCCCGTCGGATCTGATGTGGAGTTTCTCGGCTGGGGCGTGCGAAACCCACAATTTGGACTGCGGCGTTTCATGGCCATGGTGTGCTCTTCCGGCGATCAGCTGCAAGTCGACAAGCATGCTATGGACGGCGACAGCGGCGGGGCGATCGTGTTCCGCGGGCTGCTCGTCGGCATTATCTGGGGCGGACGGCCGGCTGGAACAATTTCCGTCAACGGCCAGCGGTTTGGACTGGTGCGGCCGGCGTGCGCTTGGGGGTGTGGCCCGATCCGCGCGTTGCTACGGCGAGTGTTTCCGCTCGCGCTGGGCGGCGCCCAGCCGCTCGCGGAGATTCCGACGCCGCCGGCGTTACCGGAGATTCCGACGCCGCCGGCGTTACCGGAGATTCCGACGCCGCCGCCTATCGACGTTGCCGAGCTGGCCAAGCAGATCGCCGCAGAGCTCAAAACCGATCCAGCGTTTCTAAGTAGTTTACCGATAGGCCCGCCGGGACCAGCCGGACCGCCGGGCGAAACCGGTCCGGAAGGCCCGCCGGGCGAAGCTGGCGCACGCCTCGAAAAGATCCACGTAGATTCTGACGGCGTGATTTACGCCACCTACGGCGGAAAACAGGAAAAGATCGGCGACATGCCGTTCTTGCGGGAGAGCCCCGCTTATTTCGAGATTGTTCCAAAAAAGTGAGGACACCAGAACATGGCGGATCCCAACGCCCCCCAACACAGTGAAGGATTTGGCCCGGCCGAGTCTGCCGACGAGACCCGGCAAGCCCAACACAGTGTCAGCAATGACGCGCCGACTGACGTCAACGTCAACGCCGTGGTTGCCCGGTCGCAAACTTTGACGTTCGACATCCTGGGCAAAGAATTCGGCGCCGCCGCGGCTCGCCGGACGATCATTGCCGACCAAAAGGCCGGAGCGTAGCGCCGACCTGGAAGTCAAAATAGATTTCCAGCACGACTGGGGGGGCTACCGGTGGCAGTAGACAAGTTTCGCGAGCGGCTGCGGCATATCGCGGAGCGGCTGGAGAGAGGCGAACCGATCGATTGCCAACGAGAGAGCAGTTTGCTTGTGCTCGAGGCCATCGACCACGAACTCGAGCACGTGCAAGGCGCGATTGAGAGGACAAGGCGAGCCGATGACACGATCGACTCCGGCGCGCGACCCTGAGCTGCCAGACAAGGGGTGGTTGTTCGGCAACTACGATGCGCACCGCAAGTGGATGGATCGGTTGCACCGCCGAGCGACTTATAAAGCGCTCGACATGGCCGACGACGACGAGAACGTGCAAATCACGAGCAACCGCGGGCTGACCTGGCGTGAGCTGGCGGTCATTGGAGCAATGGTCCTGGGGGGGGCGGCGCTGGCGGCGCGTACATGGGACGCGCCGCACGCGCCGCAGCAACCTACGCCGACGGCAGCCGGGCCCGTCGACAGCGACTACGAAGTTCGTTTTTACGATGCCGCGGGCCGGCTAATTGAGGTGCCGCACATCGACGAACGGACTGAAGCGACCCCCTGACCAATGAGTAGCGGACCCTTCGATACTACGCCGCCGGCCGACGCTGCGCCGGCCATTGTGATCCCAAGGTGGTTCTGGCGCCTTAACGCCTGCACATTGCCAGTTGTGGCCACGTGGTGCGCCTGGGTGACTGTAACGCTGGTCGCGATCAAAACACGCGTCGACGATCTGCCGGAGGCCCGCCAACACGTGGCCACGATTCAGCGGCGTCTTGAAACACATCTGGCGGATCCCGCGTGCGGCGCGGCGAGAATTGATTCGATCGAAAAGACGGTCGATCGCCTGCACGAGCGCGCCATCGATGGCGCGTCAATCGATCCGCAACACCGCTGCCAAACACTCGCGAGGGACTAGGCGACTATGGACCTGCGACGAATGACGATAGGCGGCGCCGGCTGGACCCCTGGCGCACCGTTGGGCGGAAGTTTGCCGTCGTTATGGCTGCGGGCCGACGCCGGCTGCTGCTTCACGGGGGCCGGAAGCGGGGCGCCGACAGATGGCGATCCGATCCAAGTCTGGCTCAGCAAAGACGCAGGCGCTTATTCGTTCGCGCAAACTACCGCAGCCAAAAAACCTACTTGGACCGCGAGCAACGGCGACTTCAACGGCCGTCCAACCGTGACGTATGACGGCGTCGACGACATCATGACCTACGGCGCCGCATTGACGACGGAGACGGCTGGTTGCCTGTACGTGGTGTTCAAACGCGCGTCGATCGGGACGCAACACACCTTGGTTTCGAGCGCGGATTACACTGCCGCGTTGGATCTCTGGAGCGTACGAATTGACAGCACGAATGATCACGAGTGGTATAGCCTAGACAGTGGCATAAACGCAATCGAAAGCAGCGGGACAGCGGTGGGAACGTCTGCCGCGCAAATACTGATGTTCGAAAGCAGCGGGACAGCGCACCGACTCGAAATTAACGGCGTGGAAGACGCCCTAACGGTAGACGCTGGCGTGCCGGCCGGCAAGTGGTTTGGCGACATTGCGAACAGGGACAACGTATCGGTCGGCGGCGACCATTACAACGGCGGAAATACTAATCCGTTCCATGGAAACGTAGCGGAGGTAATGCTTTACGACCGCGTGCTCACCGCCGACGAGCTCGATCAAGTTGACCGTTACTTGGCAAATCGGTACGGGTTAGCGATATGACGCAGACGCGTTACGCCATCGAACTATACGTCGTCGTGCCGAGCGCGTATCAGGCGGCCGCCAACGCGCGTTTTGCAAACTACGGGCTGGGGCCAGACAACTTCAGTGTCGGGCTGAGCGCTTCCGGCTTGCCGCCGGCCCAAGCATATCACGCCATGGTCGCGCTGGAGCTGACCGATCTTCCCAATATCGTGTGGCTGGCCGACAACGCGCCGGCCGCTTGGCTCTGGGTGCGCGTGCGGACTGAGTATCTCAAGACAGGCCAAGCCAAGGCGTTGCAGCAACTTGTTGATAACTTCGACTTGGCGTCCTACCAGCTGCTGAACTGGACCACGCGTGAGAAGGCCTACATTCACATTTCAACGACGCCGATCAACCCGACGGCGGCGCTTGACTTCATTCACAGCAACGCAGACCCGACAGTGACGCTGCAACCGATCACACAAGCGTAACGCCCGAACGTGGGCGGCGCACACGCCGACGGAGTGCTGGGGGAGCACATAAGGACCGTCGCATGTATCCAAGCAAGCTCAACTTGGCCGTTCCGGCGGCCGCTACCTTCGGCGCCGCCCAAGAGTGGGACGGCGGATGGGGCACTGTGTTCTTTGTCGGGAGCACATGGGCGTCGGCTACTCTCAAGCTGCAAGCCAAACCGCCGGGAAGCACACGTTACCTGGGCGTCACCGATGAGTTCGGGGCTGCCATCGAATTAGTCGCTAACGGCTATCGCAATTTCACGTTGGCGGGCCCTGTTGACCTGCGCGTGGGATCCAGCGGGAGTACCGGAACGACGGCGGTCGATTGTTGCCTTCTTGCCGGATGGGCCGAAACACGAGGCAAAACGCGCGCGTTGTAGGGCGGTGCGATGCAACAAACGGATGCCGCAAGAGCTGCGGCGAAACGCTTCTACGCATCGGCCGCTTGGCGGCGATGCCGGGCCGAGGCCATGGCGCGCAATCCGATGTGTGCTGACTGCAAGGCGAGCGGCCGCGATACGTTCGCCGAGGAAGTGCACCACTTAGAACCACGAACCAGCAGACCTGACCTCGCTTTGGACCCTGAAAACTGCGAATGCCTGTGCAAGCCCTGCCATAGTTACAGGACCAGAGGCGAGCAAATGGCCGAGCAAGCGCGCATTGTGATCTACGGTCCGCCCGGCGCCGGCAAAACCACTTACGTCAATAAGCGCCGGCGGCCGGGCGACCTCGTCTGGGACTGGGACGCGATCGCCGATTGCGTGTTGCAGCTGCCCAAGAACCAAGCGGTGCGGTCGGCGACGGGGCCGCTCAAGGCGATGAGGGACGGGCTGTTGCGCTGGCTTCGGTACAACCCGACCGGGCGCCGAGTCTGGGTGATCGTGACGGCCGAGCGATCGGCCCGGGCGATCGCTCGCCAGATCGGCGGCGAGCTCGTGGAGCTCGGCCAAGGGGGGGGCGGCCAGGATCCTACGGCTGGGGCCGGCCCTAGA